>Ga0164310_10001706_pt1 | contig 12559 bp, 9 predicted proteins | sample GuaBasSedimGuay1_FD_121795 | JGI IMG/M metagenome (GOLD analysis project Ga0164310, IMG submission 121795) | Subseafloor sediment microbial communities from Guaymas Basin, Gulf of California, Mexico - Guay1, Core 4569-9, 0-3 cm | ecosystem: Environmental > Aquatic > Marine > Hydrothermal vents >... | reverse complement strand
TTGCGTCGAATAAATTTTTATTGTAACTTTCGATCGTAAAACATCAGTAACAGTGGTAAGTGCATGAGAAATCATTATATCACCGTACTATAAACCCAACAAGTATGAATGATTGAGGGAAACTGACTTGTGCGTCTGATTGTACTGAAGATCAGGTAGTTTCTGTTGTTTGTGAAATTGCAGTTATTTATTAACCTTAACCAAAATAATGAATTATGAAAAAAAAATTACTATTAATTACCATGATCTTAGCAGGCATAATGGTGCATGCACAGCCGTTTAAATGGGCTAAACAATTTAGTAGTACCAGTTTAAACTATGGCATTACAATGGCAAAGTATCCTTCCGGCGAAATGATCGTAAGCGGTGGTTTCGAAGGGACAGTGGATTTTGATCCGGGTGAAGACACCCATTTTTTGACATCATTCGGAGCGAAGGATGTCTATGTAGCGAAAATCGATGTTGAGGGGAATTTACTATGGGTAAAGCAAATCGGGGGAACCGGAGATGACTTTCCAAGAAATGTCAGTTGTGATGCATCGGGAAATATTTATATAACAGGGGTTTTTGAGGGAACTGCTGATATGGATCCCGGCGAAGCTACGGTTAATTTCACCAGTATTGGAGGCAAGGATGTTTTTATTGCTGAGTTGAACGGCAACGGAGACTATATCTGGGCCGGGCAGTTAGGAGGTGTTAATGACGGTACCGGCACACGTGTTATGGTAGCGCCGTCAGGAAATATATACATTTCAGGGTATTATATTGGTACTTTTGATTTTGATCCGGGTCCTGCCGAGTTTTATATGTCGACTAACGGACAGTCGATATTTGTTGAAAAATTAAACAGTAACCATGAATTTGTATGGGCTAAAACGATGGGTAGTACACTGTTTGATTATTGCCAGTCGATGTGCCTGGATGAAGAGGAGAATGTTTATACGATTGGCTCTTTTAAGGGAGAAGGTGATTTTGATCCCGGTGACGGAACAGTCCTTTTTACTGTATTTGGCGGGAATGATATTTTTGTCAGCAAACTCAATTCCAATGGCAATTATGTTTGGGCAAAGCATATGGGCGGAACGAGCGATGAATTCGGACAGTCAATAGTTTATGACTATGAAGGCCATTTGTACATTACCGGTAATTTTATGGGGGCTGTTGATTTTGCTCCGGATGACGGAGGCATGATCCTGACTTCTTTTGGTGGCATAGACGAATTTACGGGGAAAATGGATACGGAAGGCAATTTATTGTGGGTAAACCAGATAGGTGGCGAAGGGGACCAAAGCAGCTATGCGATGGCCCTGGACAATAACAATAATGTTTATGTAACCGGGTATTTTACCGAAACTGCTGATTTCGATCCCGGTGAAGGAACATACTGGATGACATCGGCAGGCGATCTGGATGCTTTTGTGAGTAAACTAAGCTCCAACGGTACGTTCATTTGGGCGGCCGGAATGGGTGGTCCTCTGTACGACCGCGGTATGTCGGTGATATCGGATCAGGGCAATGTTTATACGGTTGGTTATTTTGGCGGAACTGCCGATTTTGACCCGGGTATAGAAAATTATCTTCTCACTGCACTGGGAGAGAGAGCTACATTTATTAGCAAACTGGGAGCGGAACTTGTTGGCGTTGCAGAGGATATGGTTTATGATGGCATAACGGTTTATCCGAATCCGATGAATGAGGATTTCCATATAGATTTCAATGACCTTCATCAACATATAGTGGTAAATATTTACAACATGCAGGGTCAGGTGGTTTTGCATCAGGAGTATTTAAATACGAACCGGATCACTGTAAGCCTTAAAGATGCGCCGGGTCTGTATTTTGTGCAGGTGGCGACAGATGCTGAACAGACGGAATGGATAAAAATAATTAAGAAATAATACCCTTATACAATTCACCCCTGGTTTAAATTTGTAACAAAAGCCGGGGGTGTATTGTGTCTTTGCCTAACCAATGAAGTATTAATAGTAATTTTCTTTGACAAGATAATTTTTTACGTAATCACCGATACCGTTTTCCAGCGAGTAGAAGGGTTCGTTGTAACCTGAAGCGTAAAGCTTGCTCATATCGGCTTCTGTAAAATACTGGTACTTGTCCCTGATATCTTCAGGAGTATCGATAAATTCGATTTGTGGTTCCATATCCAGGGCTGCGAATGTGGCGTTGGCCAGATCTATGAATGTGCGGGCTTTTCCGGTGCCCAGATTGTACAGCCCCGATTCGGGCCGGCTGTCGATAAAATAATTGATCACATCTACCACATCCTTCACATACACAAAGTCGCGCAGTTGCCCGCCGTCTTTAAAATCAGGGTTGTGCGAACGGAACAATCTTACTTTCCCGGTTTCTTTGATTTGATTATATGCATGGAAAATGACCGATGCCATACGCCCTTTGTGGAACTCGTTGGGACCATAGACATTAAAAAATTTTAATCCGGCCCAGAACGGTGGCTCGTCCGTTTGTTCCAATGCCCATTTGTCGAAGTCATTTTTCGATTCGCCGTAAGGGTTTAAGGGCTTGAGTTTCTTTACGATCTCATGGCTGTCTTTGTAACCGAATTCGCCCATGCCGTAAGTAGCAGCTGAGGAAGCGTAGATCAGCGGGATTTTATGTTCGGCACACCGGTTCCAGATTTGTTTGGAATAATTCAGGTTCAGTATATCGAATACATCTTTGTCAAATTCAGTGGTATCGGTGCGGGCGCCAATATGCAGCACAAACTCAACAAGGTGGTAATTTTTGTCAAACCATTGAAAGAAATCATCGCGGTGGACGGACAGTTCATATTTTTTGCCAGTCAGGTTTTTCTCTTTATTTTCGCTGGAGAAATCATCCACTAAAATAAGGTCGTCTCTGCCTTTCAGGTTCATTTTACCTGTCAGTACACTGCCGATGAACCCTGCAGCTCCGGTAATTACAATCATGCGCCAAAAGTTTGGTCAAATGTAGAGAATTATTGTACAAAACAATACAGTTAAGATATAAATTCCCGGTCATATTCCATATTTTTTCGAAGACACAGGGGTGCCGTGTAAATTCATTACATTTGTTTGGTTTTAGTACAATTCATAAATGAGAAACAGCAAAAAAGACATAATTATTCTTTTACAGCGTGTTATAGGAGTTCGCAGAATTCTTGTTTTTATTGCTTTAGTTCCGCTGGTGCTCAACGGCCAGGTGATGGAGCCGTGTTTCCCCGCTTCATTGAATGATCATAAATTGACGCCTTTGCCTTTTATCGTATTAGAAGAAAACAATGTTACATCAAAGAAGGATTTTGTTAAACAGGCATTGCCCTTACCGGCAGGTCATACCATTCCTCTAGAGGAAAATATTCCGATGCAAGGTATGTGGGATACCATTGACGAAACATTTGTCTGGCGTATCGGATTTTATGTTCCCGGAGCTTCGGCCCTGAATATTTATCTCAGCAATATGAATTTAAGGGAAGGTGACAAACTGTTCATTTATACAACAAAGGATCAGCCTGAGGGAGCTTATACATACATAAATAACGACGTGCTTTTTGCTGTCGGATTCCTTAGGGGAGACAGCCTTCTTGTCGAGTTGAACACTTCTTATCATACGCTTCCCTTCCGACTTACCGAAGTTGGCGTAGCGGACCGGATGGCAGGATTAGCCGGTCGTGATTTTGGTGGTGCCGGCGGGTGTGAGGGACCGGTTAATTGTGAGGAAGGTGACAGCTGGCAAAGTGAAAAAAACGGTGTTGCACGTGTGCTTGTCAAGGAAGCTACAAACCTGTTCTGGTGTACCGGTTCGCTGATAAACAACACAAACAATGATGGGAAACCTTACTTCCTGACGGCCAACCATTGTGGTGAATATGCGTCTGCACTTGATTACCGGGCGTGGATTTTCTATTTTAATTATGAAAGTGAAGATTGTGAGCTGCCGCTTACGGAGCCCGATAACAGTCATAGAATTAACGGTGCCAGCCTGTTGGCACATAGCCGCTATGATATAGACGAGGCAGCCGATTTTAAGTTGCTTCTACTCAACAGGGATATTCCTGAAAGTTACCACGCTTATTATAATGGCTGGGATCGTTCGGGGGCTGTTTCACCTTCCGGAGTGACCATTCATCATCCGCAGGGAGATATTAAAATGATCTCTACCTATACCGATCCGATTATTTCGACAGAATATTACGGTGCAGAGCCCATTGAAAACGGTATGTATTGGAAAGTTGAATGGGCAGAGACAAAGAATGGATACGGTGTTACAGAAGGCGGTTCATCGGGTAGTCCGTTGTTCAACCCGGAGGGATTTATTATCGGAGCACTTACCGGGGGAGAAGCTTCCTGCAGTTATCCTGAGCAGCCCGATTATTATGGTAAATTCAGTCACGCCTGGGAATCGGAGGGAGCAGATTCTACACGCCAGCTTAAGTATTGGCTTGACCCGTTGCATACCGGTGTTAAGTCGCTTAAAGGTACAAACCTTGATACAACCTTAGCTCTTGCCAACTTTTCTTCAGATGTTCTTGAGATAACGATTGGAGAACAGGTTAACTATGTGAATTATTCCACGGGAAATATTACCGGATATGCGTGGTATTTTGAAGGAGGAGAGCCATCGTACTCTGAAGCTGAAGATCCTCCTCCGGTTCGATACAACACTTTTGGCGCATTTGGTGTTACGCTGATTGCCAAATCGGCCAATGGAAATGATACGTTGCACAGACCGGGTTACATACATGTTTTGCCGATGATGGTGCCGAACCCTTCTGCGAAAGGTGTCTATAGGCTTACGTTTGGAAAAGAAATTCCCTCAACTATTGAAATTAATGTCTTTGATTTGTTAGGGAGAATAGTCGGCCCGGTGTTCGTAACGGAAAATGAAAACAGCCTGTATATTGATCTCAGCAGGCATGCTGCCGGCTTGTATCTCATTCATGTAAAAACAGATGAACGGCTACAGATATTAAAAGCGTTTTATATAAAAAAATAACCTAAGGCGTGGGGAGCTACTCTTCCGTTAAATTCCGGTGTGCCGTATAATCTTCCCATTTGATCAGGACTTCGCTCAGATCATCAGGCAATTCTGATTCAAAGTGCAGTTTCTTTCCGGAAACCGGATGAGTGAATCCAATGGATTTGGCATGCAACGAGTGGCGCGGAATAATCTTAAAGCAATTCTGGACAAACTGCTTGTATTTCGTAAATGTTGTGCCTTTCAGTATGCGGTGGCCTCCATAACGATCATCATTGAACAGCGGATGTCCGATGTATTTGAGGTGCACTCTGATCTGGTGTGTCCTGCCCGTTTCCAACTGGCACTCAATCAGTGTAACGTATCCGAATTTCTTTAAGATCTTATAGTGTGTGATAGCCTCTTTCCCTTTATCGCCGTCAGGAAACACCGTCATCTGTTTTCTTTCGTGTGGATTCCTGCCAATACTTCCCGTGATTGTTCCTTCCTCTTCTTTGGGTTCTCCCCACACCAGCGCCACATATTTTCTGTCGATGGTATGATCGAAAAATTGCCGGGCAAGCAAAGTCTGCGCTTCCTCATTTTTGGCAACCAGCAGCAGGCCGGTTGTGTTCTTATCAATGCGATGGACTAAATAACCGAATCCGTTCTCCACTTTTTTGGCTTGTCCGCTTTCCTTAAAATAATGTGCCAGACCATGCAACAAGGTGCCTGTATAGTTTCCGTGCCCCGGATGTACCACCAGTCCTGCCTGTTTGTTGATGATGATCACATCATCATCTTCGTAAACAATATCCAGCGGGATGTCTTCCGGTGTAATTTCCGTTTCCCTCGGAGGCTCCGACATCAATACGGAAATAACATCTCCGGGCCGTACCTGATAGTTGGACTTTGTCGGTTTGTCGTTCACTAAAATATTGCCTGCCCTTATCGAGTACTGTATTTTATTGCGTGAGGCATTCTGAATGCGGCTGAACAGGAATTTATCGATCCTGACAGGTTCCTGACCCGGGTCAACTTCAAACCTGAAATGTTCGTAAAGCTCCGTGCTTTCCTCTCTGAGTTCAACTTTATTGTTCATCTTACCTGCTGATAAGTAGTTTTTCATTGAAGACATCACCCTTGCTGCTTATCTTAACAATGTACATTCCCGTAGCCAGCTGGCTGATATCAATCTGACCGCTCAGGTTGTTAATCTTTTTAATCACAGCTCCGTACATATTGTAAATCAGAAGCGTTGCTTTATGATCCTGTTTGATGGATTCGTTGCCGATGGTAAAATGTGTGCGTGCCGGATTGGGAAAGATGCTCACTTTTTCTTTTTCTTCAGAGGAGATATCTCCGCTGCTGAGGATCATTTCCGGAGCAAACATTGGGCGGATCAGCAACGACCCTCCAAAATTGCTGGTGTACCAGGTTTCATCCACTTTATAAAAGATCTTACTTCTGTTGTCGTTGTTCGCATCAAAGCCAATGTTCAGGCTGCCCCCTTCAAACTGCTGCCATCCAACGTAAAATGTACCGGATAATATTACCGGTTCTTCCAGCAGATAAGCATAAAACTTATAAAGGCCGTCTTCCCACATTGCCTGCTGGCTGGGAATTTGCGCTACGATATCTCCCGGTTTTCCATTGTTATCCTGCCAGATATTGATGTTAAAAAACTGGCTGTTGGCATCATCTTTTACCCTGTTGAAATACATTTGAACGCCAAAAAGTGTGTCGGGAACACTTAATTTAAACTGGTAGGCAAGTAAAGCGCCTGCCGGCTCCAGTCCGTATCCCAGTTCGGGTGTGCCATCGTCGTAGGCGTAATAATTATAGAATCCCTGCCTGTAGCTAACCGAGTCAACAATAATGTTCGACTCGGAGGAATCGCTGATATAATGTTTGATGATGTACGAGGTTGTATCCCGGCTGTAATCAAAGTTGAAAGGCGAATTGACCGGAGGACAGGCATGTGCCGAACCGCAAGAGGTGCTGCAACTTTGGAATCCGGATACATAAAAAGGCATCAGGTTGCAGCTGCCTCCGTTATACTGATAACCGAAACTTCCGTTTACCTGTTGCACACGGTACATATATTTGGTGTTGTGTTCCACTTTGTCGAGGTTGCTGATATACATCTCCAGATTTTCTTTCATCACATTGTACGGTGCATCGGCACGGTATTGCCGGTAGGGCATCACCTGATAGGTTTTCAGGAACGAAGGCGCCCTGTCGGAGAAAGTGAGTACACGATAGGTGGAATCGGCAACAGAGCGGTTGTAGTTCAGATAGACATAATCAACATTCCACTGGTCGGCATTACTGCGCCATGATGGAATATTATTGTTGGCAATGCTTGCATAATTCCGGAAGCGGAACATGAATTTGTCATGAAAGAAAATAGAATCTTTTATCGGTATCATCATCTGGACAAAATCTTTTCCGTTCTGTTCCCTGAACTCATCCAGTGTCATTCCTTCAGATTTCCATGCTGTTTTCCAGCCAATCTCAGCTACAAATACCGAGTCGCAGGGCATCATCAGCCAGTCGTCCCATGTAAGCGTCTGGAAGTTGATGATGTAGAGGTCTTCGTTGCATCCCGGGGGTGCGTAAATCGTATCGAAAGGCCGGATGGTGTCGTTTTCATCTTCCAGGTATAAATTAGCCGAAACCAAAACAGAATCGATGTGCGAAAATACCGTGTCACCCGTCAGGTACGAGAGTTCCAGCAGCAGCGTATCCCACGATTCCGGTGCATCACCATACCCCTGGGGCTGGTAATAAAAACTCAGGTAAAGTGAGTCGGCAGGACTTAGCGCCTTGGTAACAGGTTCAAAAACCGAATCGAGACGAATGGGGTTGGAAGTCAATTTGTCGGCTTCGAAAGGAATCCAGACAGCATTGCTGTATACATTGCCGGTACTGTCGAGTGCATCAAAAGTGGCTGCTCCCGCATTGGGTGCAAAATAGGGAAAGTCTTTATTAATGAATACATCAATATCTTTCCAGTGCTCAGGATTTGGCCGGGCGTAATCATTTTTAAAATCATCGAAAAAGGGAAGTTGTATCTGGTCCCGCACATCACGTAAACGTTCTGCTTCTGTGCCTGTACTATTCTGCTCTCTGATAGTCTCGTTGAACTGAACGCCCGTAAGGACCTCCTGTCCGTATAATCCGGCAGCAAGAATTATAAATATGATGGTAAAATATTGTTTGAAAATGTTCATCTCAACCTTATTCGTAATTGTTATTAAACATAGATGTATCTGCTACTGTAGAATCGGGTAAAAACTGTTTCAGATAGGCTTCAAAGTCAAAGTTTTCATCTGAGCGATACCATACATCCACTTTCTGTCCTAACCGGAGCGGCTTATCTGTCAAGGGAGGAGGATTGGTCCTGTAAACCCTCGCACGCGAGCTGTCAACCACATCGATATAATATTCGTTGCCCAGGTTCAGGTAGGCATAGTGCAATTTTCTTTTTACTTCTTCTTTTTTTACACTGATCAGCATGGGCAGTGCCACGCTGGTATTCATGTCTCCTTTGCCTACCTCAAGATCAATAGTGCTGCCTTTGGCGAGTTCTGTCCCCGGCTCAATAGGTTCATCATCGATCATTTGTCCCACAATGGCATTGCGGGCAAAGTAATCGACATAATTCAGATTACCTGCATTCAGCTCCTGTGCTTCTAAAGTAACCAATGCCTGCCTGAGCGACAGGTTGACAAGGTCGGGCATGAACACTCTGCCAGGTGTCTTGGCTATAATTGTCAGATAAACATGCCGCCCCTTCTTTACTTTTGCTCCCGGGTATGGGTTTTGCAAAATAATACTTCCTTTAGGACGGGTTCTGTCGAAAACAGAATCGATAACGATAAGTTCAAAGAAATCATCATAATCATCCTCATATAGTTGCTCCAGTGTCTGACCACTGAAGTCAGGAACAATGTAGACTTTTCCATGTCGGGTAAACAGGTCGAGTGACCACAGTGCGATCCACAGCAAAACCAGCGACAGAACAGCAGCTATCAGCAGGTGGATGTAAAATTTTTTTCTTGTCAGAAAATAAAAAAAGCCCATTGATCGTAATTTAAATGCGTTACCCCTTGTTTACAGGACTTATTCTCATAACTTTGTTTAGCAGAATATATTGTACTTATAAAGAGGCAAAGGTAAAAATTATTAAGCATCCGTAAAACATGAAAAATATAGCCATTATATGCGGGGGAGACTCCGGCGAATATGACATCTCGATAAAAAGCGGCCGGGTGGTGAGTGCGCATCTGGACAGAAACAAATACAGCAGCTGGCTGGTGGAAATCAAAGGAAATGAGTGGTTTTATGAGGATAAGGCAGGGAAGAAGTATTTTATTGATAAAAACGATTTCAGCCTGACTGTGGCTGGCGCACATATCCGCTTCGATGGTGTGTTCAACGCGATCCATGGCACTCCGGGTGAAGATGGTAAAATACAGGGTTACCTGGATATGCTGGGAATCCCGTACACCTCCTGTGGCGTCGACAGTTCGGCATTAAGTTTTAACAAACATTTGTGCAACAAGTTTATCAGTGCGTATGGTATCAGTGTAGCTAATTCGGTAACATTCCTGAAAGGGGAGGAGATCCGGCAACAGGAAGTTATAGACACATTGGGGTTGCCTTTATTTGTAAAACCGGCGCGCAGCGGCTCAAGTGTAGGCGTTTCGAAAGTACACACAGCGGATAAATTTGAAGAAGCCGTGAAGAATGCGCTGGCAGAAGATGATCAGGTGCTGATCGAAGAGTTTATTGAAGGAAGGGAACTGGCTTGCGGGCTGATCAACAAAGGAGAGGAACTGATCGTTTTTCCGTTGACAGAGATCATCAGCAAAAAAGATTTTTTCGATTATGAAGCAAAATATTCGGAAGGCCTTGCCCATGAAGTAACACCAGCCGATGTGGACGCGCATGTAGAGCAGGATATAAAAACACTGTCGGTATTCTTATTCAGGCAGATGGGATGCAAGGGCTTTGTAAGGTTCGATTATATTTTAAGTGATAAAGGTTTGTATTTTCTGGAAGTCAATGCTATTCCCGGTATGACAGAAGCAAGCCTGTTACCACAAATGGCTGAAGCTTTCGGTATGAGTATCACAGAATTGTTTACCATCGCACTGGACAATCTTTTTGAATAAGTTTACTCTCTTTTAAGCCCATACTCCTCGTTGATGATCTCAACCTGCTTCAAGCGTCCCGCTTGAAGTTACGTCACGCCTAACACTGCAATCTCCTGATTGATAAATATGCTTCTAACATAATCTTTTTATATAATTTGAAGTTGTGTAGGTTTAAGCGGGACGCTTAAACCGGGAGACGGGGATTAACGCCAGCGGTCACCACCACCTTGCCCCGGTACAAACTGGTAAGCACCTAAGTCAGGCTCTTCGGTACGGGGCGTACCCATGATGTCGAAAGGAACTTCCGAGGCAATTTGCAAGTCGCCGATTTTCCGGGCAGGTGATAACGAATCCAGCCGGTAATCGTTGATGTCGTAATCAAGGAACAGCGGGTCTTCGTTTTTCAATATGGCACTGAAAAAATCTTCGTTACCCGTATTTACGGTAGTTTTCATATTCACGTGGTTGATGTAATACGCCGAATCGGCTTCGGCAATCATCTCCGTCATAAATTCGTTCTCATTGCTGCCGTATATGATGCTGTTGCCAAGGGTAAAATCAATATCGTACGGAATATATTGTTCCAGGGTGTCCACTAAAAAGTTGTTCAGATAAACCGCCGGTGTATTTCGTACCGAATACGACCAGTAATTGGCGAAGGTGCTGTGCCTGAAGTTGAAATACCCGCCACCGGTAACAGCCAGGCAATATCCGCCGCAATTTGCCAGCACCACGATTTCACCGGTTACATGATAAATTCTTGTAAAAATTCCCATCCCCTTCATGTTCTGTATCGTAACGTTGTAAAGATCCAGAGGGCTTTCGGCAGCATGTAGGAACGACTCGGCCTGAATGCCGATAAAACCATTTTGAATAACGGCATTGTGGATGACATGGTGTTCACCCGGTGTGGCTTCCATCAGCCAGATGCGGTCCCACTGGCCGGGTAGGTCATCGTAAAAACCTTCCAGACGGTCGCCCTGAAAATAGACCGGATTTTCCAGCGTGCCGTTCACTTTCAGCAGCCCGTCCGAGTATGCCCAGAGGCCGGAGTTTTCATGGAAATATACTTTTGTCCCCTCATCAATGATCAGGGTGCCATACGAATTGATGACTGCATAGCCATAAACCACATACGGTTTCTCGCTGGTCCAGTGTACGGTTTCGAGGCTGTCGGCCACGATTTTGAAATCCGGGAAACCGGCAATGTACGTGTCGGCTACAATGTAATTCGCATTTTGCCCCCAGGCGACTAGTTTTACTGCCTGATTGTTCGAATTAGTTAAAAACTCCAGCTCATCTTCCACAACAAACGGGTTGTTCAAATCAGTGGGATCAATCGTTACCCTGACAAATATAAAAATACTGTCACCGCCGTCTATTTCCACATCCCGGAAGCTAACACCTGCCTCACCGTCTACGTTGATACGGTAGGCTGAACTTTCACCCGAAGCTACTCTGATGCTGGAAATTTTGATGCGGCTTCCCGAAGTGTTGTGTACCATCAGGCGATGTGTGGCCGAGCCAAGGCTTGTAAAAACGGTATCGAAAATTACCGAATCGTTGGAGAATTCAAGTTTCAGATCAGGACTGTCGTTAATAATCTCCGTTTTTTTGCATGCACTAAAAATCAATGCCAGGAAGAACCCTGCGATCATCAATTGTAAAATGTATGATTTTTTAGGCATGCTCTTTGTAATTTGAGGTGGCAAATGTACAATTATATCAAATACGCTGAATTACTCAATTTATTGTAATTTTGACCGTTATTATTACGTGATCAAATAGAAAAACACCATGATGAAACTGATAAAATATTTTTTCCTGTTCCTGATTCTTTCGGGTAGTATGGTGTCATACGCCCAATATGAGAATACAAGCGGCAATAAACAGCAGGAGAAGAAACCGCAGGAAAAACGGCAGGCGTTGAAAAAACCGCCCAGATGGTTTGCCGGGGGGATGCTGGGAGCGGGTTTTTCTTCTTACAGTTCGTATGTTGAGGTTGCCCCGATTGTTGGTTATAAGGTCACTCGCGATTTTCATGTGGGAACACGGATTACATATATATATAACAGTTATCTGGTTCAAACAGGCCCGCATACTGATAAAAGGGTAAACCTGCATCATTATGGCGGAAGTTTGTTTGCCCGCTATGTTTTTTTGCGTTTCCTGATGGCGCATGCCGAATATGAAATGTTGAGCTACGATTATTATGAAGACCGAGAATGGATTAATAGTCTGTTTTTAGGTGGAGGATATTACCAGAATATCGGAGGGCGCGGATTTGCCTCATTCCTGATTCTGTTTAACGTACTGGACAGTGAACGCTCGCCTTATGCAAATCCAATCTTCCGTATCGGTTTTGGCGTTGGCTTCTAATTTTTAAGTGTAAAGGGAATTTTCAGGGAAAAAGAAATATTCCTTCCCATGTCATAAAATCC
>Ga0164310_10001705_pt1 | contig 12560 bp, 16 predicted proteins | sample GuaBasSedimGuay1_FD_121795 | JGI IMG/M metagenome (GOLD analysis project Ga0164310, IMG submission 121795) | Subseafloor sediment microbial communities from Guaymas Basin, Gulf of California, Mexico - Guay1, Core 4569-9, 0-3 cm | ecosystem: Environmental > Aquatic > Marine > Hydrothermal vents... | reverse complement strand
CTTCTATCAGTCCTCTATCTTTAGCCACTATCTCCTCATCCTTACCTATTAGTTTATACTTGATAGGGTTTAGAGAAAGATGGACGATGTTTGCTTGCTTTACCAGTTCCTCTATTCCTCCTGCAGAGAGGATATCCTCTGCTTTTTGTGAGAGTATATTTAGAAACATAATAAACTCCTCCTGAGTAAATCCTTGGACAAACTCTAAACTGTATAGTTTAATAGAGAGAAAGAAGTCTATCATCTTATCTACAACAATATTCTTCTCCTCCAGCACCTCTTCTTCATATCTTATCTTTTGCTCGGCGATATAGAGGATAATCTCTCTTTTTTCTGTAAGGAGTTGGTTTAGGAGAGTAAAGCAACGCTCTATAGATGCCTTTGCTAAGGGGTGGGTGCTACCAAAATCGCGCGTCTGGTTGACTGCGCGGCTAAAGAATTTGACCATTTCCGAAAGTTTTTGCTTTTCTTGAGGGGGGAGAGAGGTGTTCATTCTAAACCTCTTCCAAGGCAAGTCCTAAGGCGACTGCTAAGAAAGGGGATAATTTCTGTGCTTCTTCAGGGGAGATATGCTCTGTCAGGGAGAAATTTTTGACACTCTCCAGATTAAATACCTCTGAGTTTAGATAGCCGTTGAGAAACTCTTTGAGCCCGGGTAGTTGCGAAGAACCACCCGAGATATAAACCTCATTTACTCTCTGTTGAGTAAGATTCTCATAAAAATCAAGAGAGACATATATCTCATTAAGCAAAGAGGTGAGTTGCCCTTTAATGCTTTGCACCACCTCGGCAGGAGCAGTATTTAGGCTATACTTCACCTTCTCTGCTTCCTCAGTGTTTATTGAGAGTTTCGATTGGATTAGTGTAGTGATTGTTTTCCCTCCAAACTTGGTGTCTCGCACAAAATAAGGCACTCTCTCCCGCACAATAATCAGGTTGCTTATTCTATCTCCGATATTCAATAAGCCGATGGAAGCAGAGACTTTGGAAGGGTAATTAAAGTAGAAGGTGTGCATAAGGGATAGGGCATCAATGCTTACCACTTCTGGTTCAAAGCCTGCTTGACGCACAACCTCCACTCTTTTCTCCAGATACTCCTTCTTTACCGCTACCAGCAAGACTTTTATCTTGTTTTTGTCGGTTAACTCTTCCCCGATGATGTGATAGTCTGTATATACCTCCTCAGGTTTGAAAGGAATATGGTCTTCCAGGGCAAAAGTGATTGCCTTTTTCAACTCCTCTTCGTTCATCTTGGGCAGGGAGAGATAACGAACCACCACATCCTCGCCGGAAAGAGAGATGTTTACTCTCGGGTTAGAGATACCTATTTGCTCGGATAGGTCTTTTATTGCTTTGGAAAGGTCATCAGAGTTGCGGATGTTCATCATCCCCATAGCGGTTATCTCCTCTCCTTTTGTCTTTTTCTCGATCTGAACCATCTTCAGATTAGATGTTCCTATATCCAGACCTACCTTGCAGGAACCTGTTTTCCTGAAAAGGGCAAAGTTTTTCAAGGAAAGTTTTCGCATTCTTGCCTTTTCAAAAACCTTAGGATTTATCTTAAAGGCTTAAGAGGCTTCTCTCCTTCCTCTTTCCACTGCAGACCCGCAGGCTTTTCCTTCAGGGGTTGAGAAAGGAGTTCTTTATCCCTTTTTGTTAACTCCTCTTTAGAGTCTCTTAGTTTTCTCTTCTCCACTTCCGAGACTGATGCTCTTTCTACAATATAAGGGGTAATAAAGATAAGCAACTCTGATTCTGTAGTCTCTTTCACTTTTCTTCTAAATAGTGCCCCTAAAAAGGGCACATCTCCTAAAAGAGGCACTTTCTCCACCGTTACCGTATCGTCCTTTTTCCTCAACCCTCCAATAACTACAGTCTCTCTATCCTTTAAGAGCAGATTGGTCTCCGCTTTACGCGAATCGATAGAGGGTTCGTTAGTATCTCCTATATAAGCAGCAACATAACTCTGCTCTGCTTTAATGTTTAAGGAGATAAACTTGTCCTTGGTAATATGAGGAGTGACATATAACTTTATTCCTATATCCTTGAACTGCGTGGAGGTAACCGTGCCCTCTGCTGATGAGGAGGTGTAGGTGTAAGGGACTTGTTCGGTAATCTCTATATGGGCTGTTAGGTTGTCCAAGGTAAGGACACGCGGATTGGCTAATATCTTCACCCTTTTGTCTTGGGCATAAAGAGCAAGTTGGGCTTCAAAAGCCCAATGGGGAAGAATGGTTTTTCCATAGTATAAATCTAAGGTAGAGGAGGGGGCACGCAGAGATTGACTAATTTTCCTTGCGGAAACATCCTTATGGGTGGCTGTCCAATCTATTCCAAACTTATCTGTCTCGGAGAGTTTTACGCTCATAATCAGGGCTTCGATGAGCACCTGCGAGGTAGGGTTGTCTAATTTTTCTATCAACTTCCTAATCCTTTCGATTGCCTCAGGAATGTCAGTGATAATCAAGGAGTTTGTGCGCACATAGACTTGCATACTTCCCCGGGGAGAAAGCATCTTATTAAGTGATGCGTATAAATCTTCTACATGGGCAAAGTTGGGAGTGATGATATCTGTTACCAAAGGTATCTCTTCTTCCTCTTCTTTTAGTTTATCCAAACTCATCACTCGGAGGATATTGCCCTGAATCTTATAGGTGAGGTTGTTAGTTTTAAGAATCACATCCAAAGCAGTTTTCCAGTCCACATCCTTTAAACTAACATTCACCCTTGCAGAGACATCTTTGTCCATTACCACATTCAGACCGCTGGCTTTAGAGATAACCTTAAGGACATCGGACAGGTCAGTATCCTTGAAGTCCACGCTAATATTGGTTATCTTTTCGGGTTGTTCTTTCTCTTCTACAGTTTCCTCTGAGAGTAGTTTTTGCTCAGTTTTCTCCTTTTCTTTTCTCTGTTCAGCCTCAGCGGATTGAGGGGAAGGAAGGATCTGTTGGGACTCGCTTTTCTCTTCTCCTTCCTCTATTTGGGCAAAGGAAGGGAAAGAGAGAAGAGAAGAGATTAGTAGAGCAGAAAGGAATATTTTACCCACATTTACTCTTTTTCTTTCCATTTTATTTCCTCTCCTTTTCTAACCTTAATTCTATCTTCTTTTCTCCCAAACTCAGGATTACTCTATTCGCCTCTATTTTCTCTACTATCAAATCTCTAAAGAGATCTCCTTCTCTCACCAGTTGTCCATCAATAAGAGCGTAGAACTTCCCTTCTATTTCGGTAATGCCTGTTAAGGAAACCTTTCCCGCTATCTCTGTGCTGGGAGAGAAAGAGGGTTTGGTGAAATCGGTGCGCAGATGCCCATCCTCTTTTATCAGAGAAACAAAGGGATCGCGCTTGCTTTTATTCTTCTTCTCCTGCACAAACCCGGTAGTAGCATAGAGAAGGAGCAGAAAGCCGGCAATAAAAAACAGATAGATCCTTTTCATTTTTTAGGGGAAAGAAAACTATCTAACAACACCTCTATATTATGATTCCAGATATCTTCTTTACTGCTTTTTATCTCTATCCTTGAAACTCTAATATATCTGTCTTTTTCCTCCTCTATCTTTTCCAGAAAAGACAGAAGTTGATAGTAATCACATTTTATCTTCAGATTGATCGGCAATTCTATATACCTCTCTTTACTCTCAGGAACCTGATGCACAGTTCTTTTTCTCGGTTCTATCTTTCTGATACTAATTTTGCTTGCTTCAGCAAAGCGATTTATAAGCATAAATATCTCCTCTGCACTGGAGAAGAAAGGCTGTTTAAGAGAAGACAGGCGAGATTTTAGTTTTTTTATCTCAGAGGCAAGAGGGTTTTTAGTTGATAGAATATTACCTTCTCTATTTAACACTCTTCTGTTTTCTTGAATCTTTGCCTCTACCTCTTGTTTTTTTATCCATATCTTCCTTGCTGTGTTCAGAAAGAGGAGATTTGCCAGCACAAATATCAGGATAAGGGCAAGGTTAAAGAGGTCTGTTTTTTTAAGTTCTTTGATATTCACTTTTACCTATCTTAATCTACACTCTATATTGAAGTTCATTACATTCAGCCTCTTGCTTTTCCCCGCCACCACTGTTCCCAACTTGACTTCTTTAAAGTCTTTGTTTTCACTTAACCTTTGAGCAAATTGGGAAATGGAATTGATTATCTGCGCCTCTATCAGAGAGACAGAAGAACCCTTTATCAGAATTGTCTTCTCTGGACTATCTTTAGCCAAGAGAAAGGTTAGCCAGATTTCTTTGGGAATGACCTCATTGATAAAACATAGTTTCTCTTTCCATTTTATCTTTTTCTTTACCCTCTCTTGGTAGAAAGAAAGGGTTTTTTCTAATTTCATCTTTGTTGTTTTCATTTCCTCTATCTTCTTATGCTCAGCCTTAAGAGCCGAGGTTTTTCTTTCCAGAGAAAGAAGATTTCTTTCTTTGCTCTTGAGTTGAAAGAAACAGAAGAGACAAAGAAGAAAGGAAAGGAGAGAACAAACACTTCCTATCTTAAGGATGAGAGGTGATAACTGCACTGAGGTTAGAAGAGCCGATGGGTTTACCTTTGCCTTTGCACTACCTCTGCGCACCTTTCGGCGTTTTGAGGAAGGTAGAAGGTTGATTATCGCCATTAGCACCTCTTGCTTTTAGCAAGTAATTCAAAATCTACTAATAATATAACGATATCCTCATTTTTGTCAAGAAAAATTTTTTCCAACCATTTCCACCCCTGGGGTGGAAATCGGGTGAGGAGTAAAAATCGGGGTGAAAATTTGCTGGGCTGAGTTTGACAAAAGAGGGTTTTTATAGTAATATTCCTGACAGGAGAGGTGGTCAGAAGAGGGATTGTGAGGCTTTCTGGTTCTGGTTTTTGGATAGAAGGAGGGCTATTTATGGAGAGAGATAGGGAGAGAGGCTTTACGCTTATTGAGATAATGCTGGTGGTGATTATCATCAGTATCTTGGCGGCAATGATTGCTCCGCGCTTGAGCGGGCGTTCTGAGCAAGCAAAGTTATCTGTGGCAAAGGTAGATATTGAGGCAAACCTTTCTCTGGCTTTGGATCTCTATGAGATGGACAACGGCAGTTATCCTCAGAGTTTAGAGGATTTGCGCACTAAACCCGCAGGGGTAGATAGTTGGAAAGGTCCTTATATTAAAAAGAAACCAGTTGACCCTTGGGGCAGAGAGTATGTATATAAGTTTCCCGGTGAACATAATCCAGATAGTTATGACCTTTACTCTTTAGGTCCTGATGGACAGGCAGGCACAAAGGATGATGTGGTCAACTGGGAGTAGAGAAAGGCAGGGTTTTACTTTTATTGAACTTCTACTGAGTGTTTCTATCCTGTCTGTTGGTTTGGTAGGAATTTTTGCGGGGTTTATGTATGCCCTGAAGACCTTAAACAGAGCAGAGCAGCAGATTGATTTCCTTAAGAGATTGGAAGAGAAGATCTGGGAGATAGAACAGGAGGCGAAGGAGAAAGGTGGAATAGAGAGAGGAAAGGAGGAGGGAGAGGATTGGGTAGTGTGGGTCAGGGCGGTAGAGGTAGAGGAGGAGATAGATTTAAGTGAGGATTTAAACAGAGTGGAATTGCGAGTTTGGAATGCAAGCAGAGAGGATAAAGGAGAGGAGTTGATAACCCTGATGCGCAATGTTAAAGAGGAAAAGTAAAGGAGAGGCATTTACTTTTATTGAACTTCTCATTACCGTTGCTATTTTTTCCATAGTAATGATAGTGGTCTATTCTGCCTTTGCTATGGGGTTGAGCACCTATCAGAGGTTTAAGGATGTTAATCTCCAGAAGCGAACAGTGATGCTCCGACTGGAGAAGATGGCTGGCGAACTCCGCCAGTCTCTGAATTTTACCCCTCAGAGGAGAAAAGAGATGGTGTTCAAAGGAGAGAAAAAAACAATATCCTTTCCTTCTCTCTTCTTTGAAGAAGTGGTTTTGGTCAGTTATAGTTTTGATAGCGCAGAGAAGGTGCTTTATCGTCAGCAGGAAAGTGAGAAGGAGGTGCTGAGCGAGGAGAAGGAATCTCCTTTACCCAAAAAGTTTCTCTCTGGAATAGAAGATGTAGAGTTTAGTTATTATGTATTCGATGAGCAAAAGCAAGAGTATCAGTGGAAGGAGAGTTATGAGGGAAGATTACCTCTCTCTGTTAAGATAAAGATAACCTTTGGAGAGGAGTCATATACAAAGATTGTTTCTCTACCCTGTGCCTATAAAAAGGAGATCTGAGCAAGGTGTGTATTCTTTTTTAGTGAAGGAGCGGTTTAAGCAGACCGCTTCCATTCTCGTTATCACCTGTTGGATTTTGGTAATTCTCATTATCCTCTCCACAGGGTTAGCAAGGACAGTAGCCCTTGAGATAGACTGGGCAAGATCTTTAAATAGGAGATTGAAAGCAGAATATTTAGCCAAAGCAGGGATAGAACAGGGGATAGTAGAGAGAAAGAAGGATAGTAGTTCAGAGTATGATTCCTTCTATGAATTGAGAAGAAAACGGCAAAAGGTTCTGGGAAGAGGGAAATACACCTACTTTTTTGTGGATGAGGAGAGTAAGATAAATATTAATACTGCTTCTGTTAATACCCTTTCTCTTTTACCCGAATTGGATACTGAACTCGCCAGGAATATCTACAACTCTGCTTTCAAACCCTTCTTTAGCAAGGAGGAGATTTTACTGGTAGAGGGAGTGGAAAAGGAGGTTTTTTCGCAAATTAAGGATTTTATTACTGTCTATAGCGAAGGAAAGGTGAACATCAATACTGCTCCCGTTCCGGTGCTCAAAGCCTTGGGTTTAGAAGAGGATTTGGTAGAGAAGATCGAGGAGTTTCGGAAAGGAGAGGATGGCAAGTTAGGCACAGAAGATGATAGAGTATTTAAGAGCACCACTGGGATTATCAGCGCCCTTCAGGAGGTAAGCATTCTTTCCCCAGAACAAATAGCCCAGATTAACGCTCTTCTCTCTCAAGGTCTGCTCACAGTGAAATCCAGGAATCTGGAAATGGATATTGGCACAGAGGTAGATGGTAAGTTTATCAGAAACTTTCACATAGTTCTGAAGGTAGAGGGAGAGGAGATGCGGATAGTGAGATGGGAGGAGAGGTAGATGGTTATTTGCTATATAGGTCTTGGTTCAAACTTAGGAGAAAGGGAGGGGAATATTAAACAGGCTCTCTATCTTTTGAAGGAGAGCAGGAAAATAGAGATAGAGAAGATTTCCTCCATAATAGAGACCGAACCAGTGCTTCCTCCCCACGCACCTGCTCAAGGGAGGTTTCTGAATGCAGTGGTAAGGATAAAAACAGACCTTTCTCCAGAGGAACTGCTTTCTTTGCTTAAAGAGATTGAAAGAAGAATGGGGCGTCAACCTGCACCTCGCTTTAGCCCACGGATTATAGACTTGGATATTCTTCTGTATGGAGACAGAAAGATTAGGAAAAAGACTCTGGAGATTCCTCATCCCCAGATTGAGGAGAGAAGTTTTATAAAGAGACTTCTGAAAGAGGTGGAGGAATGAAGGTTATCCGAAGTGTTAAGGAAATGCGCGCTTATGCTCAGGTTAAAAGAAGAGAAGGAAAGAAGATTGGTTTTGTTCCCACAATGGGTGCCCTGCATTCAGGGCATCTGAGTTTGATAAATAAGGCAAGGAAAGAGAGCGATGTAGTGGTGATTAGTATCTTTGTTAACCCCATTCAGTTTGGTCCAAAGGAGGATTTTAGACGATATCCACGCAACTTTTCCGAGGATAGGAGGATAGCAGAGAAAGCAGGGGTAGATGTCCTTTTCTTTCCCTCTGCTCAAGGTATCTACCCTCAAGGTTATTGCACCTATATACGCGTAGAAGGGTTGAGCAATAAACTCTGCGGGGCATTTCGCCCTACTCATTTTCAAGGGGTGGCAACGGTGGTTGCCAAACTCTTTAATATTGTCCAGCCCGATATTGCTTATTTTGGACAGAAGGACTTTCAGCAGGTAGTGATTATAAAAAGGATGGTGGAGGACCTGAATATCCCGGTAAAGATAAAGAGTTTACCCATTGTGCGTGAGAAAGACGGTTTAGCGATGTCCTCCCGCAATAGATATCTAAATAAACAAGAGAGAGAGAAAGCAAGGATATTGTTTCAATCTTTGCAGTTAGCAAGGAGGTTGGTTGAAGGAGGGGAGAGGAGGGCGGAAGCTGTGGCGAGGCAGATGAAAAGAGTGATTAGAGAAAGGGTGCCGGAGGCAAGGATAGATTATGTTTCTATTGTTGATCCCAAGAGTTTAGAGGAGGTTTCAAAGATAAAAAAGAAGGTTTTGGTTGCTGTAGCACTCTGGATTGGCAAAGCAAGGTTGATTGATAATATGCTGATAAAGGTATAGTTTTATTAAAAGCAAAAGAGAGTAATGAAGAAAATCGGAATTATTGGGTGTGGAGCAATTGGTTCAGAGTTGGCAAGGAGGATAGTGAGAGAGTTTAGAAAGAGGGCGGAGTTAGTGGCTCTTTGCGATCTGGACAAAGAGAAGGCAAGGAGGTTATGCGAGGAGATAGGGATCTGCGTGCCTATCTGCTCCATAGAGGAGACAATCAAAAGAGGAGACCTGATAATTGAGAGTGCTTCTGCCCAGGTGTCTGCGAAGATAGCCAGGAGGTGTTTAGAGGAAGGGAAAGAGGTAATGGTGATGAGTTCAGGAGGGTTGATAGGCAGGGAGGAGATTTTAAAATTAGCCGAGCAGAGGAGAAAGTGTTTGTATATCCCTTCAGGAGCCCTGGCGGGCATAGATGGAGCAAAAGCAATAGGTTTGGGAAGGATTTACTCTGTGAGTTTAATTACTCGCAAGCCTATAAAAGGATTAGAGGGAGCACCTTATATTGCGCAAAACAAGATAGACTTGAGCAAGATACAAGGTGAGCAGACCATCTTTGAGGGAGGGATAGAGGAGGCAGAGAAGGCTTTTCCTCGCAACATAAATATTGCTGCTACCCTGAGTTTAGCCCTTACTTGCAAACAGATAACTGTAAAGATTATCACCTCTCCTGATTTCAAGACCAACTCCCATCAACTTATTATAAGGGGAGAATGCGGAGAGTTAAAAGTAGAAGCAGACAATCTTCCCTCTTCCTCCAATCCCAGAACAAGTTATTTAGCCATCCTCTCAGCCATCGCTACCCTTGAAGATATCCTTGGCTATGTAAGGATAGGAACATAATTAGATTGTCGAGATGCTGGCAAGATTATTCTCGGGAGCATTGACAGGGTTTAATGCCTATTTGGTGGAAATAGAGGTGGATATCGGGCGTGGACTGCCCAATGTTTCTATCGTAGGTCTCCCAGATACGGCAGTAAAGGAGAGTAAGGATAGAGTAAGAACAGCGATCAAGAACGCAGGGTTTAACTATCCTGCAGGGCGAGTTACTATCAACTTGGCTCCTGCAGATATAAAGAAAGAAGGCCCCAGGTTTGACCTTCCTATAGCCTTAGGAATCCTTTCGGCGCAAGGGATAGTGAACCCTCGGAGTTTACAGGAGTATATTGTTATAGGTGAACTAAACCTTAATGCAGAGATTAAGCCGGTCAGAGGGGTGCTTCCTATCGTTGTAGATATGAAGAAGATAGGGAAGAGGAAGATTATCCTTCCTTTTGCTAATCGTGCAGAGGCAGGGATTATTAAGGAAGTAGAAGCCTATCCTTTTCATACCCTTAATGAGGTTGTGCATTTCTTAAACGGAAACTTTGCTTGTGAACCATATAGGCTGGATATAGAGGAGATATTTGAGAGGGAGTCGCAATATGAACTTGATTTTTCGGAAGTGAAAGGACAGAGAGGGGTGAAAAGAGCGTTGGAGGTGGCTCTTGCAGGTGCGCATAATCTTTTGATGCTTGGTCCCCCGGGAAGCGGAAAGACGATGTTAGCCAAGCGTCTTCCTACTATTGCTCCTCAGTTGAGTTTAGAGGAGGCTCTGGAGACCACAAAGATTTACAGCATAATGGGGCTTCTTAGTCCCGAGAAACCTCTGATTGCTACGCGCCCTTTTCGCGCTCCCCATCACACCATCTCTGATGCCGGTCTTATTGGTGGAGGTTCTACCTTAAAACCTGGAGAGATAAGTTTAGCCCATAATGGTATCCTTTTTTTAGATGAACTTCCTGAGTTTCATCGGGATGTGCTTGAGGCTTTGCGTCAACCTCTGGAGGAAGGCAAAGTGGTTGTCTCGCGAGCAAGCGGAACAGTTTCCTACCCCGCAAGTTTTATGCTCATAGCGGCAATGAATCCCTGTCCTTGTGGTTATTATGGGAGCAGTAGAAAGCAATGCCGTTGTTCTCTTTATCAAATTCAGAGATACCGACAGAAGATTTCAGGTCCTCTACTGGATAGAATCGATATCCATATTGAGGTGCCCGCGATAGAGTATAAGCAGATAACCTCCTCCTTTCCTGAGGAAGAGTCAAAGGAGATAAGGAAACGGATCGTTTCGGCACGCGAGAGGCAGAGGAAGAGGTTTTCTGGGAGCAGAATCAACTACAATGCGCAGATGAGTGTGCGACAGATTAAAAAGTATTGTACCCTTGACCAGGAGTGCGCACAGGTAGTGCGCACAGCAATAGAGGAACTACATTTAAGTGCAAGGGCTTATCACAAGGTGATAAAGGTGGCACGCACTATCGCTGATCTTTCTGCAGAGGAGAAGATAAAGAAGGAGCACCTTTTAGAGGCTATTCAGTATCGCTGTCTGGATTAGAGAAAGGGAGGGTAGAGATCTCTATCTCTTCTATTCTATTTTCCCGGCAGATGTCCCAGATGTTTATCAGGTTCTCTAAACTTGTATGTTTATCTGCTTGAATGAGCACACTCTTTCTCTCTTTCATATTCCTTAAAATCTGAGTTAACTCTCTACAGGTAATTTTACTTCTTTTTGCCTGGGAGGAGCGAGAAAGATATATATCTCCTTTTCTATCCAAAGTAATTATCAACCTCCTTCCCTCTGTTCTTTGAGCGGTTTTGCTATAAGGTATTTCTATCTTAATTCCATACGGAAGGATAAACTTGGAGGTGAGCATAAAGAAGATGAGCAGAAGAAAAACTACATCTATCAATGGAGCAAGTTCTAATTTTCCAATTTCTATCTTGTATTGGGATCTAAAACGCATAATCTCAGCAACTTTTCCTCCTTGGTTAAGAGAAGAGTTCCTTCTCCGAGAGCACATTTAGAAAACTATTTACTGCTTTCTCCATCTGGAGAAGGAAGTTATTTACGCGCATAGTTAAATAGTTATAGGCAACATAAGTAGGAATAGCAACACTCAAACCTAAAGCGGTGGTAAGCAGAGCAGCCCAAATGCCTTGGGCTAAATCTGCAGGGTTTACCACATACCCTCCTTGTTGAATTACTTGAAAGGTATTTATCATTCCTACTACTGTGCCCAGTAAACCCAGGAGAGGAGAGATGTGGGCAATAGTAGCCAATGCTCCCAAGCCTTTTTCCAGAGGAAGGATTTCTTCCCTTCCCGCTTCCTTTATCGCCTCTTTTATCTCTTCCTTTCCTTCTTTTATCTTTAGGATGCCCGCTTTGAGGATATTAGCCAAAGGTTTCTCTGTTTGTTCACAGGTATTAATCGCTTCTTCTATTTGGCTTCGGCGAACCATGCTGCTTATTCTGCTCAAAAACTCATCGCTGTCAATCTTTATACGATAGAGATATATTAACCTTTCAATTATGATCATCAAAGAGAGTATAGAAAGAGAGATGATCACCCAACCAATCGGTCCAGATTTCTGTAAGAGAGAGAGGATTTCCATAGTCCAGTTCCTTAAAACTTCTCCTTGACAGTTTTTAGTTTACAGGATAAAATAACACAAGTCAAGGGAAATGAGGATGAACAAGGATAGGAGGCAGGTTAAAACGCAGAATGTTGCTTATTTGATAGGGGTAGTGTTTACAGAGATTGCGCATAATCGCCTATTTGGAGTTGTCTTTCTCTCCTGGTTTATTGCCCAGAGTATTAAGATAACCACAAATATTATCAAGAGAAAACAGAGGTTTAATTTTAAGTGGTTTGCTAATCCCGGAGGAATGCCCAGTGCGCACAGTGCTACTGTAGGAGCATTGGCAACAGGGATAGGAATTAACTGGGGGTTTGATTCCGATATATTTGCTTTTGTTCTGCTTTTTAGTTTGATTACTATCTTCAATGCTGCGGTATTCAGGCGTAATGTAGGGAAGCAAGCAGAGATTCTTAACAGACTAATAGAAGATATATACGCAAAAAGAGGGTTGAGAAAAGAGAAGTTAAAAGAATTGTTAGGACATACTCCTTTGGAGGTAATCGCAGGGTTAGGGTTAGGAATTGCTGTTGCCCTTTTGTTTATGGGCATTTGAGATAAGTAAAACTTGGGAATGAAAAAGAGATTTATCAAGGGGTGAGAGATGCGCAGGATCGGTTTTATCTTTTTGCTGGTGATTGCTGGTATAATTGTGGTTTGGGGAGCAAGAGATTTGGGGCGGAAAAGAGAGACTTATCCTGTCTCCAAGAGTGAAGAGAAGCAAACGGAGCAGGTAGAAGAGAAAAAGAAGATAGAGAAGGAAGCAG
>Ga0164310_10001703_pt1 | contig 12569 bp, 10 predicted proteins | sample GuaBasSedimGuay1_FD_121795 | JGI IMG/M metagenome (GOLD analysis project Ga0164310, IMG submission 121795) | Subseafloor sediment microbial communities from Guaymas Basin, Gulf of California, Mexico - Guay1, Core 4569-9, 0-3 cm | ecosystem: Environmental > Aquatic > Marine > Hydrothermal vents... | reverse complement strand
TAGACAAACGGTTTGAGGCAGTAGACAAACGGTTTGAAGAACTCATTGGATATATGAATAAACGTTTTGAAGCAGTAGACAAACGATTTGAGGAGCTTATTGGTTATATGAATAAACGTTTTGAAACTGTAGATAAACGATTTGACGATATGAACAAAAGGTTTGTCCAACTTACCTGGTTTATTGGTTTTACAACAGCCTTGATCACAACCCTTATTACAGTATATAGATTTTTTGTGTAAGCAGTAATATTTTTCTTATATAAAGGCAATAAAAACTTATCAATATTGTTAATTAGCTTCACTCTTTTTATTATAAATTTCTTTTCTAAAGGTATGGTTCTCTTACTTAAATCTTAACATTATATAAGAAATATATAAGGAGATGAAATAAAAAGAAGTTTTATTTTTTAAGTTAATTTGTGAAATTTTTCATTTAATCTCAAAAAATTCTTGACATTAGAAATTTCATTTGTTATAAAAAGCACAAGCTCATATTAATAATGATGAAAAAGATATTGATATTCTAAAAAGTTAATTATTTAAAGCAATGACTTCCTTTAACTAAAAAAATTTTTATTTTTATGCCCAGATATTCGGATCTCAATAATGAACATCATAGTAAAAATAGCAAGGAGGATTTAAGATGTATATTGAAGAGTTTAAAAAGTATTATGAGAAGAGACATGAATATGCTAAAGATTTTAAGAAAAAACATCCTGATTGGAAGATAGTAGGAACTTTTTGTACTTATTATCCTGAAGAACTTATGTATGCGGCAAAGGTGCTTCCTGTTAGGATTTTGGGGAGCCATGAGCCACAAAATGTTACCGAACCACATATTTTTGGTATGTTTTGTCCTTTTTGCCGTGACGTTTTGGCTCAAGGGCTGCAAGGCCGTTATGATTATCTTGACGGTATAATGATTGCACAATCCTGCCTCCATGTAAGGCAATCTTATACAAGTTGGGATCTTCATATCCCTGTTGATTTCAGGTATTACCTCCCAATGCCTCATCATCTCCAATCAGCTCGTGCAAAGGATTTCTTAAAAGCAGAACTCGAAAAATTCAAAAAAGCGTTAGAGAATTGGACAGGAAATAAAATAACTGACGAAGCCTTAGATGAAGCAATTGAGATCTTAAATGAAAATAGGCGTCTTTTAAGGCAGGCTTATGATTTTAGGAAAAAAGATAATCCCCCTATGACAGGGCTTGAAGCAATGTATATGGTGGTTAGTTCTCAAATGATGCATAAAAAAGATCACAATGAGATACTTAAAAACTTAATTGAAAAAGAGCTTCCAAATAGGGATTTAGGAATTGGGGATCACATAAGACTGATGGTTTTGGGAAGCGAAAATGATGATGTTGAATTCTTAGATATGGTAGAGACTATTACATCTAATCCAGCGAAGTTTGTTATCGATGATCATTGCACTGGCAGCCGTTATTTCTGGAATCAGGTAGAACCTAAAGCTGACAGATTAATGGCTATTGCAGAACGTTATATAAACCGTCCACCTTGCCCAACTAAGGATTGGCCTAATAGGTTGAGACTTGAGCATGACTTAAATCTTGCAAAGGAGTGGAATGTTCAGGGAGCAGTACTTTTACAGCAAAAGTTCTGTGATCCTCATGAATGTGATATTCCTATCTTCCAGAGAGCTTTTGAAGAACAAGGAATAAAAACCTTATTTTTGGAATTAGATGTCCTTGTTCCAGTTGGGCAGTTTAAGATTAGAACCGAGGCATTTCTTGAAACCTTAAGCTCGGAGGATCTTTTTTAAATATTATGCAAACAATTTAGGAGGTATCTAAGATGGCTAAATATAAGACAGAGCCTTTGAAATTATGGAATAAAGCAAAGGAGATAAGGCAGCAATATTATAAAAATTATGCAACTGCTCATGAAAAAGGTGGTATTCGTTGGGCAGGTGGAGCATGGACATTTGATGCTGTGCCCGCAGGCCTTGGTGAAGATGTTTATAGTCTAACAAGTGAACCATATGGTGCTTCTGTTGCATGGAATAAAAATTTTGCGCTCGAGTGTCAGGAGGCAGCAGAGGCGTTTGGTTTTGCAAGGGATTTATGTTCATATATGAGGAATTACTGGGGCTCTATTTTAATAGATAAATATGTATTTGGTGGCCCTTTTCCAAAGCCAGACTTTTTATGGCAAGACCATATATGTTGCTCTCATGCAAAATGGTATCAGAATATAAGCTATCTTGAAGGTGGTATTCCTATGTATTGTGTTGATATGGGAGCAGGAGCTTATAAACCATTTGCAGAGGTAACCGAAAGCCAAATTGACTATATTGCAAATCAACTTTTAGACGGGATTGAGTGGCTTGAGAAGGTTACAGGCCGTAAGTTTAATGATGAACTTTTCTTCGAGGCATGTTGGAATGATTTTCGCTCTACCTCAAGATGGGCTCAGATTTGCGAGTTGAATCGGGCTGTTCCTGCTCCACTTGAAGAGAAAACCATGTATTCGCTTTATGTTTTAGCAACCTTACAGAAATCATGGAAAGTAGTAGCAGATTTTTATGACGAGCTTTATGAAGAAGTTAAAGATAGAGTAGATAGAGGTATTGCAGCAGTAGAGAACGAAAGAGTTAGAGTTATAACAGATACGCAGCCACCCTGGGCGTTTTTAAAGATTTTCAGATATATGGAGAAATATGGTTGCGTTTCAGTTGGATCTATATATACCTATGGTTTAGAAGGGATGTTTGTATATGATAAGGAGAAACATGAATTCAATCATCGCCCATTGCCTCCTAAAAAACCTGAAACAAGAGAAGAGGCATGCAGAATGCTTGCTGATTGGCACATGTGCAAACCAGAATATCAACATTTTGTTCATCCAGAATATAAAACCCTGATGATGGATGCGATTTGTAAGCAGTGGAATGTGGACGGCGTAATGCTTCATTACAACCGTGGTTGTGAAGGCTTATCTGTTGGAATTGCAGAGGTAAGGCTTGGACTTTTAAAGAGGGGAAGAAAGGTCATGACTTTTGAAGGAAATATGGGTGATGAAAGAGAGTTTGATGAAGCAAGAACAGTTCAAAGAATTGATGCATTTTTGGAAACCTTTGGAATTAGAAAATCAGAATAGAAAATTCTATTCTTAAGGAGGATTATAAAATGATTACTGCAGGAATTGATTGCGGTGCTAAAACCGTTAAGGTTGTCATTCTGAAAGACGACAAAGTTATAGGAAAGGCAATAATCCCTGCTGGGATTGATACAAAAAAAGCATCAGAAGAAGCTTTTGAAGAGGCCCTAAAAGAGGCAGGAATTAAAAAAGAGGATATAGATAAGATTGTAGCAACCGGTGCAGGAAGAGCAGATCAACCATTTACAAAAGATTCGGTTACAGAGGTGAGTGCTGATGCAAAAGGTATAAACTTTCTTTATCCTAATGTACACACCGTGATTGATGTTGGTGCAGAAGAGTCTCGTGCTATAAGGGTTGATGGCAAAGGAATGGTAATGGATTTTGCTGTTAATGAAAAATGTGCTGCTGGTTCTGGTGCATTTATTGAGGCAATGGCACGTGCGCTTGAGGTTACAGTGGAAGAGATAGGGCCTCTTTCCTTACAATATAAACAAGAGATAGCTATGAATGCTCAATGTGCAGTTTTTGCAGAAAGTGAACTTGTAACCTTGGTGCATCAACAAACCCCTAAACCTGATATGGCAAGGGCAATACATGCTGGGATTTCAGACAGGATCGTCTCTATGGCAAGAAGAGCAGGGCTTGAGCCTGATATTGCTGTTATTGGTGGTGTAGCAAAAAATCCTGGTTTTATAGATTGCCTTAATAAGGATCTTAATACCAAGGTTATTGTTCCTGATGATCCAGAGTTTGTTGGTGCATTAGGTGCTGCAATTGCTGCTAAAGAAATATAATTATGACTGAAAATTAATGATATTTGGAGGTATAAAATGGCTGAACAACAACAAAAAGAATATTGGCGTTGGACGGAAAGTCGATGGCACAATAAGGACATCGACTGGAAGAAAGCCGATATGATTACAGCAGGTATAGATGTGGGTTCGGTCAGTTCGCAGGCTGTAATCATGGTAGATGGTGAGCTTTATGCTTATAGCAATACCCGTACAGGCTCAAATAGCCCTGATAGTGCAATAAAGGCTGCTAAAATGGCACTTGATGGAACAGGTATGAGTATTGATGATATTCATTATACTGTAGGAACAGGATATGGTAGGGTTAATGTACCTTTTGCTAATAGGGCTATAACAGAGATCGCTTGCCATGCAAGAGGTGCAAATTATATGTATGGTCCAACTGTTCGCACGGTTTTGGACATGGGTGGACAGGACTGTAAGGCTATTCATTGTGATGAAAAAGGAAAAGTTACATCTTTTTTAATGAATGATAAATGTGCTGCAGGGACAGGTAGAGGAATGGAGGTTTTTGCTGATTTGTTGGGTGTTCCTATTACAGAGGTAGGGGATCTCTCCCTTCAGGTTGACGAAGAACCAGAGCCTGTTTCTTCTACTTGTGTTGTTTTTGCAAAATCAGAAGCCTCTGCTCTTCTAAGAGCTGGTTGGCCAAAGGAAAAGGTGCTTGCAGCTTATTGTTCTGCTATGGCTCACAGGGTAGTAACTCTTTTAGAAAAGATAAATGTAGAAAAGGATTTTGCTATTACAGGTGGTATCGCGAAGAATAAAGGTGTTGTTGTAAGATTAGAAAAAGAGTTGGGCCTAAAGGCTCTTGAACCCAGATATGACACTCAGATTGCCGGTGCCCTGGGTGGAGCCCTGTTTGCAATGGGACTTTTAAGAAAACAGAGAGCAAAAAAATAGAAAGCCAGGAGGTACTGGCAATATGATTGCTAATTATGGTTACAAAGATGGTTCAGGTGATTGGTTTATAAGCATTGACACTGATAAGTGTGCTAAATGTGAAGATAAGCCGTGTGTTGAAGCTTGCCCAAGGGATATGTTTTATGTCTTTACTGATGATTGGGATGATGAGGTAGTTGGCGTTGTTGAAGAGAAGCGAAAAAAGGTAAAGTTTGAATGTATGCCATGCACAAAATTAGAAGTAAGACCTTGTGTTAAAGCTTGTAAACCAGGTGCAATAACTTTTTCATTTTAAATAGAAAAGCCTCGAAATTCGAGGCTTTTTTATTATAGTCTACTACTTGATACTCAGTTTTTAATAGTCAGTGTTAAAAAATGGGCTAATTAAGCCATAAGGTGGCATATAAAATGCCACCTTAGGTTTTATTATGCAACATAGGAGCGATTTGCCAATTGCAATAATTATCTGTTTAGTGTTTGCGATCGAAAAAACACTACGGGGGTAAGCTTACTCTACTATTATTTCATGTAATAGCGTTATCTTAACATTATCTAAAAAAGATCATCCAATTCATCTCCACCGCTTGGAAGCTCACCATATTTCTGCAGATATTGTTGTAGAAGTTCACTTTCCCTTTTTGAGTACATCCCATCTAACTCATAAATAAAATATTTTGCTTTTTCAACGGTTTCAAGTGCTTCTTTTAAACCTTCTTTTATATTTGCCATTCCTTTAATTGCTATAACCTTTTTATCTTCATCTAATAGTTGATAAACCCCTGGCTCATCTGGAACCTGCTCTACATTTTCTTCAGTAAATTCAACCCATTCATGAGGTGGATGAGGTGATTCACGAAACATAAGCCTGTAATCACAATTCAAACATCTTTTTGCTTCTTCTAAGGCTTGATCTTCATTAAACCCAAGTTCTATAAGATTAAAGTTTTTGATACGTTCTTCAGGTGATAAAGCTGGCATTTTAACCCTTGGCAGGGATGCAAATCCTTCTTCTTTGCCAAACCAAGGGTTATATTCATGTTCACTGCTTAATTTTTCAGTAATGTCGCCATCTCCGCCTAAATATTTATCTATGCTTATTGCAGCTTTTCTTCCACTTGCTATTGCATCAATTACTGATGCAGGCCCAAGAACAATCTCACCACCAGCAAAAATACCAGAAACAGACGTTTCAAAGGTTTCAGGGTTTACCTTGATTATTTTTTGAGGGGTGACTTCAATTGGGGAATTCTCCCCCAAGAAAGAGAGATCTGATGCCTGACCAATCGCAAGTATAACCATATCGGTATCAATACTTTTTGTTGTTGATTCATCAAATTTTGGTGCAAATCGTCCTTCTTCATCGAAAACAGAGGTGCATTTAACAAGCTCTATTCCTTTTACATTTTTCCCATCATCAGATAATATCCTTTTTGGTCCCCATCTAATATCTATCTCTATACCTTCCTCTTTGCAATCCTTTACTTCCCATTTATGTGCTGGCATCTCCTCATCGTTTTCTAAACATACCATTTTTACTTCCTTAGCACCAAGTCTTAAAGCAGATCTGGCTACATCAACAGCAACATTCCCGCCACCAATCACAACTACTCTATTTGCTACTTCAACTTTTTCACCACGATTTATTGCCTTTAAGAAATCAACTCCGAGTTTTACTTGGTTTAGGTTCATACCATCTATATTTAGGGAACGGGAAAGTTGACTTCCAACAGCAATAAAAACCGCATCATAGCCATTTTCTTTAAGTTTATGAGGGATTGTCTCATCCATTTTAAGATTTTTCTTTACCTCTATATCCTGCTCTAATATATCATTAATATCATGTTCTAACACTTCAATTGGTAGTCTATATCTTGGAATAGCGTTTCTCATCATTCCACCAAGTTCTGAGGTTGTCTCCATCAAGGTTACTTTGTGACCTTTTCTTGCTAAATAGTAAGCTGCGGTCAATCCTGCAGGACCAGCACCGATAACAGCCACTTTTTTCCCTGTTGGTGTAGGTTTAGTTAGTTTGCTTTTCCAGAGCTCCCCACCATTTTCAGCACTAAATCTTTTAAGTGCACATATAGCAATTGGTTCATTTACTTCTCCTCTTCGGCACACATCTTCACAAGGATGAAAGCAGATATAACCTAAAACATTAGGGAAAGGAACCTTTTCTTTAATTACTGCCAGCGCTTCATCATATTTCTTGTCCCTTATCCAGCGTAGATAGAGAGGTATATCAATATTAGCAGGGCAGTTAGCACGGCAAGGAACCAGTACATCTTCTTTCTCTCCTGGTTTAAAGAGCCTTTTATCTAAAAGGGCGCCAGTTGGACATACCTCAACACAAGCGGTACAGAATTTACAGCCAGATTCTGCTAATGTTGGTGAGGTAGTTGTTCCCACAATTATCTTGCCATTTTTGAAAACAAATCCTATTGCTTCTATACCTCTAACCTCTCTGCAAACCCTAACGCATCTTGTACAGCCAATACAAAGATTATAATCCCTTGTAAAAAGTGGTTCATCATCTAAGATAGGAAGACCTGCTGGCACATATTTTGGCATATCTTCTCTTATACCAATATAGTTAGCTATCCTTTGAACTTCACAATTTCCCAATTTAACGCAACATCTCTCCTCTTCGGGAACATCGCTGGAGCAGGTAAGTCTGGTACATCCCTCTTGCTGTGCGCAAAGAAGACAGGCATGTGGATGATCCTTTAATATTGGAAAGAGATTATCTTTTCGCTGTTTTTTAATCTCTTCACTATCAGTGGTTACAACCATCCCATCCTTTGCTTCAGTATTACATGATGTAACAAAACCATCTATCCCCTCTACCTTTACTATACAAAGCTTGCATCCCTCATATTCTTTATCTTCATCATTTAAGATCTTTTCATTACCTCTATATATAAATTCATTTGGTTTAAGACCCTTTGAAGTTGGTAGATCAGGATGAGAACATAGACGAGGGATATATACCCCGAGTTTATCTGCTGCTTCCATAATAGTTGTGCCTTCTGGCACGGTAACTGATTCGCCATTTATTGTTAGAGTTATTTCAGCCATAAAAATACCTCCATAAACTATTAAAGTATCATTGTAATAAATAAGTGAAACTATTCACATAAAAATAGAAAATAGTTAGCCCTTATATTAAAGGGCTAAGTTTTAAATATCATATTAGAAATTAAAAATCAAGGAATTTTGATTTCATATTTGGAAAGGATCATCAAGATAGGGGTGAAGTTAAATTAGTCAGGACTTTTTAAACAAAACCGATTCAATTTCTAATGATACTATCCTAATCCGCCTCCCATTGATTCAGGAGTAAGGTATTTTTCTGCTATTAGTAAGGATGCAACGGTTGGGATTAAAAGGAATAAGCCAAGAACTGCTGCTCTTTGTGGAGAGAGAAAATACTCTCCCATATATTGTGCTATATTAACAGGCAATGTAAATATTGTTGGAAATCCGAGAAGCAATGTCAAAACAAATTCATTTAATGACCATGTAAAAGCAAAGATTGCGCCAGCAATAAGACCTGGCCATGTTAAAGGCAGATAGATTTTATAAAGGGTAACAAATTTAGTTGCACCAAGATTTCTTGCTGCCTCTTCCATTTCTGGTGGAATTGATCTAAAAGATCCTATCACAGCCCTCAAGGTGTATGGTATAGCACCTACCATATGAACCAATATAACACCCCAATAGGTGCGTAAAAGACCGATACGGGAATAGATTGGTAAAAGAGCAATGCCTAAAACTATGGCAGGGAATGCAAAAGGAAGATTAGCAATTTGATCCATTATATTTCTTCCTTTAAACTCCTTTGTAGCAAGAACATAGCCAGCAGAAAATGTTATGATTAGTGTTACTAAAGAGACAACAATAGCAATGGTGTAACTAAAGAAAAAAGCGCGAGGGATCTCGCCTAATAACATTGGATCTTTAAACCATTTAAAGCCTAATTTCTGGGGGAACCACCAGTGCCATGCATACCATTTTTCTGCAAATGCATGCAAGATCATCGCCACAATTGGTACAAACACATAAAGAGATATAAAAATAATAACCAGAGAATCAAAAACTATTTTTCTTATCTTTTTCATACAAGCTTCCTTACCTCACCTCTCTTGAGGCTAAGATTTTCATATATAGGTAACTAACCAAAAAAGCAACAACAATATAGATAACAGAAATAGTATAACCCATAAGCCATTCCCCTCTTTCAACAGCATCTCGATAAACCAACATAGATAAAAACCTTGGCCATGAAGTTCCATGAACAAAAGCAATAGAAAAAGCAATAAATACAGAAAGAAAAATAGCTGCTGCAGCAGATAAAACACCGTAGATTGTTAAAGGGAAATAGATCCTTTTTATTACATTCCATGTATTAGCCCCTAAGTTTCGTGCTGCTGCTTCTAAATCAGGAGGTAACATTTCAAGTTGGCTATGCATAATATTAAATGCAATTGAAAATTTCATCCATGCTGCACAGAGTATAATACCTATCCCTAAGGGATCATTTGTTAATGGGATAGCTAAACCAAAGAAATGCTTTAGTATCATTGATAAATAACCTTTAGGGTATAGGAGAGTCCACCACATAAAAGAGGCGATTAAGTAAGGGACAAAGAGTGGCAACCTCATCATACTAATAAAAAAATTTTTCCATTTAGGTTTTCTGATCTTTAAAAATAGTGCAAGGATATAACCTATAAAAGTTGCTAATATTGTAGCTACTAATGTAACAAGAAAAGTAAATGCAAAGGCATATAAGTAAGGATATCTTGGGGTAAAGAAAAAACGTCGATATCCTTCTAAGCTAAAACCCTTTGGAATACCAGTTGTTAGATGAACAAGTCCAAAAGAACTTAAGAAAATCAAAATCAACGGAATGATGATCATTCCTACATAAAAGAAAGTAAAAGGAGCTATCAGTAGTTGATCAATGATTAAATCTTTTTGAATCCCTGTTCTTTTCTTCATAATAAGAAAACCATAGAAAAAGTTAAAATAGTTGCCAATTATTAAAGAATTATAAATGGTGAGAGGATTAATCCTCTCACCATAAATAGCTATTTTCTTGCTACCTCATCCTCCCATCTCTTCATCATTTCAAACATTACACCAGCATGCCTTGTCCAGAAAGGACCTTTATCAATCCAGGTGCGGTAATCCCAGTCACTTTTAAGAGGAAACCATGGTGCATCAACAGTAACTTTTGGGTTTGCTTTTGCCTCTTTATACCAGGCATTAAGATCAACTGGAAGCGTACCTATAGCATCAGGAACCATTCTCTGAATCTCTTCAGAAAGGACAAAATTCAAATAAACAAGAGCCGCAGCCTTGTTTGCTGCATTAAACGCAACACAGTATCCATCAAAAGGTACAGGAATGGTTGGCTTTGGAATATAGACACCAACTGTATCAGGATCAAGCTCTCCAGAACGTATATGTTGACGGATATAAGTAGTCCACATCGGGATTAAGGATACTTCATTAGCTTCAAACAGTTTGATAGTTGCGGCGTTTCCAGCTGGGTAGGGGTTGTTTTTATAAAGATATGGCTCCAATTTATTGAGCCAATTCCATAAAACATTCCAATTTGCTGTTAATTCAGTTTTATACTTGTCAAAATCCTTGTAAGCATATTTATCATAACCTCCTGTCAAAGCGAATAATACCCCTAACATATAGGTATGGCCACTTCCTCCTTTTTGAGGATCGCAATAAGCAGCTTGGCCTGGATGTTTTTTTGCCCAATCTAAAAGCCCTTCCAAGGTATCAGGAAGTTGTTCTCTCTTCCATTTTTTCTTATTAAAAAGAAATACATCAATCCAAGGCCATGGTGTAATAAAGGTGCCATAAGTTGGGTACATATCATGGTAATATTTTATACCAGGAGGATAAATTGGTATCTTTCTTGCGTTAGGAACCATCTCAACAATAGGAGCATCCCAAACTCCACCATAGGTATAGAGATCCCAAAATGGCTTTCCCCAGAGGAAGAGTAAATCATATTTCCCTTTTGCAACCTTGCGATCTTTTTCATCCTTTACTGTTTGCACTGCTGTAAACCAGCCAGCATGGTCATAAGTTGTTTTGATACCATACTTTTTTGTAAACATTTTTGCCAGCTTGAGATAAAATGCCTTTTCATCAGGGCTGCCAAAGCCGATGATATGAAGATTACCCTCCTTTTTTGCAATCTCAACCATCTTATTCCAATCATAACTATACATCCAGGAAGGCCATGTTTTCTCAGGCATAAATTGGTTCGTAGTCATTTCTGCTGGCAAATTGGGAACTAAAAATATCCCTGCCACAAACATTATTAAAATAAAACCTAAAATTCTTTTCATAATCCCCTCCTATCTTTTAAAAGTTTGATAATATTTTGCCAAAACCTTAAACTTCATCCTTATCTTTTGCTATAGCAATACAGTTTTCAGGATCTAACCAGCAAAAGATCTTCTCTCCTATCTTATACTCTACCCTTGGGCTCTCTTGGGTGCGGAGTACCCATTCCCCCACTTCTATATGATAATCAACATAACCACCTAAATAAGCTTTCTCAATAATCTTGCCAGTAAAGACATTTGAGTCTTTCCAGTGATTAACTCGATCTATCTCGATATTCTCTGGGCGAATAAGAATTCTAACCTTTTCTCCCTTTTGAGCATCACCACGACATTTAATATTCAATCCATCATGGGTCTTAACGAGCAAACTTGAATCTTTTTCAATTAAACTTATTACCTCTCCATCAATAAATGTAGCAAGTCCTATAAAATCTGCTACGAATTCAGATTTCGGCCAAGTATAAATAGAATCAGGACTACCAATTTGTATAATTTTCCCTTTATTCATAACAGCAATTCTATCAGAGATAACCAATGCTTCTGCTTGATCATGTGTAACATAGATCGACGTGATACCAAGCTCTTGCTGCAACTTTTTAAGTTCAAATCGCATCTTTTCTCTTAATTTAGCATCAAGATTACTTAATGGTTCATCAAAAAGTAATAGATCAGGATTACATACAATAGCACGGGCTAAAGCAACTCTTTGTTGTTGACCACCGCTTAACTGTTTTGGGTAACGATCTTCAAAACCTTCAAGTCCAACAATATTTAGAACTGATTCCACCTTTTTTTTTATTTCCTCATTATCAATTTTGCGCATCTTAAGGCCAAAGGCAATGTTTTCAGCAACCGTCATATGAGGGAAAAGAGCATAGCTTTGAAATACCATAGCAGTATTCCTATTCTCAGGTGAAAGATCATTTACTTTTTTATCATCAATGAAGATTTCCCCTTCATCCTCTTTTGTTAAGCCAGCAATAATCCTTAAAGTGGTAGTCTTTCCACACCCACTTGGCCCCAATAATGTTAAAAACTCACCATCTTTGATTTCAAGATAATCAATGTTACATACAACATTGTTACCATAACGTTTAAAAATATTTTTTAATATTATCTTCCCCATTTATTCTTCCTTGTTAAAAAATAAGATTTCTTAAGATCTTATAAAAAATTTAATCAGAGAGATATTTATTTTATCAAATTGTTACTTTTAACGTATGATAACCTTCCTTTTCTAAAACCATTGCCACTTTATCTTGTAACTTACTACCAGGGGTTAAAGCGATCATATTCCCTCCCATACCACCACCAGTCAATTTTGCTCCATAAGCCCCATTTTTAAT
>Ga0164310_10001702_pt1 | contig 12574 bp, 6 predicted proteins | sample GuaBasSedimGuay1_FD_121795 | JGI IMG/M metagenome (GOLD analysis project Ga0164310, IMG submission 121795) | Subseafloor sediment microbial communities from Guaymas Basin, Gulf of California, Mexico - Guay1, Core 4569-9, 0-3 cm | ecosystem: Environmental > Aquatic > Marine > Hydrothermal vents >... | reverse complement strand
TCGTCGGGCCGTTCGCGGGACCGGGAGCGATCTTTTGCCTGGCGGGGCTGGCCTGGACCTTGAGCCGCTGTCGCCGCTGGCCGGCCGCGCTGTGGGCGACGTGGACGTTATCCTGCCTGCTCCTATTCAGCGCGCTCAACACCTTTCCCCCGCGCGGCGCCCATCTGACGCCCATCATCCCAGTTCTGGCCGTGCTATCAGCGATTGGCGTTTGGTTGTTGAGCGGTTCGCTACGCTGGGTCACGTCCGCGCGCAGGGCCGATTGGGTCGGCGTCGCGCTGACCGTCATCCTGGCGCTGCTGGGATTGCGCTCCTATTTCGTCGTCATGCCCCGCCGGTACCCGCCAAACCTGGAGGACGTGATCTTTTGGCGGGCGCAGGAGATGGAGACTGGCTCCAACTTGGTGTTTGTGGAGGGGGACTCCTCGCCGGGATTTAGCGTGTGGGGCATAGAGCACTTTGACCTGGACGTGACTTACCACAGCGTGCCGGCTGAGAGAGTGCAGAGCGCCGATTTCCGCGCCCTGTGCGGCTCAGACTGTCGCGTGTTTTGCCTGCCGGAGGATGCGCAAGTTGTGCTGGAGCGATTGCGCGCCCAGTTGGGCGCCGGCGCGGTGCGGGCGCATTTTGGCCCTGGCGGGCGAGTTGTCGGAGTAGAGTTCGCGCCGCAGCCGGCGGGAGGAAACCCGCCGTGAAACGCGACCGCGTGACCTCTGGCCTGCTGCTGCTCGCTGGCGTGGGATTCGCGCTCCTGGGCCAGTTCTACTTTACCTACCGACGAGAGTACGCACAGGACGGCGTTTTCTTCTGGTGCGCCGCTATCCTCTCGTTCGGGCTGCTCCTGTGGCGGACGAGGTGGCAGAGGAGCAGCCGCTCCGCCCGACGATTCCTGATTCTGGTACGCGAGCACCCCTGGCGCGCGCTGCTTGGACTGGCCGGCGCGTCGTTCGCATTACTGGCCGGGTATCTGGCCCGCCAGCGGCTCGAAACAGCGGGCTTTGCCGATCTTCTCTGGCTGTGGCTGGCCGGCGTAACCGGATTTCTGCTGGCTCTCGCGCTGCCTTTCTCATTTGGCAAGGCGAGGGGGCGCTTTTTTCGTTGGCTCCGTGGAAATCGAGTTGAGCTGGCGTGGCTGGCCGCGTTGCTGCTGGTCTCGTTGCTCGCGCGCGCCTTTGATCTGGAGCACATCCCCGCCAACCTGGGCGGCGACGAGGGCACTCAGGGGATGGCGGCGCTGGAACTCTTGGGGCCGCCGTTGGGCAACCCCTTCTCGACCGGTTGGTTTGCCGTGCCCACCATGTCCTTCCTATGGTACGGGCTGGGGATGAGACTGTTCGGCGCGACCGTAGCCGGGCTGCGGGCTACCTCGGCGCTGACCGGCGCGCTCACTGTGCTGACCACCTTCCTGCTGGCGCGAGAGCTGTGGGGCCGGCGAGTGGCGTGGTTGGCGGCGCTATTGCTTGCCTGCTCGCACTTTCATATCCACTTTAGCCGCCTCGGCTCCAACCAGATCGGCGACGGGCTGTTCGTCACGCTCGCTCTGTGGCTGCTCGCGCGCGGCTTGCGCTCCAAGAACCCGCTTTACTTTGCCCTATCTGGCGCGGTGACGGGGTTGGGCTGGTACGGCTACTTTGGGGCGCGCCTGGTCGGCATCATCCTGGCGCTCTATCTCGTCTGGCGGCTGATGGTGGAGCACCGCTTCCTGACCCGTTATGGAGGATTGCTGTTCCTTTTGCTCGTTGCTGCCGTGATCGTCGCTGCGCCGCTCCTGCTTCACTTTTTCCAACATCCCGATAGAATGACGTCTCGGCTCCAGCAGGTCAGTATCTTTACCTCCGGCTGGTTGGAGCGGGAGCAAGAGATCACCGAGCGCAGCGCCGCCAGCCTGCTCCTGGAACAGTTCTGGAAATCGCTCTCCGCTTTTAACTACACACTCGACCCTACCTTTTGGTACCGTCCCTCCATTCCCCTGCTCGATTTTGTCAGCGGCGTGTTGTTCGTGCTGGGGCTGGTGTGGGCGACGGTCAAATATCGTTGGCCCGCCAATGGTCTGCTGCTCGTCTGGTTCTGGCTGGCCCTGATCCTGGGCTGGGTGCTGACCGAGAATCCGCCCAGCAGTATGCGCATGACGGGCATTGCCCCGGCCCTCTCGATTTTCGTCGCCCTGGGCCTAGACTGGCTGGCGCGCCTCACGCCTCACGCCTCACGCCTCACGCCTTACGCATTATGTCTCATCGCCACCCTCAACCTCCACTACTACTTTGCCATCTATACCCCCACCCGCATCTATGGCAACCCGACCGCCGAGATCGGCACTGAACTAGGCCGCTACCTGGCGCTGCAGGATGACGATTATGTGGTATACTTTCACGCGCCGCCGCGCATGTACTGGGGCTTTGGCGCGTTGCGCTTCATAGCGCGGGGTGTCAAAGGGATGGATGTGGCGGAGGGCGCTCTCCCGCAGCCCGATTCGGCGCGTGGCGCGCGCTTTATCTTTCTTCCCAGCCGGCTGGACGAACTATCCGTCATCCGCGCTCGTTACCCCGGTGGCATGGAGCGGCCCATTTACTCTGACGCCGACGGCCGCTTGTTGTATGTACTCTATGAGGTGAGAGAAACAGAATGACCTCACGCAACACGAATCACGTTTCACTGCTTATCCTGACCGCTATTCTTCTCGTGGGAGGCTATCTCCGCTTCACCAACCTGCACTGGGACGAGGGGTTGTGGATCCATCCAGACGAGGCGCACATGCAGAACACCCTGGGGGCCATCCACACGCCAGATAGCGCGTCGCTCTACTTTGACACGCATAACTCGCCCCTCAACGTGCGCAACAACCAGGATCGGCGCTACAGCTATGGCACCCTGCCGCTCTTTCTGACGCGCATAACGGCCGAGTGGCTCGACCTGGCCTGCGCCGAATCTCCCTCTAGCTTGAGCGCGGCCGCGGCGATGCTGTTCGTGGGGCCGCCTGACCCAGACTCGAACACCATCTGCAACCCCGGTACGTTCACGGGCGCGCGCAGCAAGCAGGTAGGGCGGACGCTTTCGGCGCTGGCCGACCTGGGTACTTTAGTGCTCGTCTACTTGATCGGACGGCGGCTGTACAGAGAGGGCGTCGGGCTGCTGGCAGCGGGCTTGGGCGCGCTGATGGCGTTCCCCATTCAGCAATCTCACTTTTTCACCGTGGATAGCATGGCCTGTTTCTTCACCCTGCTGACCGCCTACTTTTCCGTCCGCGCGGGCCAAACAGGGCGTTGGGCCAATTTTGCTCTGGCGGGTCTGGCGACCGGTCTGGCCGCTGCCTGCAAAGTCAGTGCGGCTCCAGCCGCCCTCCTCGTCGTTCTGGCCGCCGTATGGCGATGGACGCAGTCGTTCCCTCGCTCCTCTGCTCCTCCGCTCCTTCGCTCCTTCACTCCTTTGCTTCTTCGCCTTCTCCTCACCGGCCTCCTTGCCTTCCTCGCCTTCCGCATTGCCCAACCCTACGCTTTCGAGGGGCCGGGCTTTTTCGGTCTGCGCCCCAGCCCGGAGTGGTTCGAGCGGTTGGGCCAAATCGCCCACGAGCAGAGCGGCGAGGTTGACTTTCCCTCCGGCCGGCAGTGGGCCGATCGCGCTCCCATCCTTTTTCCTCTGAAGGATATACTGTTCTGGGGCATGGGGTTGCCTTTGGGGCTGGCCGCTTGCGCCGGCTGGGCACTGGCGGGGTTCGAGTTGTGGCGCGGCGAGCGCGCTCACCTGATCCTGTGGGGCTGGGGGACGCTCACTTTCCTCTATCACGCTACCCGTTGGGTCAAGACCATGCGCACATTCCTCCCGCTGTATCCCATACTCGCCATCCTGGCCGCTTATCTGTTGATTCGCCTGATTCGTCTCCCTCGCCTGTCATTGGGCATTGGGCATTGGACATTGAACATTGGACGTTGGATATTGGCTATTTGCCTCGCCGGTACGCTTCTTTGGGCGCTCGCTTTCTTCTCTATCTACCTGCGGCCCCACACACGCCTGGCATCCTCGCGCTGGATCATTGCCAACATCCCGCCTGGCTCCACGCTGGCTAACGAACACTGGGACTGGGGGCCGCCGCTGCGGGTGGACGGCCTCGACCCCATGGGCGGCATGTTCAGCGGTTTTGAAATGCAGCACTATAACGAGGACGACCTGAACAAGCGCGCACAACTGTTCGACTGGCTCGACCGGGCCGATTACGTTATCATCGGCAGCAACCGGGTTTACGCCTCCATCGCCCGCCTCCCGGCCCGCTACCCGCTGACGACCGCGTACTATCGCGCCCTCTTTGCCGGGGAACTGGGCTTTGAACTGCTGGCCGATTTCAGCTCCTACCCGGCGTTGGGGCCGTTCCGGTTCCCCGATCAGGAGGAGCCCTATCCCCTGAAAACATCGAAAACCCCTGAGGTTTTCCGAAACCCCTGGGGTTTGAATCCCATCGAAATTCACCTCCCCCCGCCCGACGAAGCCTTTAGTGTTTACGACCATCCCCGCGTGCTCATCTTTCAAAAAACAGACGCCTACTCTGCCCAACTCGTGCAAGATGTGCTGGGCGGCATTGACGTGGAGCGCGCGCTGCACGGACTCACGCCCCTCGAAGTCAGCGCCGCCCCCGACATGCTAGAGTTCGACCCCCAGACCTGGGCCGAGCAACAGGCCGGCGGTACCTGGTCGGAGATGTTCGATAGAGATAGCCTCCTCAACCGCTACCCGGCGCTGGCGGCCGTCGCTTGGTGGCTCGTCGTCGCCATACTGGGCTGGCTGGCCTTTCCGCTTCTATTCGCTGCGCTCCCCCGCCTGCGCGACCGGGGCTACGGGCTGGCGCGGGTGCTGGGCCTGCTGCTGATAGCTTATCTCACTTGGCTAGTGGCCAGCCTGCGCATCCTGCCGAACACACGCGGCACGATTCTGCGGATGGCGCTGCTCCTGGCGCTGGTCGGCGGCGGGGTGGGGTGGTTCAAGCGACAGCGATTGCGCCGCTTCCTGCTCGTTCGCTGGCGGCTGCTTCTGTTGATCGAGGGGCTATTCGCGCTGCTCTACGCGGCCTGGATCGGCGTGCGGCTCCTCCAACCCGACCTGTGGCACCCCATCGTCGGCGGCGAGAAGCCAATGGACTTTGCCTATCTCAACGCGGTGATGAAATCCACCTGGTTCCCGCCCTACAACCCCTGGTTCTCTGGCAGTTGGATCAATTACTATTATTTCGGCTTTGTCATCATCGGCTCGCTGATCAAGCTGATTGGCACGGTTCCCGCCATCGCTTACAACCTGGCGGTGCCCTTGCTATTTGCGCTGACCGGCGTGGGCGCTTTCTCCGTTGCCTACAACCTCTTTGGCGGACGCAAACGAGGACGCCTCCTGGCGGGGCTGATGGCGCTCGCCTTCACCGTCCTGCTGGGCAACCTGGGCGTGGTGCACCTCATCCGCGCCAAGTTGATCGAGTTAGGCGGCGAACTGTTCCCTAGCACCATCCCCGCTCTGCCAGAAACGGTCGCCATGTTTCGTGGGTTGTGGGAGGTGATCGCCCACGGCGTAAAGCTGCCGCTGCGCACCGAATCCTGGTATTGGCATCCCACCCGCATCATCCCTCCCGGGCCGGGCGAGGTGGGGCCTATCACTGAGTTCCCGGCTTTTACTTTCCTCTACGGTGATCTGCACGCCCACATGATCGCCTTCCCGCTCACGCTCCTGGCGCTGGCCCTGGCTGTCTACTGGGCGCGCACCTCGCGCCCGCGCTGGCTTAGTTTGGTTCTGGGTGGCTTGGTCATCGGCGCGCTCTATCCGACCAACACCTGGGATTACCCCACCTATCTGCTGTTGGGACTGGCCGCGCTGGCGGTGGGCGCAGTACGTAACAAGTTTCAAGTTGCAAGTTTCAAGTCGTTGATCTGGCGCTTGACCTTGCTCATTGGCCTGACTTTGTTCTTCTACTTGCCCTACATTCAACACTATGCAACCGGTTACACTTCGTTCCAGAAATGGAATGGCTCCCACACGCCGCTAGAAATCTATTTTTGGATTCATTCCATCTTGCTCTTTCCGTTGCTCACGCGCACGTTGATCGAGGGGTATCGGAGTATAGTGAGCAATCAGGTTTCTTGGAGAAATCTGGTTGCTGGCGGACTATCGGCTGTGGGCCTGTTGCTCCTCGTGCTGGCGTTCGCGGCTCTGGACTATGCGGTGGCGCTGGCGGCGGTACCGGTGGGTGTGCTCGCTGCGCTGCTGGCCTTTACGCCAGAGATACCGTCGCCTCAAAGGCTGCTCTGGCTGATGGTCGGCGGGGCGATGGCGCTCTCTCTCGTCGTCGAGATAATCGTGCTCGATGGCGACATTGGGCGTATGAACACCGTCTTCAAGTTCTACCTGCAAGTGTGGACGCTGCTCTCGGTCGCGGCGGCCGTCAGCCTGGCCTGGGTGCGCGAGCGCGCCCAAGGCTGGCAGCCGGAACCGCGCCAACTCTGGTGGGCCGTGATGGCAGCCCTCATCTTGGGCGGCGCGCTGTTCCTCCCCTACGGCATCCGCGCCCGCGCGACTGACCGCATGTCGTCACAGGTCGGCCCGACCCTGGATGGGATGGCCTTTATGAAACACGCCGCTATATTTGACGGCGCTCCCGAACGAGGCAGTCAGGAAATTTCGCTAGCTGGCGACTATGCCGCCATTCGCTGGATACAGGATACCGTTCAAGGCTCGCCCGTGATCCTGGAGGGCCGGGGCTACCGCGAGTATCTGTGGGGCAGCCGGGTCTCTATCTACACCGGCCTGCCGGCGGTGCTGGGCTGGCGTTGGCACCAGGTACAGCAATATGCGGCCTTGCCAGAGACGGTGGTGAGCTGGCGGCAGGATGACGTGAGCGATTGTTACAACACGACCGACGCCTCTCGTGCTCTGAGCATCCTGGCCCGCTACGACGTGCGCTACGTCTACGTAGGCGCGTACGAGCGGGCCTATTACGACCCGGCCGGCCTGGCCAAGTTCGACGACCTGGCCGACCAGGGATTGCTGCGAGTGGTCTATAACGCGCAGGGGGTCATGATATACGAGGTGGTTGCTGATCTCTCGGCTTATGCGCGCCATCCATCTCACAATTCCTCCGCTGACCGTGTATATGGATTAGAAGAGTAAACCGATGACCGATACCGAGACTATCACGCGCGCCATAGATGGCGACCAAGCGGCCCAGCGCACGCTCTACGAAACCCACCACGCCGCCGCTTTCCGCCTGGCCTGCCTCCTCCTGCGAGACATCTGCGACGCCGAGGAGGTAGTGCAGGATGGATTCGTCTACCTGTTCCGCAACCTGCGCCGCTACGATCCTGAGCGTGGCTCCTTTTGGGCCTGGCTGCGCGTGATCTTGGTGAGCCGCTGTCGCAACAAGCGCCGCCGTAAGCGGCTGGCCTGCATCTCCCTGGAAACACTCGCCGCTGCAGGCCAGCCGGTGGCCGATCCAGAACCGGGCGGCAATCCGGCGATCATGCTGGATAAACTGGGGACACGCCGCGTGGTGTGGGAAGCGTTACAGCAGGTGAGCGCAGGCGCTCAAGATGCACTGATCTTGCGCTACTATGAAAGCCTGCCCTATGCAGAGATCGCCGACATCTTGGGCTGCTCGAACGACGCCGCTCGCGCGCGGGTGGCCCACGGCAAGACTCAACTCAGGCGCTTGCTCGCAGCGCCGGAGGATGAAGCGACCCGCAAACTTGTTCCTTTCTCGATCCGTTGTGAAGGTGGTGTGAGATGAGCGTTCACCTTTCGGAAACAGACTTGGCTTCCTTGAGTGATGGCGGCCCCGATGAGGGCGCTGCCGAGCACCTGCGCTGGTGTACGCGCTGTCGTAGCGCGGCCGCCGACTACCGCTGGCTGCAAGGGGAGATCGAGGGCGCGTTGGCAGGGGCGGCGGACGCGCTCCCTGTGCCCAGGTCAAAGTGGCGGGCGGTGCAAGCTGGCGTGCGCGCTGGCCGGCGAAGGCAAGTCGTGGGGGGGCGCATCTCTGTCTTTGCCAGCGCTTGTGCGGCGGTTTGCCTCGTGCTTTTCGTCCCCGGTTTCTCAGGTTTGGCTGTCGCGGTACAGGCGAATCAGCCAGAGTTGGCGGCTGTCCCCGCTCCGATCACGGTTCCCGTCGAACACGCGCTGCCTGTGACCACTCCTACCCCGGCTATGTCTTGTGAAGAGGCGACGGCGTCGCCAACGCCCGCCTTTGTGCTGCCCCCCACAGCGCCGAAAGTTGAGCTATGAATCAAGCCCTTTTAGCGTTTCGTTGGTACATTGTCGCCCAACTCTTTGGTCTGGCGGCGCTGCCGCTCTGCTTGCGCCTCTTCCGCCATCTGCCGGATCGTGGATACGGCGTATCCAAGCCGCTGGGTCTCTTGTTGACCGGCTGGTTTTTTTGGCTATTGACCACCTTCGGCTGGCTGCACAACACGCCGGGCAGCATCGTCGTCGCCCTGGTGCTCATCGCTGCCGTTGGCATCGCCCTTTATCTGATCAACCAACCAACCAACCAACTTCCCTGGCGCACCGTTCTGATTACTGAAGCAGTGTTTACTCTCACCTTTACTGCCTGGTGCCTGGTCCGCGCCCACATGCCGCGCATCCAGACGGCCGGCGGCGAAAAGTGGATGGAAATCGCCTTCCTGCGCGCCATTTTGCGTTCCGACACCTTCCCGCCGCACGATCCCTGGCTCTCTGGTTTTGCTATTTCCTACTACTACTTTGGCTATGTCATCGTCGCCATGCTCACCCGCTTGGCCGCTGTCCCGCCTTCCATCGCCTTCAACTTGGGGCTAGCCACCCTTTTCGCCCTCACTTGCACGGGCGCTTTTAGCCTGGTCTACAACCTCATCAGAAACCAGATTTCTGCCGCAAAACCTGGTTTCTCCACCATCTTGAGCGCCCTGCTCGGCCCACTGCTGCTAGCCGTGATGGGTAACCTGGAGGGGTTGTTGGAGGCGCTCCACGCGCGCGGCATCGGTCCGGCCCTCTTTTGGCAATGGCTCGACATTCGCGCGCTTGACGCTGCGCCTCCCGCTTTCGCTGAGGGCAGTTGGGCGCCCACGCGCTTTTTTTGGTGGTGGCAGGCCTCCCGCGTGTTGCAGGACTATACCCCCACAGGAGCGGAGCAGCACGTCATTGACGAGTTCCCTGCCTTTAGCTTTATCCTGGGCGACATGCACCCTCATGTACTGGCGCTTCCTTTTGTCCTCCTCGCCCTCGCCCTGGCCCTGAACCTTTACTTGCGAATGCCGACCGCTGCGGTCGGGCCGAATGGCGAACACCCAATCCCCTATCCCCAATCCCCATTCACCATCTGGGAATTCCTTGTCTACGCCCTTTGCCTGGGCGGCCTGGGTTTCCTCAACACCTGGGACTTTCCCATCTATCTCTTTATCGTCGCTGCCGCCTACACCCTCGCCCACTCACGCATCACGCCTCATGCCTCACGTCTCACGTTTTACGCTTTACGTTTCACGCTTCTCTTTATTCCCCTCCTCGTCGTAGGTATCATTCTCTACCTCCCCTTCTGGCTAGGTTTTCAATCCCAGGCCGGCGGCATATTGATCAACCTATTCAACGCTACCCGCCTGCCCCAGTTTCTGATCATGTTTGGCCCGCTCCTTTTTATCGCCACTGCTTTTGTCGCCGACCGCGCGCGGCGGAATGGCGTGCGCGTCCTCCAAGTAGTTAAAGGAACATTGACCGTGCTGCTCTCCATCCTCGGCGCGCTGGCGGTTGTGTTGACCCTCATCGCACTCTTGATCTGGCTGGGCGTGATTCCTGCACGCGGCCCGGCGGCCTACGTCGCGGGCTGGCTGCGCGGCGGGCCGATCCCCGGCCTGGAGAACGTGGCAGACGCGCGCGCCCTCATCTCACGCAGCCTGCTATCTCGCCTTCTCAACCCCTGGGTCGCCCTCGGCCTCATCGCCCTGCTCGTCGCCATTGTCCTTACCCTCACCCATGCTCCCCAAATCCCCAACCCCCAATCCCCAATTTCCAAGTTCGTCCTCCTCCTCTTTGCCATTGGCGCTCTGCTCACCCTCGGCGTCGAGTATGTCTACCTGCGGGATAATTTTGGTACCCGTATGAACACCGTCTTCAAGTTCTATTTTCAGGCTTGGGTGATGTGGGCCATCGCCGGGGCCTACGCGCTGGCCCGTTTTGCTCGCCGGGGCGGGGCGGTGGTCGTTATTATCGCCGCGCTGCTCATCGTCGCCGGCCTGATCTATCCCGCGCTGGCGATCCCGGCCCGCGCCGGCGAGCACGGCGGCCCACCCACGCTCGATGGCGCCGCTCACTTGGCCGAGGCGTACCCCGACGACTATGCCGCCATCGCCTGGCTCAACGAGAACGTCAGCGGCGGTCCCGTTATCCTAGAAGCGCCCGGCGACAAGTTCCGCGCCTACGTCTACGAGGGTCGCATCTCTGCCCACACCGGCTTGCCCACACTCCTCGGCTGGGCCGGGCACGAGCACCAGTGGCGGGGGAACTATGAGGAACAGGCCCGCCGCGAGCCTGATATTGAGACGCTCTACACCAGCACGAACCCAGGCGAGGTCTTGACCCTGCTGGACAAGTATGGTATAAGTTACGTCTACGTCGGGCCGCTAGAGCGGGCGCGCTATCCCGCCGCCGGCCTGATCAAGTTCGCCCAACTGATGGAACCTGTCTACAACACCGAGAATGTGACCATCTACCGATATGAATAACGAATCCCAAATCCCAATTTCCAATTCCCCAAACCCCAATTCCCAAATCACGATCGAGACTGCATTGTGGATACTCGTCGCCCTCGTCGCGCTGGCGCTCCGTCTCTCCCACCTCGACGCCGCTCCGCTCAATGAACACGAGGCCCGCGAAGCAATGCTAGCCTGGCGGGCTGTCACCGGGCAAGGGATGCCCCAGGGAGATTATAGCCCCTTGTTTTTTGTGCTCAACGCGTTGTTATTCACTCTCTGCGGCTCAAGCGACGCCATAGCTCGCCTGTGGCCGGCCCTTTTGGGCAGCGCGTTGCCGCTCGCGCCGCTCCTGTTCCGGCGGCGTATCGGCCGCGTGAGCGCGTTGGCGGCCGGGCTATATCTGACCTTTTCTCCCACCGCGCTTGTCGCCGCGCGTCAACTGGATGGCGCGGGCGTGGCTGTTTTGGGTGGGCTGCTCTTTCTGGGCGGGCTGGTCAGTTTTGTTGATACACACAACCACTCCTGGCTGATCCTCTCGGCTGTGAGCCTGGCGCTGGCCGTGACGAGCAGCCCGTCGGCCTACGGATTGTTGCTGACCCTGGTCCTGGCCTGGCTGATCCTCACCTGGCTCCAACCAGATCACGCTTTGCATTTGCCGTTTGACGCTTCCCGCTTCTTTCTGACGTTCTCCATCGCTGCGCTCGCATTCTCGACCGGGTTGGGCTGGAACCCGGCCGGGTTAGGCGCCACGGGAGACTTGCTATTGGCCTGGGTCACTCGTTTTGGAGCGGCTCTGAATCCCGCTGCGTCACCTCTGACCATTCTGACCGTCTATGAGCCATTGGTTTTAACTTTTGGCCTCGGCGGGTTGGCGTGGGTCATCCGGCGCGAGCATCGCTTGGGTGCGCTGCTGGGGCTGTGGGCCGGCCTGGGAGTTTTGCTGTTGAGCCTGACGCCGGGCCGGACGCCGCTGGATACACTGTGGATCATCCTGCCGCTGGCGATGCTGGCCGGCGTGGCCGTCGAGTCGTTGGCGCGCAGCCTGCGCGAACGAGGAGACTGGTTCAGCGAGGGTATATACATCCCTGTGATGCTGGTTCTGTGGGTACACGCTTATCTCGTGCTCACGCGCTACGCGGCCCGAGGCGAGCAGACGGATTTGTTTCTATTCCTGCTGGTACTGGCTCTGCAGGTCTTGTTGGGAACGATGTTTGCGCTGGCGATGAGGCCAGTCGCCGCACTGCGCGCTGCTGCCGTCAGTATAGGCGTTGTACTTCTGGCGGTCACTCTCTCGGCCGGTTGGGGAGTGGCGCGCGTGCGCCCGGCCGATCCGCGCGAGACGTTGCTGCGCGCGCCCACCGCCATCGAAGTGCGCGATCTGGTGCAGACACTGCGGGAGCTTTCGTGGCGCGAGACCGGGATGGCGACGACACTGCCGCTCGTCTTTGAGGCCGCGCCCGATTCGGTGCTGGCCTGGTACCTGCGCGATTTCAGCGCCGCCCGCCGGGTCGAAAGTCTGGCGGCGGAGGAGACCGGCCTGGTATTGGTAACATCGCGGCGCGACCTGGCGTTGAGCGCGGATGGAGAATACGCGGGACAGGACTTTGTCCTCCGGCGCAGTTGGGACCCCGCCGGGACTCGTTGTATCTGGGGGTGGCCGCCGCGCTGTAACGCTGCTGTTGGGTGGCTGCTGCGCCGGCGCTCCCCAGCGCCGCCCGTGGCCGAGCGGTGGGCTGTGCTTTGGCTGGAATCGGGAGTAGGGAGTAGGGATTAGTACCTTATCGGTGAAATTCTTGCACATTGAGCAAGAATTTGGGAACACAGAGCTTCACAGAGAAGACACAGAGGGACGCAGAGAAAACCTCGGTGAATCTCTGTGTCTGCGAAGCCTC
>Ga0164310_10001699_pt1 | contig 12578 bp, 7 predicted proteins | sample GuaBasSedimGuay1_FD_121795 | JGI IMG/M metagenome (GOLD analysis project Ga0164310, IMG submission 121795) | Subseafloor sediment microbial communities from Guaymas Basin, Gulf of California, Mexico - Guay1, Core 4569-9, 0-3 cm | ecosystem: Environmental > Aquatic > Marine > Hydrothermal vents >... | reverse complement strand
GAGTGCGGCAGTTACCGAGCAACACTTAAAGTTACCACAAGCAATGGTTCTTGCGGACTCGCTGCGGTTGATATCAACGTCACCACCGGCTTCAAGGTCTGGCGGGGTACAGAGAAATTTGATCCCACCACGGGCGAAACAATGCCTATCCGGGTTGCTGTAAGCACCCCTGTGACTCTCACGCTCCGGATCGTGGACGAAACAGGGACCCTTGTGCGGACGGTAGTTGACAACGAAGCCCTGACCCCGGGAATCCATGAGTACGAGTGGGATGGCAAAGATGAGAACGGAAATGATGTAGAACCAGGTGTCTACTACTTTATTGCAGAATATGAGAGTGGCGGCGGAAAATTTACTTACGATTTGACTAACACAGAGGGGTTTGAGAGGCAGACCCCTCACCAGCAGTACCAGTCGAATTTCGATCCATTTTCAGGCGAGCCCCTCGATATCAGGTTTGACCTGGCAAAACCTGGTGAGGTGAGCATGTATGTCTTTGCCTGGAACTGGAATGCCGATATCCGCACAATACTGTTGAAATACCCGATGACCTCTGGAAGCAAGGTGGTTACCTGGGATGGTACAGATGATGATGGAAACCTGATACCTACTGACACATCCTACACAATTTCAACGAGCGCCTGGTACCTGCCCGATAACGCCATGATTATCGAGCCGCGTCCCATATTGAGCCACGTAATCGCTTCACCCCATTATTTTAATCCGGCCTTTAATCCTTATGCAGGTGAAGCACGGCTTGCCATCAGCTTCTCTCTGTCAAAGCAGGCTGATGTGCAGGCCACGATATGGGATCCTAACAATAAGATGATTCGCCAGATAATGAGTGAGGGTATGAGTGCCGGGCCGAATACTCTTTACTGGGACGGCTTGAATAGTGCGGGCAGACTGCCCGCTCCTGGATACTACCGGGTAAGGCTGAAAGCAAAGGATGCCGCAGGCAATGAGTCGCAGGCAGTGCATTCCGTATTCAACCTGTTTTACTAAATGATTGGGAAAACAAATACACCATGTTGATGCATCAACCCGACGTGAGATTGAAAGGAAAGGGAGTCCGATGAGAAGAAATCTAATCATAACCCTTCTTGTATTTTTCCTGGTCCTTGTCTTATCTCCAAATGGCTGGTCTTTCCACCAACCGCCGCTGGATACAGGTCATGATCTGACAAACACCCAACCTCCCAAACCTCCCAAGCCACCGGACCCGCCGGACGATGACCCGTGCAAGGACAAGGACAAACCGGCCGTGGACTCCAAGGGTTCACCTGTTTACGTGGCCTCTGGGGACCTCGTCAAGATATTTGTGGATGCGACCATCCCGGGTCCCGGCCCGTCACTGGATATCGTACGCTCATACAACAGCCAGGAACATTACAATGGACCTTTTGGTTACGGCTGGGTCTCAGAACATACTATGCAGCTCGTTCAGTACACCGACGGGATCAATGACTATGCGGTCATTCGCCTTGCAAGCGGCAAGAGGGCTGTTTTTATCAAGAATCAGGATGGAAGCTACACCGCCCAGAAGGTCCTGACCTATGACCGGTTACAGGAAAACAGCGACGGGACGTTTACGCTGAATGCCGATTGTGCCTCCTGTGCGAGATCATCCGCCCCCGAGGTAAAGTTCAATCAATATGGGTATCCGATATATATTTCCGACCTGAAAGGAAACCGCCTTACCTTCACATATGATAGCGACGGTTTTCTGACCAAAGTCACGAATGCCGCCGGCAAGTCTCTTGTCTATTCCTATGGAACCAACAAGAAAATATCATCCATTACACTGCCTGACGGGGACAATTTCACATACGGTTATGACGATGATAACAACCTTGTTTCGGTAACCGATCCTGCCGGAAATACAACGAATTACGTCTACGATGCCGAACACAGACTGGTCTCCATCATTGACCCGAGCGGCCGCACGGTATTTCAGGTAACATATGATGACCGTGCAAGGGTGGCCAGCTATTCTGAAGGGGGAGAAACCTACACATATTCGTATGATCCGGCAAACAACAAGACCACGTGCACGGATTCACAGGGGAATACCACTACTTACTATTACAACGAAGAGGATTTGATTACAAAGACCGTATACCCTGACGGGGGAGCAAGGGAATATGAGTTTGATGAGAACAACAACCCCACAAAGGTCACAGATGCCAATGGAGGGGAATGGATATATACTTACGACGAAAATGGGAATCTTACCTCAAGGACCGACCCCCTTGGAAACACCTGGACATATACTTACAACGAATTTAATCAGCGCACGTCTGAATCCGACCCTCTCGGCTATACCGAAACCTATGAGTACGATGACAGCGGAAACCTGGTCAAAAAGACGGACAAGGGAGGAAACGAGTGGACATACACGTATAATGCCGAAGGTCAGCAGACGAGCAAGACCGATCCCCTGGGGCGAACAACGACCTACGAGTACGACACAGACGGAAACCTGGTCAAGATCACAGATCCTCTCGGCAACGTAACCACGTATACCTATGACCGGCTTGGTCGAAAGCGCTCGGAGACCGATGCAAGAGGAAACGTCACGTATTATGCCTATAATTCAGCCGGTTTTCTCACGCTGATCAGGGATGCCCTCGGAAACGATACGCATTTTTCCTACGACGCCGCCGGCAACCTGACCTCAGAGACAGATCCCCTGGGCAATACTACTTCCTACCAGTATGACAGCCAGAACAGGCTGGTAAAAATAATAGATCCTCTGGGAAATGAAACCACCTATTCGTACAATGCGCGTGGCCAATGGACTTCAAAGACCGATCCCTTAGGAAACAAAAGAGAGCGAGTCTATGACGCTCGAGGCCGATTGGTACAGGAAATCGATCCCCTGGGCAATATTACAAGATATACCTATGACAGTGTGGGCAACCTTGTAAGCAAAACCGATGCCAACGGAAATATCACAACGTACACATACAATGCTATCCACCAGAATATCAAGGTCACGGATCCATTGGGAAATGAATACCAGTTTACTTACGATCCTCTGGGCCATTTACTATCTGAAACTGATCCGCTTGGATATACTATCAGCAAGACTTACGATCCTCTGGGAAGGGTGATATCGGTTACGGATCAAATGAACCATCAAACCACGTATGCCTATGATGCAGTGGGAAACCTTACGCACAAATCGGAACCTCTCGATTACACAACCACCTATAGCTACGACGCCCTGAACAGGCTCGTTTCTGTGACACTTCCAGGAGGTGAAACAAAGTCGTTCTCATATGACGCAGTAGGCAACCTCGTGTCAGAGACAATGCCGAATGGCGAGATCATTACATACTCATATGATCCATTAAACAGAAAGGTCAAGGCGGAAGATGGCCTGGGTACCTTTTTGACCGTAAGCTATGACGCCGCGGGGAGAAAAATATCAAGGACGGATGGGGTCGGCAATACCACCCGATTTTCATATGACGCGGCGGGAAGACAGATAGCTACCACCAGACCTGATGGAGGAACGGAAACCTTTATTTACGACCCTGCGGGAAGATTGATCAGTATAACCGATTCGGCTGGGTCTGTCGTCACTTTTGCCTACGACGCTGCAGGAAGGATCATCTCTTCCACGGATCCCACCGGTACAACATCTGCAACCTACGACCAGAGAGGTAACCGTCTTACCCTTACGGACCCCAATGGCAACACAACGTCTTACGAGTATGATGCCTTAAATAGGGTCGTCAAGGAGACTTACGCTGACGGAAGCTTCAAATCGTATACATACGATGCAAAGGGCAACAAAATAAAGGAAACCCTTCCTTCCGGTGAAGAGATCAATTATCAGTACGACAGTCTAAACCACATCGTAAAGAGAACCCTGCCCGGAGGAGAGGAAACAACCTTTACTTATGATGCTCTGGGCAGAATGCTTACAGCCACCAATCCAGAAGGGGCGATAACATATACCTACCATCCGAGTGGAAGATTGCTCCAGGAAAACCAGCCTTTCGGAACTGTTCAATACGTTTACGATATGGCGAACAGGACGAGGACGATTACCTACCCCAGCGGACGCCAGATAGTAGAAACCTATGATATCAGAGACAGGATTGCTTCAATAACAGAGGGAGAAACCAGTATAGCACAGTACCTGTATGAAAATTCCAGAGATTTGCTCTCTGCCACTGTCCTGGGAAATGGTCTGACTGCAATCTTTAATTATGACGTTAATGAGAAGCTGACAGAATTTGGCTACAAAAAGAATGACACCTGGCTGGTACACCGCCAGTTTACAAGGGATTTGACCGGACAGATTGTTGATGAAGATGACTTGTTAAATCCGGCGGAAAGTCGCCATTATACATACGATACAGTCCAGAGATTGACTCAGGTTGATTTGGGGAAGCCTCAGGTGTCTTCAACGACGGCATACGGATTGGATCCTGTTGGGAACCGCTTGTCTGTTACCGTGGACGGAGATGCAACCAGCTACACTGCGAACAATTTGAACGAGTATACTTCCTATGGAGGAATTTCTCTCCATCATGACAGCAACGGTAATCTTGGCGAAGATGACCGATACCAGTATATTTACAATGCACTGAATCAATTGGTCCTGGTTAAGGACAAGAGTGATGGTTCAACAGTGGCATCCTACAGTTATGACGCTGTAGGAAGAAGAATCAAAAAAGTCGCCGGGGGGAAGGTCTATACGTACATATACGCAGGCGCTCGCCGTGTCCTGGAAGAGTATGAGGATGGAACACTCAAGGTCTCGTATACATATGATACAAACACCAATCACGTTTTATCTATGAGACGAGACGGGGCGGATTACTACTATCTTCACGATATCCGGGGGAGCATTATCGCACTTGCCGATTCCACTGGAAATATAGTCGAAAGCTATCGCTATGATCCATATGGTCGTGCAAGCATCTTTGACAGCGAGGGAAACTCCATCGACAAATCTTCCGTCGGAAATCCCTACCTGTTTACCAGCCAGCGTCTGGACACTGAAACAGGCTTTTATTACTTTCCTGCCAGATATTATTCTCCAGATTTAGGGCGTTTTATCAGCAGAGATCCTGCAGGATATGTTGATGGCCTTAACCTGTACGAATATGCGAGGTCCAATCCAATAAATTTGACTGACCCGATGGGGCTGGAAGCAACTTGTCAGGAAATTGCAACAGTGTCCTGGGATGCAGCGCACAAGATAAACTGGTTGAAAGACAGGATCATCATTTTCAGAGGGGTTAAGTGGAAGATTTCCGGAGGAATCAGCTTCAAGACGGAAAGGTGTCGGGATCGATGCTGCCAGCACAAGACCGGCAAATTTGTTGATCTTTCCTGGAACCGGTACACCCTTGAAGGGAAAGTATCGGCTGAATTCAGCCAGGTTATTCCAGGATGGGGGCTCCAGATAGGCGACAATCAGTTTGGTCTTATAGGGTATGTGAACGTCACCCTTTCCGCAGAGGGACAGCTCAGCAGTTATATTACAATGGAGTGTACACTTAGAACATATGGGCAAACGTGTGTCAGTCTGCAGGGAAGCATCGGGCTGAGACTGGGTGTCGATGCTGGAGAGGTGAAAGGGGCTTTCGGAATTAAGGCATATCTTGAAGGAGGATTCGATCCTGGTGGCAAACTCTGCTATACGACTCATGGCTGGAGCGGTCAGCTTTGCATTGGTGGCCATATTACGGCCATAGGTGAGGTGAGAATTGTGTGGGTTAGCGTTGGTACAAGCTATGAAATTTGGGCAGGCAAGGTATGTCTTGGAAATAAAGAGCTATAACCGAAGCTTATGAAATACATAATCATTGGGATAGCGCTACTGACTGGAATTACCGGCATAATATTGGCGCGACTTAACGTCTTCAAGAAAGAAGAGAAGCAGATATCACACGGCAAACTTCAACCTTTTGAGAGATTTTGTTCCGAGCACGGTTTTCAGTTGTTGCAGGGACAGGAAGAGGCTGACTTTCGGAAGAAAGTGCGGAAATTTACCAGAACAGGTTTTCTTGCTGATTTGTTCAAGTCGCTAACTCCGACTGACCAGTATGCGGCGAGAATGAACAAAGGAGTAACAGAATACGTAATCCACCAGTTTGCTGTGCACCAGTCTGGTGGCTATATCAGACATTTGTACGGAGTCTTTGTGGACAGACACGGATTGCCTTTTCCTGAAATATTGATAACCCCAACATCGCCGTTTGCCAAGATGATGAAAGTAGTTAGGAAAGGAGACAAGTGGTCTCACTTTGAATCAAAAGGGCCTTTCGAAATATATGTAAGGGGTGATTTATTTGCCAAGTCTGCCCCCAATAGGCTGGCACGTTGCTTGACCCGACTGGGAAAGCCGTTTCTTTCATTACATGCTGGAAGCGAGGGAATTCTGGTCTATTTTCAGGAGAGAAACCGCAGAGTGGAGAACGACTTCGATTACGAGCGGCTTCTTCAGGCAGCTCATACCTTGAATAAGAGCCTTTGAAAGATGAAAATATTCATTGCCGCCATTGCAATCACATTACTCCTCACTCCCCCAAACCGGGCTATCGCTAAAGATATTTTATACTCGTCCTATCAATCCGGCAACTGGGAGGTCTGGATAGTAGATTCTCAGGGAAACAGGCCGAGACAGCTCACCCGCACATCCGAGGAGGAGCGGTATCCGGCCTGGTCGCCTGACAGAAAGAAGATTGCCTACGCCACTAATACCGGCAAGATCTATCTGATGGATCGAGACGGGAAGAATAAAAAGTTGCTTACCGGAATATCAGGCAAATGCGACCAGCCCGCCTGGCGCCCAAAAACAAATAAACTAACATTTGTATCTTTTACCTACAGGAAAGGTGAACACAGTGACATCCGGGAGATTGATACTGAGACTTCAAACAAGCCGGTAAAGATTGTTTCAAAAAAGGGCGTGGTGAACTTTCCAGCCTGGTCTCCTGATGGCAATCGTCTCGTCTATGCCCTCTTTCACCGCGGTCCCTTTCAACAGGTGATAGAAGAACTCTGGATCAAAGACGCAATTGCTGAAACGGAATCTCCACTCATACAAAGCGGACAGGAAAACTTTCAGCCCGACTGGTCGCCTGACGGCCGCTCAATAGTTTTTGCATCCAACACGACGGGAGATTATGAAATATGGGTTTTCTATCTTGATCCGGCAAGACTGGTTCGACTCACTGACAGCCCTGGTTTCGATGGAGATCCATGCTGGTCACCAGACGGACGAAAGATCGCTTTTGTGTCAACCAGGTCGGGCAAAAAGCAGATATGGATAATGGACAAAGATGGCCGCAACCCGCACCAGCTAACACGTGGGCGTTACGAAAGCAGGGACCCTGACTGGTAAAAGATTCGGATGTACGGTCAAAGAAAGAAGTTGGTACCTTCTATCTTAGAGAAAGGAAGGAAATAGACTCATGAAAGAAAGAGGTAATCCAATCATACGGTTTTTGGCCATCCTTCTTGTGTTGAGTTCGCTTTTTTTGGGATTTCCGGGGCGTGTAAAGGCTTTCTTGCCCGAGGATATTGATGTTCAACCCCGGACGCTAAATCTTTTGCGGGGGGAGTCGGCTCTAATTTCTTTTTACCTTCCTAAATCTGCCCTGGTAACTACCAAGATATTTGATTCCAGTCATTTTTTGATGGCAACCCTCGAAGATCACCTTAGATGCCCTGAAGGGAGGCACACTGTAAAATGGAACGGGCGGGATACGGATGGAGTTCTGGTCCCACCAGAGGCTTATTATTTTACAACTAAGATAGAATTCGATGACGGCAGACATGGTCTTTACAATCCAGCCTTTTCCGGAGGCAAAGACATGGGTTTGATCTCAACAAAGATCGACAAACAAAAAAGGGAAGTTTCATACCACCTTACTGAATCAGCCCGCATCCGGATAAGGGCCGGAGTGCAGAAAGGACCTTTGAGAAAAACAATACTCGATTGGGTGCCCTCTGGTTCAGGCAACCACGTTGTTGCCTGGGACGGAAAAGATGAAACAGGCACAGAGGTTATCTGGAATAAGGAAGGATTTGTCCTGAATGCCACCGCATTTTCTCTCCCGCCATACTCTATCATAGTCTCTAAAAGTGAAAACGACTATATAGATTACTGGACAGAGCGGGCCCGCAGGTCCGGTATGGCTTTGATGGAATACATGCGCACATCCCGGGAGGCAGGAGCAGCCCTGGTCAGAGCAAGAGAAGTAGCTTCGAAGGTATTGTCCGGCACCAGTGGCAGGTTGAGCAACTACTATTTGATTAACACGTTCATCAACAGAATGCCTGAGGTAGGAATGAGTTTTAGGGGCGATGGTATTGTCTCAACCGGAGATGTGCCCGTTGTAAAAGGGAGAGTTTCAATCAATGTGACGCTATCCGAACTAACCCGCAAGATCCTTACGGAACAAAGATATGAAGTGGTTTTCTATGTGGACGATGTGCTGATTGGAGAAGACGAGACAGGTTATTCCCCTTATACATGGATCCTCGATACAACAACTCTGACAAACGGACCGCACATTATCACTGTAAACATTGCCACACTAAGTGATCAGGTGGGGAGTTGCAGCAGAAAAATCATGGTTTCCAATTAGTTCTTATAAGGATACTTGGATGATCGTATCAGTTTAGATTTTTGACAATATTATCACGTAGAGGCCATCCGATTGTAGACCGCCTCAAACTCGAGCACCTGCCTGCCGGCAGGCAGGTAACTGAGCGTAAAGAAAGAACAGCGCTTGGAGGTTGAAATAGCATGTATTCGTTGACAATATTCGTTATGGGCAACGACGAGTTCGCCCATGTTACTGTTCTTTCTCAACGCTCACTAATGCTCTCACGCAGTGAATCGGTGTACAATCGGATGGCCTCTACGATTTTCATGTATACTTTTTGAAAGGGCTAAAGTGATACGGATAATTAACTTTTCGAGGGCACTTTCCGTTGCATTTGTTCTTGTTCTTCTATGTTTGGCCGGGACGGGGCCAGTCCTGGCTGAAGATGTGCACCTATACGTCACATGGAAGGGACTTGAGCCCGACAAGTGCGCCTCTGCATGGTTGATAGCGCGATTTGCCGATAAGAAAGCAAAGTTTCGTTTTCTGGAAAAGGGAACCCTCACGGCAGAAGGGATTCCCTTTGATACCCCGCAGGCTAAGTTTAGAGCGACCCACTCTACAACGACCTTTGGGGCTATTTTAAGGGAGTACAAGCTCCATGAGCCGGCTCTTGCCATGCTTGACAGGATAATTAGAGATATCGAACTCAACCGCTGGGAAAAGCCTTTGACGGAAGAAGGAAGGGGAATCGAGGCGGCAATTGACGGACTCAGGAAGGTAGAAGGAGAGACAGTCGAGGCGCTGCAGAAAAGCTTTGTGTTATTTGACTGGCTGTATGCGCATTTTCAACCATAAAAACATCTCGGCTTCGTACATAATGAAATGTCTCGGAATTTCTATAACCCATTGAGATTATAGCTATTTATTCGCGCTGTAGCAGCCTCGATCAGGGGATGATGAAATATTGGAATGATGGACAAAATAAAAATCCTCTGGCGCCCATTATGAGCGCAAGTTTCACTACGTGTCCATTGTTCCACCATTCCAGTATTCCAATTGTGAGCGAAGCAAACTAAGTTCAAACGGAGGAGGAAAATGAACATTAATAACTGTCTCAGGAAGGCCCTGCCTTTTATAATGATGGTTCTTTCTGTAGCGCTTGTTCTGCCGGAAAGGTCTGCAGCAGCCGCCATAGATAAAGTCCTGCTGTATACTCCGCACAAGACTATTGAAAAAGGGCATGACTTTACTGTTCAGGTGAAGGTGCAACCAGAGGACGGCAGCCCTGTTGAACTTTATGGGGCAAGGCTTGATGTGGTCTACGATCCTGCATACCTTGAAGTGGTCGATGTCCAGCCGTTCGCAGATAAAGTTTATCCGAAAGTCGTGGAGGGCGACATATTGAATGAGGGCGGGACTACACAAACACTCCTTTTGAGCGCGCTAGTGGATAACCAGCCCGGAAGACTTACAATAGGCCTGGTCAGGAAAGGCCCTGTTGAGGGTGTAACTGTAAGTGATGAAGGGTTACTCTTGTCTGTATACTTTAGGGCCATTGCCAAAGTAGATGAAACAGCAATCGGCTTCGGCTTGAAAGGGTTGCGTGATAGTGAGAATCTCCCAATAACTGTGAATAGCTGGGGGTGGGAAGGTGACAACCTGATCATTAGCGAAGAGGTTGTTTACCGGCTCGACGTAAACGATGATGATGTGATCGATCTAAAAGACCTCATCCTCACCATGCAGGTTCAGGCCGGTATACCCGTCACTGAGGCCATTACAAGTAAAGCTGACTTTTCAGGCAATCGTATCATTGACATGGCCGAAGCGATAGGGATCATGCAAGTGCTGGCCGGACTGCGCACTCCGCCGGAGTAGGCAGCAGGCACGGTGAACGGCTAACTTATCCCCTAAGGAGGGATGCGGCTTTTCTGACAAAATTCTGAACAAATTCTGTAGCCGGATTTTTTATTGCTTCGTCCTGTTTTCCAATCTGCTCCAATCGACCCTTCCGCATGATTGCCAGCAGTCCTTCCATGGCAAAGGCGTCTAACTGATCGTGAGTGACAAAAATGATAGTTGTCTCAAGCCCCTTGATCAAGCAAGTTAAGTCCTGCCTTAATTCCCAATCCAGATGAGAAAAAGGCTCATCAAGAAGAAGCAGCCTGGGTCGTAAAACCAGGGCCCTGGCCAGAGCCACTCGTTGTTGCTCTCCCGAGGACAGCGTGTGCGGAAAGCATTCGCTCTTTTGTGACAGCCCTAACCTTTCGAGAGTCTCTCCTATTATGTATGCACGTTCAGCTTTTCTCAATCCTTTCTCCTTAAGTCCAAGTTCAACGCTCCGCTTTACACTGAGGTGAGGCCACAGGGCCAGGTTCTGAAAGATCATTGCGACAGATCTTTTCTGTGGCGATACCCAAATACCAGGACCGTTTACCGTGCGGCCGTCTATTTCTATCGTGCCGTAGTCCGGCCTTTGAAGGCCAGCTACAACCCTGAGAAATGTGGTCTTACCGCATCCGGATGGCCCCAGGATGGTTAGAATCTCCCCTTCCGGTAAATCAAGGCTTATGTCAGCAAGCGCGACGGTCTTTTCAAAATATTGCCGTATGTTCTCGACATGCAGTAATGGATGTTTCATATTCACAAAACGTGATCGTTCACTGTTCACCGTTTTCACGATGAATCTCTGCTGCGTTGCTTCTATGACGGCCTAATTGTTCATATGTCCGAACCACTTTGGCGTACAGGAAAAGCAAACCCATGGGAATGACGGTCATAATAACCAATGCAAGACCCAACCCCCCAACCAGGCTGGATGATCCGTAGTGCATAATATTGTAAAGCCGCACCGGCATCGTGTCCACACCCGGTGGAATAACCAGCAATGTTCCCCCCAACTCCGAAAGACAAAAGATATAAGTGACAGCCCAGGCCACCAGAAATCCGGGCCGGGCCAGCGGCCAGACAATCCGATAGAGGCTTTTAGTCCAGGAAAGCCGACTCAAAAAGGCGACCTCCTCGATGTCGAGGGGAATCTGGCGGATCTGGTCCGCAAGCGCGCGTTGGGCCAGAGGCAGATACTTGGCCCCCCATAGTATGCCAAGGATAAACACGCTCTGGTACGCCAGTACAAGGCCCGGCCTGTTCCAGAAGAAAATGATACCTATCGCCAACAGTACGGAAGGGAGGGCAAAAGGGAAAAAGAAGAGTGAACGAACGACCCCCGCCTTCCCCCATCTGGTTCTTTCAAGGGTATATCCTAAAAGAAAGGCGAAAATCGCTATAAGAAAACTCGCAAAAAAAGCCAGAAGGAAAGAAGTGAGAATCGATCCTCCAGCCTGACCAATCGCTATTTTCAGGTTGAAGAGCGAGCCAGTTTCAAAAATCAAAAAAAGAATAGGCGTGCACGTAACAAGAAAGGCCGGACCATATGCAAGTATCTTAAACCACCTGGTGTGCAGTAGTCGCAGGATACTTCCCCTTGCCTGTCCCATCTGTAAGGAGAAGAAAACCCGCCCGTTCATGATTCGGTGTAAAACGAGAACCGAAACGAAGCATATTACCAGCAAAGGCAAGGATAAGACTACAGCCCCTCCGATGTCCTGGAATACGGAAAAATACGTGTATATCTTAACAGTAAACGTGCGAAGCCCTAAAAGTGAAGGCACAGCATAATTAGTGAGGGCTAATAGGAAAATCAGGAGTAAGCCTGTAGCAATCTGGGGGAAAAGAAGCGGGATTGTAATTTTCCGCAGGATGCTCCCTTCGGAAAGCGCAAACATGGCTGCTTCCTCGAAGTGTGAATCCAGACCGCGTATGCCTGAAATCACCATGTAGGCAAGCACCGGAAAATAAGAAAAGCCTAAAATAACGCCGGCTCCTATAGTCCCGCCAAGCCAGGAAGACCTTGCATCCATTCCAAGCCATTCATGTGCCAGATGTGGCAAAACTCCGCCCCGGCCCAAAAGGCCCATCCAGCAAGTCGCTGTG
>Ga0164310_10001698_pt1 | contig 12581 bp, 11 predicted proteins | sample GuaBasSedimGuay1_FD_121795 | JGI IMG/M metagenome (GOLD analysis project Ga0164310, IMG submission 121795) | Subseafloor sediment microbial communities from Guaymas Basin, Gulf of California, Mexico - Guay1, Core 4569-9, 0-3 cm | ecosystem: Environmental > Aquatic > Marine > Hydrothermal vents... | reverse complement strand
GTAAAGTTGTTTAAAGAAAAATTTAATTATGACCCCGACTACCATAATGCTTCTGGTATTGCATGTGTTGCGGTTTTCAAAGACGCAATTGAAAGAGCCGGAACTCTTGATCCTGAGAAAGTCAGGGACGCAATTGCCGCAACTTCCCTGGACACCATTTACGGACATGTAGAATTTAGTCCTAATGGTCAGATCAAGGGAACAAGCGTGGTACTGCAGATTCTGGGCGGAGAAGTTATCCAGGTATATCCGAATGGCGTCAAAAAGCCAGTTTATCCCGTACCATGCTGGAAAGACAGAAAGTAATACTTTTTCTGTCTTGCAAAGCACCAGGATAATGTAGTACTGGTACTGTATTCTAAATCTAAAAAAACCAATAAGGACACCACCAAAGAGAGGAGATATTCTCCTCTCTTTCAATATGGTTTTACAACAGGGCTGTATCAATGATTTTGCAGATAATTATAAATGGCATCTTAAAAGGCGGCTTGTATGCGTTAATGGCTATTGGAATGTCCCTTATTTGGGGAGTAATGGATATTATCAACATTGCCCATGGATCTTTCATCATGCTGGGCGCATTTACCACCTACTGGTTATTTACTCTTTTTGGCATCGATCCTTTCTTAAGTCTGGTAGCTTCGATGACCGTGCTTTTTATCCTCGGGTATGCCGTTCAAAAATATCTTATCAACTTGGTAATCAGGGCCAGCGCTTTCATCACCTTGATCCTGGCATTCGGAATTGAAATTTTCATCAACAACTCAGCCCTGGTTATGTGGACCGCAGACGTCAGAAAAGTTAAGGTACCATACGGAGCAGCAAATTTTTCCATCGGGAATTTTGTTACCGTTCCCACCGTTCGCTTACTGGCCTTTTTACTTGTAATAATCATCAGTATAATACTGTTTTATATTCTGAATAAGACCAATCTCGGTCGTTCTATTCGTGCTACTTCGCAGGACCTTGACGCAGCTCGCCTTGTAGGGGTTGATGTTGCTCGCACTTATGCAGTTACTTTTGGGCTCGGTGTTGGAGCAGCCGGAGCAGCGGGGACTTTATGGGCTATACTTTTCCCCATAAGCCCGATGATGGGAGGTATTTTGACTCTCAAATCATTCGTGGTGGTAATTATCGGAGGTCTCGGAAACATGCTGGGGCCCCTTATAGGAGGATTAACGCTCGGGGTCACGGAGGCACTAGGATCCAACTGGTTCGGATCCACTTATGAAAACCTGATAAGTTTTACAATCCTCGTACTGGTACTAATCATCAGGCCTCAAGGAATCTTGGGAGGGACTGAATAAGCATGAAAAACGATACCAGAAATTTTCTTATTTGCGGAGTTCTGCTACTGGCTGTAGCAGCTCTTCCGTTTTTTACGAACAATTTTGTCATACGCTTCGCCACTGATATCCTGATGTTTGCAATCATGGCCAGCGCGTGGAACATAATCGGCGGATACACAGGGTATGCTTCCTTCGGTAATGTTGTGTTTTTTGGAATAGGAGCGTACATTACGGCAATTATGATGGAAAAAGGGGGAATGAACTTTGCCGTAGCATTTATCGGAGCAGGGTTTGGAGCAGCCCTATTTGCGATTTTAATCGGCTTACCCGTGTTGAGGCTTCGCGGTCACTACTTCGCAATTGCCACGCTGGGTGTGGCAGAAGCAATGAAAGCTCTGGTCCAGAACCTGGAGATAACCGAGGGCAACTCCGGTATTTATTTACCCATGCTCAATCTAAGTGTTAAAGGGCAATACTATTTCTTCTTTTACATGATGCTCGGTACCCTGGTGTTAACACTTCTGGTAACCTACTTTATGCTAAACGCCAAGTTCGGTTATTCTTTAATAGCAATAAGAGAAGATGAGGATGCGGCAAACTCGGTGGGAATAAATACCACGTATGCAAAAACAATGGCCTTCGCCCTCAGTGGTCTGTTCACAGGTCTTGCAGGTAGCGTATACGCTTACCAGCAGGCTTTTATCAAGCCTGAGCCTGCGTTTACCGTTCATACAACTGTCAAAATGATAGTCATGGCGGTATTCGGGGGAATGGGGAAACTTTTCGGGCCGCTATTGGGTGCATTCAGCATAGAGATAATATCGGAAGTGCTCTCGAATTACTTCCTTGTTGCACACACTCTATTCTTCGGAATAGTGGTAATCCTGGCCATTGTTTTTACCCCCAAGGGAATTATTGATTTGATAACTCAGAAAAAGTTTGGTCTTGCTTACTTTTTACAGAACATTCGTGAGCATCGTATATAAAAATCAAGAAGGTATTACCAATGACCATACTTGAGGGGAAAAATATAACCAAAAAATTTGCGGGACTAACCGCGGTAAACAAAGTTGATTTCAAGCTTGAAAAGGGAGAAATTCTTGGGCTAATAGGTCCCAATGGAGCAGGGAAAACAACCCTGGTTAACGTGATAGCAGGAGTTTACGCACCAACCGAGGGTGACATTTATTTTAAGGATAAAAAGATCTCAGGGCTCAAACCTTATAAGATTGGCCGCCTCGGAATTGCCAGGACATTTCAGATAGTGAGACCCTTCTCTGGAATGACGGTAAAAGAAAACGCGTCCGTGGGAGCCATGTTCGGGGCCCAGGGCAAAACAAGGTCAGCAAAAGAGGCCATAAAAAAAGCCGAAGAGATACTGGAATTCGTCGGTTTGGGCGATCAGATGAACGTTAAGGCGGATCAATTAAACGTGGCTTCGCGAAAACGCCTGGAAATTGCAAAAGCTCTGGCAATGGGTCCTGAAGTTATCCTCTTCGACGAGGTCATGGCAGGCCTGAATTTCTCAGAAATAGACCAGGCAGTAGAGCTAATCAAGAAAATTAGGAATAGCGGAATTACTATACTCATCATCGAACACGTTATGAGAGCAATCAAACGCGTGTGTGATAGAATATTTGTCCTTCATCATGGTGAAAAAATCGCCGATGGTGCACCTGAAGAAGTATTGAATGATGAGAACGTAATTAAAGCTTACCTGGGTAGAAGGTACAAAGAACTGATCAAGTAGGAGGAAAGAATTGTTACTTGAGATCAGAGACCTTGATGTGGGATATGGGGATATCCAAGTTCTCTGGGACGTGAGCATCAATATAGAAGAAAAGCAAATCGTTGCTCTTGTGGGTTCCAACGGTGCCGGAAAATCAACGCTCCTCAAAACCATATCCGGACTGCTAATACCCTACAAAGGCTCGATAACTTTCGATGGTGGAGATATAACAAACATACCGTCAAAAGAAATAGTTTCAAAAGGAATTATCCATGTACCGGAAGGAAGAAGGTTATTTCCACAGATGACAGTTGAAGAGAATCTGATCATGGGAGCTTTCAGAAGAAAAAAATCCAAGGACTTGAAACCAGCCCTAGATAGAGTATATGAACTTTTTCCGCGTTTGAAAGAGCGGCAAAATCAAAAAGCAGGCAGTCTTTCGGGAGGCGAACAACAGATGTGCGCCATAGCGCGCGGCTTGATGGGGGATCCTCGCTTGTTAATCATCGACGAAATGTCTTTAGGATTGGCCCCTCTGGTTGTTGATAATCTCATCGATACTGTTAAGGAAATAAACGGACAAGGTACCACGGTGTTGCTCGTAGAACAGGACGTACAGCTAGCGCTCGATAACTCCCACTACGGATATGTACTCTCCACTGGCAGACTGGCAATGCAAGGACCCTCTAAAGAACTGCTACAAAATAAAGAAATAAAAGAAGTTTATTTAGGCTTATAACAGCCCCTGACCATTGCAGGAATGTCACTCACATCAGAGTCAAAAATAGCTCTCGGGAAAAGGCTTCGTCACTGTCCTGTGATCCATTCTCTGGGCGTAAAGATAGATCCGGATTTCTACCCACGAAAACATCTGGAACTTCTGCAAAAATCATCCATCATTTACTATCCCACTCATCACTACGAAGATGTTTTAACCGCACTGGGGAAGAGGATTTTTCCCAGGAACTATTATCATTATCTAGGGAATAAAATTAAGCAGACAGAGCTGTTCACGATACTCGGCATACCACATCCGCGCACGCAAATATACTATGGCAGGAACAGGAAACAAAAAATCCTTCAAGATTTTGACTTTCCGTTTGTTGCAAAAATTCCTGTGGGATCGTCCCAGGGGAAAGGGGTATACCTCATCAGAAATGAGCACGATCTTGACAGCTACCTGGAACAAACCCGACCAGCCTATATTCAGGAATATCTTGCTTTCGATCGAGACCTGAGAATCGTTGTGATAGGAAGGCAAATCGTCCACGCATACTGGCGAATCGGGAAAGAAAACGATTTCAGACACAATGTATCCCAGGGTGCTGAGATATCTTTCGAGAATATCCCGGTAGAGGCTCTTGAATTTGCGTTATATGTTGCAGGAAAGTGCGGCTTTGACGAAGTTGGTCTGGATATTTGCCGTGTCGATAATCGGTTCTACGTCCTGGAAGCCAACATGGTGTATGGCTTGGTTGGTTTTCGTTTGGCTAATAAAGATATTCATGCTAGTCTCAGCAAACTGGCTGAAAAAGGTATAATTTGAGAGGTAGAAAAACGGGACAGATTATGTAGCAACCAGTTTTTGAAAAAACAAAATATACAAAAGGAGGACTTGGAGATATGGATTTAGGGTTAAAGGACAAAGTTGCAGTTGTTGCAGGCGGAAGCATGGGACTGGGAAAGGCCGTTGCTCTTCAACTTTCCAGAGAAGGAGCCAAAATAGCCATAGGTGCTCTTGATGATCCCGAACTTCCGAAAGCCGCCGAAGAAATCAAAGGAGAAACCGGGGGGGAAGTGATAGCAATCCCTGTAGATGTAACAATTCCAGAGCAGGCAAAGAATTTCGTTCGTAAGGCCATTGAACACTACGGAACAATAGATATTCTAGTGAATAACGCAGGAGGTCCACCAGCTGCCACATTCCTTGATATTGATGATGATCTCTGGATTTTCGGTTTCAAGCTAAACCTCATGAGCACCATCCTGATGACAAGAGAAGCTGTACCCACCATGAAAGAAAAAAGGTGGGGGAGAATAATCAATATGACGTCAGTTGCTGTGAAGCAGCCCATCGACGGTCTGATCCTGTCCAATACCATGCGGAGCGGCGTAATCGGTATGGCAAAAACACTATCAAACGAACTTGCGCCATTTAACGTTACCGTAAACAATGTTTGTCCAGGGTACACGATGACAGATCGTGTGAAGAAACTGGCAGAGGTCACCGCTGAAAAAGAAGGAACAACCCCGGAAGAAATCATAAAACGCTGGGAATCGACCATCCCGATGGGGAGGTTGGGAACTCCACAAGAATTTGCTAACCTGGTAACATTCCTGGCATCAGAAAGGTCCAGCTACATTACAGGAGCATCTATCCAGATTGACGGTGGATATTACAAAGGAATCATGTGAGGGAAAATTAGGCATTTATATGAAAGTCTCCTATTCTGCCAAGGCTATCTTGAGCCAGGAGCTTTCATTATTCGTTGTTGCTGGGCACATTGAGTCCAGCAATGCTGGTTAGTTTAATAAGGGGAGAAGTTAGAAGAAGATCACAGGGTTGGTGGGGCGTGGGAACCGCATCTCGATACGCAGCTTCGCTGCTACTCGATGCATGCATTGTTTCGATACGTGGCTTCTCAGCCACACCACCACTTTATTGAGATTTTGGATAGGGGCAAGTCATGGAAAAGCGATATGCAAAAATATCATCCGCGGGTAGATTTTTACCAGAGCGACGCCTGACCAATTTTGACATGGAAAAGATGGTAGACACCAACAATCAATGGATACTGGAGAGAACCGGTATCAGGGAAAGACGAATACTGGACAAGGGTCTTGGCAATTCATACATGGCAATCCGGGCAGCCAGGGAAGCCCTCGAACGTGCAAATGTTGACGCAAGTGAAGTTGACGCAATAATAGTTGGCACCGTTACCCCGGATATGTTTTTCCCAGCCACTGCTTGTCTGGTTCAAAAAGGAATCGGCGCAAGTAGGGCATGGGGATTTGACCTCTCAGCAGGATGTGCAGGCTTTGTTTTCTCACTAACCACTGGCGCCCAGTTCATCGAATCAGGCAGATATGACAGAGTTCTTGTCATCGGCAGTGATGTAATGAGTAGTATTATCGATTACGAAGACCGAAATACATGCGTTCTCTTTGGTGATGCGGCGGGGGCTGTACTTCTTGAACCATGTGAAGAACCCGGCTACGGAATAATCGATTACATTCAGCGAATAGACGGCGTCGGCGAAGATTATCTCCATATGAAAGCAGGTGGAAGTCGCAAGCCAGCCAGCATTGAAACTGTAAAAAACAAAGAGCACTACGTTTACCAAGAGGGACGTCAGGTATTTAAGTATGCGGTATCGGAAATGGCAGACGTTGCTGTTGAAATAATGAAAAAACACAACCTGACGGGAGATGACCTGGCGCTTTTTATTCCTCATCAGGCAAACATCAGAATTATAGAAGCCTGCGCCAGAAGAATGAAACTTGATCCTTCTAAAGTGATTATAAATATCGACAAATATGCTAACACTACAGCAGCAACGATACCTCTGTGCATCTATGAAGCGATGGTGGAGAAAAACCAGCTGAAGAAGGGCGATAACGTGGTAATCTCAGCATTCGGAGCTGGCTTCTGCTGGGGCAGCGTTCTGATAAAGTGGATATGATAAGATGCCTAGCAACCTCTTATCGCTTATTTTCAGGGTGTTCCCCAGCCCCCACCCCCCGGTGTTTTGATGACAATTTCGTCACCCTTTTTGAGAGCACAGCTGAATTTCCCCGGCATCACCCGTTCTTTGCCCCCGGAAATAACAATGTTTTTACCCTTCTTGCCGGGGCCTCCGCCTTCGAGCGAATAAGGACTGAACCTTCGTCTCTCTGACAAAACGACAATTTGGGCATCATCCAGGAGCTTTATCCTGCGCACAATACCGTTTCCTCCAGAGTATCTACCCTGACCTCCAGAGTTCTTTCTAACTTTGTACTCCGTTACAAGAAACGGATAGTTATATTCTAGAGCTTCCACCGGTGTGTTCATAGTATTGGTCATATGGGAATGTACTGCATCTGCTCCTTTTCGCCCTTTCGAAGCTCCCATTCCTCCGCCTATGGTCTCGTAATACGAAAAGTGTCGCCCTGTTCTGCTATCCACACCCCCGATCGTGATGTTATTCATCGTTCCCTGACTGGCAGCAGGGATTTTATCGGGTATAGCTTTTGAAAACGCTCCAAGCAGCACATCAACTATCCTTTGAGACGTTTCCACGTTCCCGGCTGCCACCGGGGCAGGATATTGAGCGTCAACTATTGATCCTTTTTCGGTAATCAATTCTATAGGCCGGAGACATCCGGCATTGGTCGCTATGTCAGCGTCTATTAAACTCCTGATAACATATAATACACAGGACAGAGTGATTGAATAAACCGCATTAACGGATCCGGTAACCTGTGGGTCGCTCCCGGAAAAATCCATGATTAGCTGATCACCTTCCACAGTAATCTGAACCGAAATTCTGATCGGATCATCACTTATACCGTCATTATCTAAATAATCTTCGAAGCTATAAGTTCCATCAGGAATCTCCTCGATAACTGACCGCGTTATCCTCTCGGAATAATTAAGCAATTCTGAAGCGTAAAAAAGTACAATGTCTTTTCCGTATTTGTTAAAAAGTTCACCGAGTCTTTTGATACCGGTAATGTTTGCCATTATCTGGGCTTCAAAATCACCTTCTCTCTCTTCCCGTATTCGGACATTATTCAGAAAAAATTCCATTAACTTTCTGTCTATTTCCCCCCTTTCCACCAGTTTCAGCGGTGGAATAATAATACCTTCCTGAAAAATGGATGTCGAAAGTGGCATGGAACCGGGACTCATACCTCCAACGTCCGAATGATGAGCCCTATTGGCCACATAAAAAACCGACTCGGACGATTCGAAGTAGACAGGAGCAACTAGGGTAATATCCGGCAGGTGAGTACCGCCCCTGTAGGGATCGTTCAAAATTACCATGTCCCCTTCGTCCATGTTACCGGCTTCAATGGCCGCTTTTACGGATAACGGCATGGAACCAAGATGAACGGGAATATGGGCGGCTTGCTCTACCATGTTGCCCATATTGTCAAAGATGGCACATGAGCAATCTTTTCTTTCTTTTATGTTCGGGGAAAAAGAAGTTCGTATGAGGGTTACACCCATTTCCTCTGCAATGGACGAAAACTTGTTTTTGAAAACTTCGAGTAAGACTGGGCTGAAATTCATTCTTCAATGTCTCAATTTAAACATTTAGAACACGTAATAGAAAAAAAGTATGTTCACGATTTTGAAAAATATGTAATAATTTACTGTCTGAGTCAACAAATAAGCAAAATAATTTATCAGCGAGAAAAAAGGATAATGAAGGGACATCTGCTTCTGGAGACTGAATTTCTGGGACTGCTCTTCGTGGCCATGATAGTAGCCATGCTTGCCAGGCGGTTTCGCTTTCCTTATACAATTGCCCTGGTGGCTACTGGCCTGGCGCTCGGATTTTTCAATATTGTGTCAGCCATTCATCTTACTCCCGATCTTCTTTTCATGATCTTTTTACCGGTCCTTCTTTACGAAGCGGCTTTCCATGTGGAATTGAATGATTTTCTAAAAAATGCAAAAACCATCATTCTTTTTGCTATTCCCGGGGTTATGCTCGCAACAGTGATTGCGGGAGCCCTGGTGTACTGGGCCAGACCATTGCTCGGAGACCCCGGTTTGCCTTTTGTTTACGCGCTTCTTTTTGGAGCGGTAACAGCCGCAACTGATCCCATTTCGGTACTGGCTATCTTCAAAAAAATGGGAGTAAGCAGGAAATTGTCCCTCATTATGGAAGGCGAGAGTTTATTGAATGACGGAGCAGCAGTAGTTCTTTTCGGCATCATTTTAATGGCGATAAAAGGTCAGAACATAACAGTTGGTATAGCAATATTTCAGTTTTTCAAAGTGGTGTTCGGAGGTCTCATTGTCGGCCTGGTTCTGGGTTTTATCTTCTCTCTAATCACTGCACAAATCGATGATCACCTGGTAGAAATTACTCTAACAACGATTCTGGCCTATGGAAGTTACCTGGTAGCTGAACATTTTCACGTGTCCGGGGTTATTGCAGTCGTAGCAGCAGGTATGATGACTGGCAACTTTGGAACCAAGATCGGGATGTCTCCGACCACCAGGGTGGCCGTGAACACGTTCTGGGAATACCTTGCTTTTGTGGCAAATTCCATAATATTTATCCTCATCGGAATCGAACTTAAAATTGATTCACTCTTACTTCATGCGGTGCCTGCCCTTATTGCGTGGCTTGCTGTTGTCCTGGCCAGGGGAACCATATTTGTCTTTTTTATGCCTCTCGTGCGATGGCTCGGAGAAAAGATCTCATACAGGTGGGGAAGCATACTCTTCTGGGGAGGCATAAGGGGATCTCTTTCCATGGTACTGGTGCTGGGGCTTCCGTCAGATTTCCCTCACAGGGAACTGTTCCTCAATATGACCTTTGGCGTGGTCTTTTTTAGTTTGTTTATACAGGGATTCACAATATCGGGCCTTGCAAAGAAACTGGGGCTTGTAAGAAAAACAGAAGAATTGAAGAGGTATGAAGAACTGAGGGGATCAATCCTGGCTATAAAAGCAGCATTAGAAGACTTGAAGAAGCTTCATGAAACGGGAACAATACCGGCATCTCTTTATAAAAAGCTTAAAAAAGAATATGAAGATACCCTTGTGAAGTCCGAAAAGGAACTGGAAACTTTTCACCTTGAAAACGAAGAAATTCTGGCCGAACAACTTAGATCACTCAGGCGGCATCTACTTTTCAAACAAAAAGATGCCCTAAAGGAAGCCTTTTCCAAAGGCTTAATATCGTCCGAAACCATGTCTGATATATTAAAGAATATTGATTTAAAACTCGATCTCCTTGAAGAAAGCTAAGCATAGCTTGTATTTCTTGACACCCCATCTTAAATCCCATAAATTGTACAGGCATTTTCAAACGGGAGATGATCTGAGTTAATTAAACGCTGTACTAACCGGAATTGAGAAAGCTTATATGAAGTCTGGAAAGAAGTATCTGGAAAAAGTCCGAAATATAGGAATAATTGCTCATATTGACGCAGGTAAGACCACGGTTACCGAGCGTATACTTTATTATACCGGCCGTTCATACAAAATGGGCGAAGTCCACGACGGTACTGCAGTCATGGACTGGATGGAACAGGAACAGGAGCGGGGGATTACCATCACGTCCGCGGTCACTACCTGCATGTGGAAAGGTCACGAAATACACATCATCGATACCCCGGGTCATGTCGATTTTACCATAGAAGTGGAAAGGGCCTTGAGGGTTCTGGATGGGGCAATCGGAGTTTTCTGCGCCGTTGGCGGAGTAGAACCACAATCTGAAACGGTATGGCACCAGGCAGATAAGTATAAAGTCCCCAAAATAGCTTTTGTTAACAAGATGGATAGAATCGGTGCCGATTTTTTTGGGGTGGTCGAACAAATTAAAACCAAGCTGGGCGCCAATCCTTTACCCCTCCAAATTCCTGTGGGCAGTGAAAGTGACTTCAGAGGAGTCATTGACCTGATTACGATGAAATTGGTGACGTGGGATGATGAGTCCCTAGGAGCACATTACGAGGTAAGTGATCTTCCATCCGATTTTGAGGAAGAAGCTTCCCACCACAGAGAACAATTGATAGAGTCCCTCTGCGAACTTGATGACAACCTGATGGAAAAATACCTGGATACAGGCGACCTGGAACCGGCTGTTATATATCCGGTGGTGAGGCAACTTACTCTTGAGCTCAAAGGAGTACCTGTATTGTGCGGTGCTGCTCTCAGAAACAAAGGAATCCAGCCACTTCTTGATGCCATAACAAGGTATCTCCCAAGCCCACTGGATGTTGAAGCCATATCAGGCCTCAACCCCAAAACGGGCAAGATGGAAACCCGCGAATCAAGCGACAAAGAACCTCTTGCCGCGCTGGCTTTCAAAATATTCATGGACAAGGGTAGAAAGCTCACTTACTTGAGGATCTATTCCGGGGTTCTCGAAACCGGAAAAGTTGTGTTCAACGCCAACAAGCAGATAAATGAAAAAATTGCCCGAATATTTCAGATGCATGCCAATAAGAGAGAGCGCATTACAAAGGCGGGAGCAGGAAACATAGTAGCCACCCTGGGGCTTAAAAACACCACCACGGGAGATACACTCTGCGATCCGGAAAAACCAATAATTCTTGAACCTATGGAATTCTACAAGCCGGTAATTTCCGTTGCCATTGAGCCTAAAACCAGGGACGACCAGGAGAAGATTGAAGAATCCCTGAGGAAGCTGGCTGAAGAAGACCCAACATTTTCATACAGGGAAGACGAAGAAACAGGTCAGACCATCATCAGTGGAATGGGGGAGTTACACCTTGAAATTATTGTTAATCGGATGATCAGGGATTTCAACGTCAATGTCAACGTCGGGAAACCACAGGTAGTTTACCGCGAGACAATACAGAAAGCGGTTGAAGTGGAACAGGTATTCGAAAAGGAAATAAGCGGTTCTTTAAACTATGCTCGCGTGAAAATTCGCCTCGAACCGCTAGCCCGTGGTGAAGGAATCGCCTTCGAGAGTTTGGTCGATCCCGAGCTTGTTCCGGGAGAATTCATTGAAGCTATAGAGAAGGCGGTCATGGATGCACTACACACAGGTGGCAGCATGGGTTATCCCGTGGTAGATGTCCTTGCAACACTTCTGGAAGCCGAATCGAGAGAAGGTCAATCCAGTGAACTGGCCTTCCAGGTCGCAGCTTCCATGGCAGTACAGAAGGCATGCGAACTGGGTGATCCAGTACTTCTTGAGCCAATAATGAGTGTCGAGGTAATTGTTCCGGATGAATTTCTGGGAGATATTATAGGCGATCTTAACTCAAGGCAAGGAAAAGTCGAAGAAATAACAACCAAGAAATCAATCCAGGTAGTTAGAGCCAGTGTACCGCTATCCAAAATGTTCGGATACTCGACGTCGCTCCGCTCGGCAAGCCAGGGCAGAGCAACCTTCACCATGCAATTCTCACACTATGACATAGTAAACAACAAATCAGGGAATTAAAAAGAAAGGAGCCTTTTCAGGCTCCTGGAATAGTTTTTCTTCTCATTTGCAAATCCTCTTTAAGCTTCTCCAAGGAGTCGCCGTTGTCTTCGCTGGATTCGCTTGATAGCTTTTTTACGCTTGATCCTTCTCCGCTCACCTTTGCTCAGGTAGTAGTTATGACGCCTTAAAACAGGCTGCACATTTTTCTGGAAATCCTTCCTGAGCTTGCGAATTTTCTTCTCCAGCGAGTTTTGTTGATCCCTTTCATCAACAGCCATTCATATTTCACCTCTCTTTCAAAATAAAAAGCCCTGCCGGGGCTTTCTAAATATTTTTGCTACAATTGCCCTAAACATTTCCAGCAGGGAAATGTTTAATTTTAACCATATATCACATACATATATCCATATCAAGACGGAAATGTAAGTTTATTTC
>Ga0164310_10001697_pt1 | contig 12585 bp, 14 predicted proteins | sample GuaBasSedimGuay1_FD_121795 | JGI IMG/M metagenome (GOLD analysis project Ga0164310, IMG submission 121795) | Subseafloor sediment microbial communities from Guaymas Basin, Gulf of California, Mexico - Guay1, Core 4569-9, 0-3 cm | ecosystem: Environmental > Aquatic > Marine > Hydrothermal vents... | reverse complement strand
TAACAATAAGGAACTTTATCAAATTATGAAGAGTATAGTGAATCAAGGATATCCACCTACTAAGAAACCATGGGAATATGAGCATGTAAGAGTAGGACTTAACTTTAGAATGACAGAGTTACAAGCTGCTCTAGGATTAGTACAGTTAAAGAAGTTACCTAAGTTCCTGAGGAAGAGACAGGAGATAGCTAAGATCTACAAAGAGGAACTTTCTAAGTATGGAAGCTTTCAGAGAGTCCCTAAAGGAGTTAAGCACCCATACTTCTTATTTGGTATTCTTGTTAAGCCTAAGAAAAGGGATAAGTTATGTGCAAGAATGTTAAGTGAAGGTGTACAAGTAAAAGTTACTTGGAAGCCAGTTCATCTACAGAAACCTTACAGGAACTTAACTATGAAAGAGTTTCCTGCTGCTGAGTTCCTATACAAAAGAATAATAAGCTTACCTATCCATAATAACTTGACAGAGGAAGATGCTAAAGAAGTAGTAAGTATCTTTAAGAGGTGTTGGAGGAGAATTTAATGAGAATTACAATAACTGGTGGATCAGGTTTTATAGGTACAGAATTATCTAAGTTCCTTCTGGAGAAGAAGTATAAGATAGTTATAGCTGATATTAGAGAGCCAAGAATCGAAGAACTTAAAGAGTATTTTACCTTCTGTGATGTAACTGATCCCTATCAGGTAGAGGATGTTGTGAAGAGAAGTAAGTTAGTCTTTCACTTAGCTGCTAATCCTAATCCGGGACTAGCAGAGAAGAATCCTAGATGGGATATGAGAATAAATGTAGAAGGAACTATGAATGTCATACATGCTTGCCTGAGAAATAACTCTAGAATGGTCTTCACTTCTTCTGCTGCAGTTAAGTATGCTCCTTATTCCTGTTATGCTATTTCAAAGAGAACTGCAGAAAAGTATGTTCTTCACTATGTCAAGAAGGAAGGACTTAATGCAAGTATAACTAGATTCTGGAATGTCTATGGACCTACACAGAAATTAGGATTTGTTATTCCTGACTTCATAGAGAAACTTAAGAGAAATCAACATGCTATTTTCATAAGAGGAACAGGATTTGACTTAAGAGACTTTGTATATATTGATGACATAATTAGAGCTCTCTGGCTAGTAGGTAGAAAAGGAGAACCGGGAGTAATTTATGAAGTGGGAACAGGGAATCAATATACGATTATTGAACTAGCTAAGATGATAGGGAAGATAATGAATAATAGAGAGCCTAAAGTCTATCCTAGTAAGGAAATAAGAGAATGGGACAGAAGAGAAATAAAGGAAGATCTAGAAAATATCTATAAGTTAGGTTGGAAATCTACAGTTTCTCTTGAAGAAGGACTAAAAAGAGTCATTGAGGCAAGAAGGAAATGAGAAGAATAAAGAAGGGAGGAGTGGATCTCTGCCCTCTCTTCTTCAAAGGAGGTGTAAATAATTCCTAAAGGGGATCTCCCCTATATACTAGGATCTCCTAGTTACGTTACTACTAAAAATTCTAGTTCAGAGGCTAATTCTTTTAGAGAAATAGTTCCAGTAAAATATAAATCTAGAGGAGTCTGCCAAGTACTGTTGTACAGAAGAGTTAAAGTAGAACTTCTAACTAAGGAAACTCTTCTTTCTCTCTATGATCTTTCAAAGGCAAGAGCTAGAGTTCAAGTCCTAGAAACTCCTAATTTCTTTCTTGTTCAATATCCTGGGAAACCCTTCATCGCTATCTCTCGTCTAGATGGGAGACTTTATACTCTTTATAATCAAGGATTTACTCTAGGAGAGATGCAACATCAAGCATCTATTCTTCTTCGTATTTTAAAGAAATTTGACCTAGTTGAAGAACTGAAGTATAAGAGAATTGGAGGAAAATTTAAAAATAGAAAGAGGGAATAAGATGAAGACTTTAAAACAAATCAAGAGATTCTTAAAGAAATATACCTTTCAAATAGCAGGACTTCTTCTGGGTCTTTCTCTCTTCTGGATAGGTTTGTGGCAGATTGATTTAATATGTGCTCCATACATTTGGCAAGATAAGAAAATTATCGAAGTTCTTCCTTTCTGGTATATGTACAATACTGAAGCCTATGTTATGTTCTTCTCTTGGGTAATGATTGGTCTCTTTCTAATAATAGTAGCTCTTTGGTACTGGGATTAGCTCTTAAGTCTCTTAACTATTTCTTTAAAGAATGAGAATACCTTATAAAAGAAATAGGCTAAATAGGCTATTAATCGTAATAGTTAATCCATTAGATCTTGACCTCTTAACTCCTAGCCTTGAAATAGAAAGTCCAAGCCATAGTTGTCAAAGGAAATGTGAACTTTAGCATCTCTATTCCTGAATCAACCATTTGTTGGTTACCTGTTACAGCTCCATAGGCCACAACACAAATATTGAGAATAGTGACACCTACTGACATAATAGCCAATATGAAAGGCTTATCCTTTTCAGGAATCTGAACCTCTTCCATTCTTCTTTTCACCTCTTATTATTTTTATAATTTCATCTTTATTAAGAATAATCCATCCACATATAAGAATTACTAATCCTATGTAACCTCCTTCCAAGAGATTATGATATCCTTTTAATTCCCAAACTTGATGAGCATAATCATGAACAAAAACTCCTAATCCAAACCAGAAAAGGACTTGACCAATTAGTTTCCAATTCATCCTTTATCTGACCTTAGATCTTTCTTAGTGACTACTCTAACATTTCCTTCTTCTTCAATATTTTTGATCTTGCATAAGATAGTATGAGTATCAGAGCCTGCAAAGAGAATCCCTACTAAGTTTCCATCCATGTCAAACACAGGTGAACCAGAGTCTCCTCCTGCTGAAAATCCTTTCCCTTCAACGACTATACAATCAGTAAAGACTGCAATTCCTCTTGAATACTGAACAGAACCAGTCCAAGAAGTAGAGACAATTTTACCCTTAGTATAACCTGTAGTTCTTCCTGTCTTTTGCACTTCATCTCCTACTTCGGGTTCTCTATATCCTGAGAAAGCATTTGGAATTCCTAGAGAAGTTATTTCGAAATCTACAATTGGAACTCCAAAAGAAATATCTACTTTATTCAAGGGTACATCTCTTTTAAGAGCTCTATAGATCTTATGAAAGAAATTTCTAAAGGGGCAATTGAATCCATTAAACTTTATTTCTACAAAGTGATGAAGATCAGCCATTTCATCTTTAGGATAAATTCCTTTGTCATAAGGTGAAGGTTGAACCCAAGGATCTCCTTTCTTAGCTTTATTTTCAAGAGCTCCGCAATGATTGTTCAGTCCCACTAGAACTCTTCCTGTTTCTTTGTCCTGAAAGAAACCCGAAATAGTACAGGCAGTACAATTCATATGACAACCAGAAATTCCAGCTTTTATAGGTCTATATCTTTTCTTAGTATCTTGTAGGGCTTTAATTTCTCCTATTTCAACTATGTCAGTTTCAATCTCTTTAGACCCAAGATCAAGTTTCCTTGGGATTACCTCTTTAGGTTTAAGTTCTTGAATACTTACTTTCTTGGTTACATAAATTCTAAGGGTAGAAGTATTAGGAACTTCTTTCCCTTGTTTTATTCTTGGCTGTGGTAGAGAGTCAAAACCAACTACATTAGGATATTTCTTTAGTCTCTTCCATAGCTTCTTAATTTCTTTCTCATTTAACAACTTAACCACCTAACAATTTTCTAACTAACTCAGAGAGAATAATAGTTACTAGAGGAGAAATAATAAAGGCAATTGCTTTCCAATAAAGAAGAGTTCTCTTATAAGTTAGCTCTGCCTTTTCTTGTCTAGTTTCTAAGGAGTCCATTCTGTCATTAACTCTTCCCATTTCTTCATTAATAATTCTCATTCTACCCTTTACTTCCGAGAGATCTTCTCTTACTTGCTTAAATCCTTCTTCCAATCGAACTTCGATCCTAGCTAGTCTATCGATCACATCCAGGAGATCTTTTTTCTCTTTCTTGTTCATGTTCTCACTCCTAATTTAATTACTCCCTTCTTCATTTAAATTTAACTGAAGCCAACTAAGATTATAGAATCAACATAATGATAAGTATTATTGCTATTGAAACCTCCTATCCAGTGAATTGTGACAGAACTGCCTGGCGTAATATAAGTTGCTATTCTTCTGGGTGAATAGGAATTTTTTGGCATATCCAATCTAAAAATATAATCTTCATTTGAAGTCCAAATACGAAAGACATTGGGGGCCGGATTTACGGTAGGCCTATTCCAATAAGTTGGGTGGAGAATGAAGAAGACTTTAGAGTAGCCTGAAAGATCAAATGTTTGTTGAAGATAAAAACTTTTCTTAGGAATCTTTGCACCTGAAGAATCGTATTCACATCCGTCATAGTCAGTTTTGTAAGCCATTATGGAATAAGCTCCGGTATAAGCCTTTGACTTTGTTCGTGAAATGGTCACATTTCCAGTCCATCCATCTGTGCCTGTTTCGAAATCTCCAAAGTGAATGATTGTTCCTTGAGTATGATCAAAGAAATAGAATGTATAATCGACATAATCTTCGCCAAAAAGTTCTGTATAATCTGAATCTTTAAAGGCTTTGACTGAGAGTCTCAAAGTTTCTTCCAAGTAAGCAGATGGTACTTCTCTCTTAGGGACAAACTTTAACGAACTTGAAGAATTTGCACTTATTGCTGGAAACGTAGAAGACAACTCAGACCATTTAGTCACATCGCCAGAAAGAACTGTTCCTTCTATTTTGAAAAATAACGAAAGGGTAGAAGCATTTTTAATATCAAAATACATGGGAAGGTCTATCGTTCCAGAAAATCCACAATAGTCAACTGCTACTTTTGGATCAGTACCCAGGAAAGCATAAACATCAGAACTAATTAGGAGACTTCCTTTCTCTTGAGGGGTTAGGTCTTCATATCTCTTTTGCATTTTTACCACTTTTTCTTCTCTTCTTTAAACATTTAAGGATTATGAGAGAGTAGTAGAAACTTGATCTTGTAAATTGAGAGTAAGGGTAATTTCACTTTTAATGTCTTTATAGAGAAAGTCTATTGAACTTAAAGAAATCTTAAAGATACCTAGTTTTACATTCGTAACGTCAAGAAAAGGATGTCTGCTGAACGTGAAACTAAAAGATATTTTTTGAGTTTGGAAGACTCCACGTGAAAATGTAAAGTTAAACATCGCTCGGATACTCGAATAAATATTTCTTGACAAACTTAGAATAGGAAAGCTCTTAATTGTTTCGTAAGGACTTCGATATTTAGAGTCTTTAGCTCCTGGCCAAGGACCTATGTCAGTAACTGTCCCAGGTTCTCTGACTCTCCTTAGAACTTTCTGGTCTAAGCGTCTAAATCTTTTCTTCAGTTTTTCAATTCTTTTCTTCATTTAGATCTCCTAACTGAATCCTACTACTATGAAAGTATCTGCATAAGAATAATAAGCATTTCCTCCGAATACGGCTGTCACATGAACTGTCTCATTCTCAATTGTATTAAGTGGAACAGCAATTCTATGTGGTTCGTATTTGTTTTTCTCAATAGGTACTCTAATAATATAGTCAAGGCCGGAGTCAGTCCAGATCCTTACTACTGAATAAGATTCTGTACCCGACTGAAGTCTTCTATAAGTATAATGGAGGACGAAATAAGCCGATGAATAGGAAGAAAGATCAAAAGTCTTACTAAGAGAGTAATCTTTTGTGGGAATAACTTGTCCTGAAGAATCAGTTGTCTTATTTTCGGTAGGGGTCAGAACAAGTTTAATTGAATAAGCTCCAGTATAGGCTTTACTAGCGGCGAGTTCACCGAAGTAATAGTCTCCTAATTTTGATCTTGACCAACCATCTAAACTATTCTCGAAATCAGAGAAATCAACAATTATACCCTGTGAATGGTCAAAGAAATGATATGTAAAATCAACGTAATCTTCACCATACAAGTTGGAATAACCTGAATCTGTATAGGCTTTCAAATTCACTCTCAAAGTCTCTGTAGTCTTCCCAGAAGGCACTTCTCTTTTAGGTCTCCATTCTAATTGACTTTTAGTAGAAGCATTCACTACTGGAAAAGTGCAGGACAAATCTGACCACTTACTGGCATTTCCTGATAAGACTGTTGTCTCAACTTTGAAGTAAAGATCAAAAGTAGAATTATTAACAATGTCGATGTATTGAGAAAGAGTGATAGTTCCACTCATTCCTGCATAATCTATTGCTGTTGTGGGGTCATTATGTGGGAAGACAAAGACGTCTGCTCCAAGAACTAATGTCCCTTTTTCCTGAGCTGTTAATTCATCATATGCTTTTTGCATTTCTTTCACCTTTAAGGATTGAGATTAGTTTCAACTTGATCACTTAACCCTAACATTTCTTTATCAGGCCTGTATTTAACTCTTGAGGAGATAGTAACTAAGAACTGAAGAGATTCAAATCGGAATGAAAGTCTTCCACACTTGAAAGCAAGATTCTTTAGAAATCCAAATGCGAAATGATGAGGAGAAAAAGTAGAACTTTTAAGAAATCCGAAACCAAATTGGAAAGGCAGAAAGGTAGGAAGTTTTACAAAGCCAAAAGAAAACATTTTGATAGAAGGTAGACAAGGGTTTCGAGGCTGAGAATCACTTGCTCCTTCCCAGAGACCAATATCAGTTACTACTCCTGGCTCTTTAGGTCGTCTTTTAATCTTTTGTTCTAATCTTGTAGCGCTTTCTTCTAGTTCTTTAATTCTCTTCCTAACCATTTTTCATCACCAAAGGATCTGTATCTAATTCTAAATAACCCATTAAATCTCCATCCCATTCCCACTTGATCTTAGTTATTCTCATATTGAAAGTTCCTTCAGGTAATGAGAAGGAAACTACTTCTCCAGGGTCTAAGTTCTCCATTCCTATATAGTCTATTTCAACATTAGAAAGATACTCAAGAGGTTGTTTGTATTTTTCAACATAGTACTTTGCTCTTATATAACAATCTTCAGTAGAGAAGGCAGTGTCATCAAAGAACTCAGCATAACTTCTTCCATACTTTTGAACATAAGTATTGTCATCTGGTAATTTATATTCACCATACCATCTTCCTTCCTCAAAGTGTAGCCAGTCTAACCAAAGATAAGCATAAGCAAGATAAGCATTAGTTTCTCCACCTACAATAGTAGTTCCTTTCAAATAGAATTCTACTTTAGTTATGCCCCAATCAAATTGGACAGAAGGATCTTCTATGAAAGTTCCATTTGATTTATATCCTATGATCCATTTACCATCTGCCTCTGCATTTTGTCCTACTTCTATTTTTATTTCCTTAAGCTTAGTTTCCTCAGGTCTAGGAGCGGCAGTGAAAGTATTAACTGGATAAAGATCTCCTGCAGAGTACTTAGCTACATGATTTTGAGTATCATAAAGAAAGACAGTAAATTCATCTAGTACTGCTTCTGGTCTCTTATAGAAATCCCCTTCTCCTCCAACAAGAAGATCGATGTAGGCAGCAAAAGCTAACTTAGTAAATCCTTCTTTATGAGAAGTAGTCTGACATTGAACTACTTCAGGTAAAGTCCTCCAGCAGATTAATTCAATAGTTCCTGAGCCATGACCTCCTCCTCTTGAAAAGACTAAGGATTTCTCTCCAGACTTAACTTTCTTAGAGTCTTCTTCTAGAAGAATAGTTGCCTTTCTATAAACCAGTTTCATGTCTAAATAAGTAACTCTAACTAGCACATCTGCTTCACATTCAAGTTTCACTTCAACATTCTCAGCCAAATAAGGTTGATTAATATAGGATGATGCATCCCAAGTAGTTAGAGAAGTATAGGAAGTTTGAGTTATATTTTTTATTCCTAAATCAATCCAAGTGCCCGTAGATGCATCTTTTATCCATAAGCGAATCTTTCCTGTCCCACCATTAGGAACTTTAGCATATATTCTAAAAGTACAACTTTCAACATCTATTGCTTCTTCCCATGGAATATCCCATTTCCAGAGAGGTCCAGTTATTTTGTCAATAGTGCCTGCTTGAAGATAACTCTGATCTTCATCCATTACATCGACAAAAGAATAACCATCTGGATAACACTGAGCTTTAATTGTTATTTTTGCATAGTCTAATCTGAAATCTCTACATCCTTCAAAGGGAACTCCTATTCTTAATTTGAATTTCTCTAGATCACTATAGTTACTGAAGAGACTCTTTATATCAATAGTGGAAGACCAAGAAGAGTAATCTTTTACAGTAAATTGACCAAGAAGAACCCAGTCTCCCAATGAATCTTTGTAGCCTTCTGCCTTAACTGTTATGGGTGTGTGGGAACGGTGAAGATAGACAACAGACCAATAAATCCAATCAGATGGGGTGTTTGCAGTATTATAGTCAGCACCAACTTTTACTTCATTAATCTCATGATCTCTCAAGTCTATTCCAGTTTTACTTTCACTGATCCAAAAGTCCCAATCTTCTATCTGAACTTGCCAATTAACTGATGCATCTTCACTACCAACATGTGCCAAGTCTATCTTGAAATTAATCCATCTTTCAGTAGCCCAACTACCTGTGTTGAGTTCCCATTTTGTTCCATTTTTGTCCCATCCAAATAAAGTCATGTACCACATTGAGCCAGTAAATTCTATTCTCATTTGACATAGCACTCTGTTATTGGTTCCTATAATCTTCACTAGTTCAATCCAATCATTAGCTGTATAATTATCAGATTCGGGTAACCAGAGATTTCCTTCTACATGAACACATCTTGTATCTGTAGTCCAGTCCTTTCTTAAATATCCATAAGAATAAGATCCTCCCATAAGACACTTACCAAGATGATCTTTACCGTGAGCAGATTGATCAAAGAGAATTGTTCCTTCTACTGCATCCCAATCTCCTTTATCACTCCAACCGGAATAAGCTTCATAGTATTGTTGTTCAAAAACATGAATTCCTTCCAAGACTAAATTAATTTCTTCCCAGACTTTGCCTTCTTCTACTTCAGTAGGATCACTTAAAGTAAAATAAGAAATAGTACCTTTTGAGGTTAATTTCACATAATCTGAACCTTTTGAATGTAACCATGGAGAATCACCCATCGTACTTAGACTCTTCTCTTGATAAACAAAAGTTTCAACTTCCATTTCTGTAGGAGTAGGAAGTTTATAAGTATCCCATTGATTTCCAAAACTCATTGAAGAAGGAGTAACTGTGATAGTGTTAATTGGCATTTCTTCAGTTTGAGGACCCCAACCATCTTTTGAATCGGAAAGAGCATCTAAGTCATACTTAGGATAAGTTCTATTAGCAGCCCCATAAACTATTGCGTGATTAACTACATTTCTATCTATTTTGTATTCATAATTCACTAAGTCATTTTCATTTAAAGTCTTACCAGAGTCTCTAGATCCTCTTAAGAACCAATGAAGATCTTTATCTGGATCAACATAGAAATCGCAGCCAGTACAATCACTTAACTTCTTTAAGGCTTCGAACATTGAAATACCTATGAAGTCAATGGTTCTAGTCTTCTGAACTGTTTCTACATTATTAACTGAAATCTTTCTTTCATTTGGTAGTGGAATAGATGAACAAGTAATTGGCTCAACTATTTCTTTAACTATAGTCGAGGCATTAGTAACTACTGGATAAGAAAGATTAATCTTATATTCAGAAAGAAGTTTAGACCAGTCATAAGCTATGATATCAAAATAAGGTTCTCCATCTTCTCTAGGAGTACTCACCTCTTCAATTTCTCCAGAAAATATTTTCCTATCTATAGTATTTCCTTCAGTAGCTATATAGATCTCAACTGCATCTCCTTCTTTGAGAGTATTAGCAGGTAAGTCCTCCCTGTCCAAACGAATTCTTGCTTCTCCTCTTTCTTCAGTTAAAGCTCTTTCAACACTTAAAGAAATTAAATAGTCATTTGCATTTTGTAAGATTTGTTGATTATTTCTATAGAACTTAATAATTACTCTTTCCGAGGCTGTCAGGCAGCAACACCTCCACCGGAAATCCCTTGATCATTTACTACTGTCAATTTAATAGTGTATCTGAACCAATCTTTCTTTCCTTCTTGTGCAGTGAAAGTAGCACTTTCGAACATCACATAAAGATCTTGATTAGGATGAGAAGAGCCTTCCCAATCATGATCAGCTGGATTATTATTTCTGTCTGAATAGTACTCTGGAGAGACCATAGCATCCCAAGTATCATTATCTATTTTGAATTTTGATCTTCTCATAGCATAGAACTCAATTTCCTTTCTCTTTAATCCATTGCATTCTCCCTTCAGAGTAAACTTTACTTCTCTTCTATATCTGTACTTACATTTAGGATAAATAGCATAAAGACCAATATGTCTAGCTCTCCATTGAACTTTGCAAGACTTCTCGATTGAACGAGGATTGGGAGAAAATTCTAGAACTCCTGACTGCACAAAGTTAGAGCCATCCCAAGCATATTCTATTAACTTAAGTCCCATTTTATTCACCTCTTCTTACATGTCTTTCTATTATTCTTTCTATTTCTTCTGTTAGGTATTCAGCTATTTCTCTAGATCCAACTGGTCCATTTATATTGATAGTAATTGAAGTAGGAACTTCTTCTTCAGCCCTTCTACGAGGCGTAATGAGAGCAGGAGTTACTTCTTCTCCTGTATGAAGCACTGCTAGACCTCCTCTAGTAACTATTCCTCCTTCTTGTAAGTGAGGCACAGGTAGAACCATTGCAATTCCTCCAAGTATTCCTCCAGCTATTCTAAAGAGCCCACCTAAGAAAGGAGTAACAATTCCTCTTGCCCAATCAGGAATAGCAGCCAAGGCAGAGGCTAGTGCTTGTATAGATCCGGCAAGGACAAAGAGACTTCCTCCAAGAACTGTCAAAGCACCAGATATAGCTACTATTCCTATTGATGCAGCTAATAGACCAGCCATTGCTAGGAATCCAGACATTCCTGCAGCCAAGAAAGCAGCAGCTAGAAGGAAGAGAGCAGGAGCTAGAGTGAGAATAGTTCCTATATTAGCTGCTAAGTAACTAAAGAACTGAGTGAAGAGACCAAATAGAACTTGAAGAGCAGAAGCAATTAGTTGAAGAGCAGCTCCAAAGATATAGAGAGCTCCTGATAACATCAACAGGACTCCTGCACCAATGAGTCCTACAGGACCTAAAGAGCCCAAGATTACTACAAAGACAGTTAGGACACCAATTAGTACTGAGAGAGCAGCTATACAATTCCAAAGAACTCCTAGTCCTCCTCTCAAATTATCTATCAAGCTTACGAATTGTCCAAAGACAGTAATTAGAAGAGAGACACCTAACATAAGTGCAAGAATAGCTGCTACTCCTTGCCAAGTCATTGAAGAGAATTGAGCAAATAATCTAGAGACTAGAGCTAATCCTGCTATGAAACCTAATACTGTTGTGAAGAGAAGAGCCAATGCGCCAATGACTTCCCAGATATTAAGTCCTGCAGAAGTACAAACTTGGACAAATTGAGCTAGTGAGAAGATTAAAGCAGCAATAGCACCTACTAGAGCAGCCATAGCTAGAACAGAAGTTAACTGTTGTTTAGAGAACTCTTTAGTAGGCCCTAGAACTTTACCAAATACTCCTCCTAACTTTCCTGTCAAACCTGAAACTAGTTTAGCTAGTCCTCCAAACTTAGATAAAGCAATTAACCCTACTCCCAGAGCAATGAATACTGCTAGAAGAGTCTTAGCTAATTCTGGATTTTCCTCTATCCACTCAGCCAACATCTCAAGATAGGGACCTAACGGTTCAAAGAGAGCAAGAATAACTCCACCTATACTCTCAAAAAGATCTTGAAGTTCAACCCAGTTAGCAAAAAGAAATGAACCAATACCTGCTAGTCCTAGACCTATTAGGGCAAATTTACCCATTGTTTTAAGAGTATTTTTAAGAGTAGTTAGTCTTCTTCTTTCACTTTTCTCTAATGTTTGAGTAATAGCCTTTTGTTTCTTAGCAGCTCCTACCCACTTAGCCCTAACTTTATTCCACTGAATTAGTTTAGCAATTGACTTCTCTGACCATCCAAGTTCTCTCATAACAACAAATTTAAGAGCTTGCCCAAAACCTAAGGCATAATTCTTAGAAGTTAGGAAAGCACCTGCCAATAGATTAAGAAGGCCTTTGAAGACTCTGAAAGAACCTATAAGTCTTCCAACAACTGCAAGAACCATAATAATTCCAAGAACATAAGCAGCCCATGGAGTTCTTTCTAACCAATCTGCAACTATCTCTAACCACTCAGCTATCCACTCAAAACAAGGAGCTAGAACTGCACCTATAATATCTGCTATATCTTCAAATGCCCAAGTAATATCTTCAGTTAAAACTTGCCAATCTAAAGAAAGTCGAAGAAGTCTGTTTATTTGACCAGAGACTCTTGTGAAGAATCTAGAGATTACTCCACCTATTCTCATGTAGTCTCTTCCAGTCAGTCTCAGTCTCATCCCTAACCTATCTAAGTCCCTTTCAAGGACTTCAAATGCTTCTCCTTTTAAGTGAACTCTTACTACAGTCTCTATAGGTAAAGCTGCCATTTTATCTTCTCCTTAAAGCTCTTGCCTCTCTTTTCTTCTGCTCCTCTAGTTCCCTCACTATCCAGTTAAATTG
>Ga0164310_10001696_pt1 | contig 12588 bp, 11 predicted proteins | sample GuaBasSedimGuay1_FD_121795 | JGI IMG/M metagenome (GOLD analysis project Ga0164310, IMG submission 121795) | Subseafloor sediment microbial communities from Guaymas Basin, Gulf of California, Mexico - Guay1, Core 4569-9, 0-3 cm | ecosystem: Environmental > Aquatic > Marine > Hydrothermal vents... | reverse complement strand
TTCTCGGACAAAAAGTCTATTGCAACATAACCTTTTCTGAAATAGGTTTCAAATAGTTCTCTGGTTTTCAATCTCCAATCCCTTGCTAACTTCATATTTGTAGCTTTTATTTTTTGAATGTTTTCAGGGATTTCAATTAGTATGGTTTCCGATGTTAAATCTGTGCTTATTTTCGTAATTTTTCTAAAGTTCGGTTTTATAGGCATTGTTTCATTAGCTATGCTTGCGTTTTTTGATAAAAGTTTCTCCAGAGAATAGTTTGGAAAGTTTCCTTTTATTCGTTCTTCAACACGTTTTGATTTTATCCACCATTCAACTAAAAGTCTATCAGTCTCTAAGCCTATATTTCGTTTGTCTCTCATCTCTCCATAGCAGTTTCGAATGTATGTCCTGCTTATGACTCCTAATTTTCTAAAGTTTAAATTCGCATTTAGTCCTTCTAGGGGGTCAAAAGTCCATTTTATCAGGTTCAATCCCCTTTGTAATGTGCATTCTCTCTGTTTTAATTTTAGGAGGCGTCCTATGCCCTTATTCTGTTTCTCTGGTATAACAGCATTCATATGAGAATGGAGATAAAATCTTTCACCATCACGTCCGATGATACCAAAACAAAAGCCTATAAGAACTCCGTCTTTTTTGTTAAACGCACCAATCACTATTCCACCAGCTTTTGGAACCGTAATTAGAAGATGTAGGGGAACTATTTCTATATCCTCCATGCCCCATGCTTGTCTTTGAATTTCTTCGCATTTAGCAAATTCCTCTATATCTTTTAATTCTCTAATAATGACATCCTCCACATCTTCCACCATTCCTATTTTAAAAGTTAGAAGCATATAAAATTAATTAAAACTAAGTTGTAAAATAGACAAAGTGCCAAAAACTATTTGTTCATATTTTAAAGTTCGTTTCTTGTAATTTAAAATATCGTTTTTATTCTTTTCAGCATTTCTTCATAGAATTCTTCGATGACACTCGAGCATCGATCATATAATTCTTGAATATCTTTTCGCATCTTTATGAGATTTTCAAAAACTGTGTTGATCTCACCTAGAGCTTTTATTTCAAATCTAATGTTTTTTAATAAAAAATCGAAGTCTTTGGGTAGCGATTCGATATTTTTCCTTTTTATAATGGTGTTTTCAAGCTCTTGTAGCAATTTTTTCCTTTCGTGAAAAGCTTCTAATAATTCTTTCATTAAACTTCCTTCTTCATTAACCACCACTTTTAGAAATACGTTAACAAGCTCTTGATCAATCCTTTTTTGCATAATTTTTATCAGGTCTTTCACTTTTTCTTTCTTTTCCAGTATTTTGCTAGCTATTTCAGCTATTTTTTCAGATTGTACTATGGTGTTCTCTAAAGTTTCAGAAATTTCTGAAAAACCTAGTTCTTTAGCTTTCTCTAGAGATGTTGAAATTTTTGATTGTAAAACATATTTTTCCGGCTGTGAAAAAAAGGTATAAATCCTAGAGAATTCCTTTATCTCTTCCTCATAGATTTTTTGAAAATAGTTGGTCGGACGAGGTAAAAAGATTATTTGTGAAACTGCTTTAAAAAGATCTCTGTCAGTAACAATTTTTTGATTTGAGTCTACGATAATAATACATGTTCTCACAGGTTTTTTAAATAACTTTTTCACTTCATAGTAAATCGCCCAGTAGGACCTTCCTTCGTAATCAATTGGCCCGTAAACACATCCCTTTTCTTTTTTTAAAGCATATTTGCGAATTAAGTTCTTAAATCGTGTTTTTTCAGAAAAATACCGTGTCATACTAAACACTACCTGAACATTAGCAGTAACAAACAAAATTTCAACTTAAATTTTTTTGTAATAAAAACTTCCACAAACACTATTAACGCTAAAATGATAAAATACGCTTATGAGACTTTATTTTCTTATTCCAGTGTTGCTAGTTTACGTAGTTACACGAAAATGATAATGGTATATCTTTTATTACAAAAATTGAACAAAAAAACAACAATGGAAAATAAGTTTTCTCTATCCTAGTTCTATTCTTTGATACCAAGTAGTTCTTTTATTTTTTTAACAGCATCCATGGCGTCGGCACCATATGCATCAGCACCTATTCTTTTTGCCCATTCCTCGTTTACAGGAGCCCCTCCAACAATTACTTTAACTTTTTCTCTAAGTCCTGTTTCTTCTAGCTTTTTAATAACTTTTTCTTGGTTTAGCATTGTTGTTGTCATAAGTGCTGATAGGCCAACAATGTCCGGCTTAAGCTCTTTAACTTTTTCAATTAATTTATCAGTTGGTACATCCGCACCAAGATCTATCACTTCAAAGCCGTTTGCCATTAGAACCGCTCCAACTAAGCTTTTACCTATATCATGTATATCCCCTTCGACCGTGGCTAGTAGAACTTTTCCGTAGCTTTTTATTTTTTCTTTTCTTTCTTTAATTTTTGGTTCTAGAATTTTTAGTGCGGCTTTTCCTGATTCTCCTGCCATTATAAGTTCTGGTAGAAATACTTTTCCTTCTTCGAACATTTTTCCTATTTCTTTAAGCGCTCGAGTTACTCCCTTTTCCATGATTTCCATCGGACTTAAACCTGCTTTTAAGGCTTCATTTACTGCTTCAACTGTTTTATCAGGATCATATTCGAGCATTGCTTCACGTACCTTTTTTAGGATGCCTTCTGCTCTCACGCTCAAATAAATTTCCTCCATAATCTTAAAGAACACGACATATAGATTTATGCTATCACCTTCCATTATCTTAAAGTATAATACCTTAAATATGTTGCATAGTTTCAATGAATCATTCCTTGCATATAAAGAGATGTATAAAGTGTATGGAATAATACTGTCCACCAATTTCTTAAATATTTATTCTATGATTTGGAATTGGAGGAAAAAATTATGATTAAATTTCAAAAGGTACAAAAAGAATTTACTATAGGCAGTATTAAGGTCGGTGGGCAACCTGGTGAACTACCAACAGTACTCATAGGCACTATATTTTATGAGGGGCATAAAATTGTGAAAGATCCGATGAAAGGAGATTTTAATAAAGAAAGAGCTGAAGAATTGATTAAAAGACAAGAAGAGCTTTCAGAACTTACAGGAAACCCTCACATGACGGACATTGTAGGATTATCTGAGAAGAGTATAATTAAATATATAGATTTTGTAGCTGATGTTACTGACGCTCCTTTTCTCATCGACAGTGCAGCTATGCATGTAAAAATTGCTGCCTTAAAATATGTAGCCGAGACAGGTTTACTTGGGAGAACAGTATATAATTCTATATCTGTCTATGTTAAAGAAGAAGAATTGAAAGCAATTAGAGAAAGTGGATTAAAAGCGGCAATAATATTGGCGCATAATCCTACAAATGTTTGGCCAGAGGGAAGAATTAAACTTCTGAAAGGGAATAAGAAGGAAAGAGGACTTTTAGATAGGGCATTAAAGGAAGCAAATATCGAGAAGCCTCTGATAGATGTGAGTGTTTTAGATGTGCCGAGTATTGGATTGGCTGTGGAAACTATTAAATTGGTTAAGGACTTTTTTGGTTTGCCTTCTGGAGCTGCTCCTCTTAACGCTGTTTTAGAGTGGAGAAGAGTGAATGACTATGGGAAAATTGCTAAAAAGGCGTGTGCGGCTGGTTCATTAATTACGGTGCAGATGGGAGGTGCTGACTTCATATTTTATGGGCCAATCAGACATGCTGAAGTCGTTTTTCCTGTATGCGCTATGACTGATGCAATAATAGCATATAGGGCTATGAGACATGGAATTAGACCAAAAGTAAAAAATCATCCTCTATACAAAATATTTTAATATTTTAATCTTTCCTATTTTAATTAAAAACAAAAATGGGTATGTTAATCTTATAAATACATAGTTTTGACTTGAGGTTTAAGGTAGTTTGGTTACACCGTGTTTTTCCATGAACTCTACGACTACATTGTCTAGCTCCTTTTCTATATCTGGTGGTAAAGGTTCCGGTTCATATTCTTTCAGAATTTCATCTACTCTTTCCTTAGCTCTTTGTACTATGTCTTTTCTCCCTTTTTCAAGCCAGTCTCTTTCACTACGTGTATCTATAACGTATGAAGGCATATATTCTTCTATCCTAAACCACTTATTTGTGTGTTTTTGTGCCAGGAAATGTCCCCCTGGACCAACCTTTTCTATAACATCTAAAGCTAAGGTTTCTTCGTTTACTTGGATACCTCTAACAAGTCTTAGAGCATATCCGCAGATTTCGTTGTCTATTACAAGTTTTTCGAAGCTTTGACAGTTTTCGAAACTTAGCATTCCTGGTCCAGCAATATTGTTAATGCCAGCTAATGCACCTAGAACTAGACCTAGAGCTGCCTCCATGCCTGTTTGAGCATCTATAATTTTTGCGTCACTGAGCCCCAGATAGGCATGTGTTGGTAAATTATAGTATTTTCCTATTTGAGCATAGGCGCAGCATAGCATAATGGCTTCTATGGCTGCTAGACGTCCTGTTCCAGTTCTCATATCTACGATAGCGGGTGACCCACCGTAAATTATGGGAGCTCCCGGCTTTGTCATCTGCGACATAACTAGTCCACAGAGAAATTCTGCGTTAAATTGTACTAGAGACCCAGCTAGGGTGGCTGGGCCTGTGGCTCCAACTTGAGGCATTGGTATTATTTCTGCTGGGATTTCAAACTTTGCACAGTCTATTAGGTTTTGTGATGTTATTTCGCTCCATTTTAATGGTGGAGATGGGCAAACATCGAATATAGCCAGTGGTTTCTTTCTTAGCTCTTTTTCTCCACCAACAACTACTTCTAACATTTTTTTCATATCGTATATTCCTTCTATAGTGAATGCTCCGGTGACTATTGTTTTTGTGGAGTTTTTCAATACTATGTAGAGTCTGTGTCTATCTGCAACTATTTCTGGTACATCTGAGACAACCATGGCTGTGCTTTGAGCATGAATATTCTCCATTGCATCGACGAGTTTTACAAATTCTCTGAAATCTTTGGATAAAGGTCTTCTTCTTTCTCCAGTTTCTCTGTCAAGCATGTAGAGAGCTGCTGACCCAGGATTGTAATACACTTTGTTTTTGGCTAGAAGCATGTCAAATTTTCTATTTCTACTATACATTTTAATTGAAGAGGGAGCTTTCTTGAGAGCTTCTTTCACTAAATATTCTGGGACATAGACAATTTTCTTATTTGTGTCTACATCTGCACCTATTTCGGTGAAAAGTTTAAGCGCATTTTTATTGTCTACCATTATTCCTACATCTTCTAAAATTCTAAGTGATGAGATGTGTATGGTCTCTATTTTTTCTTTTGAAAGCAGTTCTAAAACTGGTCTATCATTTGAAAATATTTCGGACACGATAAAACCTCCACTCTTGATTTAATCGTGAAAAAATGATAAAACTTTGATTTAATGTGTTTATCCAATCGATATTTTAATATTACCAATAGCCTATTTTCATACTACAAATGATAAATATTTGAAATCGGTGAATAAAAGGTTGAATGCTGGGTTATTTTGTTTAAATATATTGAAATTAAGAGAACTTCATTTTGGGCGGTGCGATTTCATTGTCAAAGATTCGCATCGCTAAAGAAGAGGAATTAAGCAAAATATTATTTTTTGCTAAAAATTACAGGCCAGACATAGAGTTATCTTGGCTTTCAAAATGGATAGATAAAATTGTTGTTTTAGAGAAAAGAGGGAGATTGGTGGGTTCTGCTCTTTGTAGTTTTGATCAAGAGACTTTTATCCATTTTATGAATGCTAAGGACTGGAATAGTTTAGTTGAGTTGGCAAAATATTTGCTAGATAATGCTTTTGAGACGGGTTCAACTAAGGTTAAGACTTTTGTACCTGCTAATAAAATTGGTTTACAAATGTCTCTCACTAAACTTGGTTTTGAGTATGAAGGTAGATTAAGAAAGTCTATGTTTAATGTCGATGGAAAACTTATTGATGCGATCTCTATGTGTAAATGGACTCCAGATATACCTAAAATTCCAAAACATGTAGTTGAGCCATTGGAGTTTCATATAAGACCTTATAGAAGTGAAGATTACGGTAAAATATTAGAGTTATCGAAAGATGCATTCCCTGGAGAAGATCCCTTCGAGGACGCGGAACTTATTGAGGAGATTTCCAAAGACAATCCGGAATTAAATCTTATAGCTCTAGATAACAATAATAGAATTGTGGGTGGAGTTTTTGCATGGGAATGGGCTCCTAAAAATGCTTGGATATATCTATTGGCGGTGCTCCATTCTGCCCAAGGGCATCATGTAGGCACTCTTTTATTGCAGAAGTTAGAAAAGAAAGCAAGGCGTAAAGGTATTCTTCGACTTCAGGTTGACACTAGTATTAATAATTTTCCTGCCATCTTATTTTATCTTAAAAATGGATTTGAGTTTGAATATAGGGAAATAACTGCATCTAAATTAAAGGGGAAAGATGTAGATGATGCAATATTCTCCAAAAGTATCTAATTCCTTGTTTTATCATATTTTTATTAGAGAGGAGCATACTTTGTGACCGGAATTTATATGGCTTTTGTAAAGGCTGATTTACAATGTGTAAGTATATTTAACCAAAAAATTTAAAATATACGGATAAAAATTTAAAGGAACAAAATTTCGGAGGTGTAAGAAATGAGGGGTGAATCTGTTTACAAGGAGAGTGAATGTGAAACGAAAGGTGAAGGTGAAATCTTTCGAATATGACTTAAAAAGTTTTTATCCTAGCGATAGAGAAATTATAAAGAATATATTTGTGGAAGAAATTTTTTACAATCTGATTGAGAAGATAAAGAGATTGGAAGCATCTGTTTTTACTTTTGCTACAGCTAGATTAAATGCAAGACAGAAGATGCTTTTGAAAGAATTGGCAAGAATTCTAGATAACAGCAAGGGATTAACATTGACTTCAATAAGCCGTATTCTTTCTTCTAAACTGAAGTTGTCGGAGTCTACTGTAAAATGGAATCTTCGTGAATTCAGAGACATGGGACTAATTATAGCGGGAAATGTAAATAGTAAAGGCACTTATGTACGTCTAACTGATATTGGTCAAATTATAGTAAAAGGACTGCTGAAAGGTTGCAGTGTAACAGCCAGTGCTAATTTTAATCGGGAAAATATTAGAGGTGAAGAAGATGGAAGAGATGATTGTTGAGACAGAGGGTTACATACTCGTAGTAACCACAATCGGCGCGGAATATGAAGTTGCGGAAAGATTGAAGAGATTACAGGGAGTCGATGATGTCAGAATTATTCATGGTTCTTGGGATCTATTAGTAACAGTTAAAGTTAGTAACTTCAGGGAAATCGGTGCTTTGCTTTCGAAGATAAGAAAAATTCCAGAAGTAGAGTATACAGAAACTCTTATCTGTACTTAATATTTTCGTAAATTTTGTTCTCTTTTAATTTTAATATTCAACATTCTGAAGATAAGACGTCTGAGTCATTAAATAAAGACAGTTAAAGTCGTTTTTCAATTTAACTTTTACGTTACCTAAGTAATGTAAAGCCTTTATAAATTTCTCATTATGTTAAAAAGCAACAGCAGTATAAATGTATTAAAATATTTATTTAAAAAACTGGCTATTAAGTGAGTGGTGAATTCAAATGAATGAAAATGACAGAAACTGGTTGCTGAGTTTCCCAAAAGAAAAATTGATAGATTTGCTTTTTTTGCAAATTAGAAATATTTGGAGAGTTGATGGGCTTTATTTCCTGGGTATAGAGGAGAAATTTGGTACTGAAGCAGCAACTACAATAGATAAGAATTGTTGGAGCATCTTAGCGAAATTAGAAGCTAGAGCTTTAAAAGAACTACTTGAATTAAAAGATAATGACTTAAAATCTTTTATGGCTGCATTGAGAGCTACAAGTTGGGCTTTATATCAGGAAGCAAAGGAATGGAAAGTTGAATCAGATAGAGCAGTGTTTAAAGTGGTTAGTTGCCGTACTCAGAAAGCGAGGATAAGAAAAGGTCTGGGCGAATTTCCATGTAAACAAGTTAGGTGGCCTTACTTAAAGGAGTTTGCTAAAGAATTTAACCCGGAAATAGAAGTGAAGTGTGTTGTTTGTCCTCCAGATAAACATGAAGAAGACAGATGGTGTGAATGGGAGTTTGTATTGAAATCTAGCAAATCAAATAAAGTTTGGTGACGTGACTTGCTACATATTGAAACTTCTCATCAATTTAACTTTTTATATAAATTGTTCCATTGAAAATTGCTTACACATAGGCATGTTGCCAAGAATTTAGATAGATAAATCTTTAAATGCGATTATGAGCTTGTATGATATATATCATCGAAAAATCTAAATCTGTTGAATTGCAAATTAGTTTGCTTTTTAAGTAGGGAAGTTGTTAATAATTTATAGTAACGTAGATTCCAAGTATTATATTAGTTTAATCTAAAGTCTAGTTTGGAAACACATATGACGAAAATTGGTATTTGGAAGTGACAAATATGAAGGGGTGGAATGGTAAAATATTGAGAGTAGACCTCTCTGCAAATAAAGTTACAGTACAGGAATACGATGAGAAGCTTGCCTTAGACTTCATTGGTGGAAGAGGTTTCGCTGTAAAGATTCTGTGGGATGAATTAGACCCCGGTGTTGATCCGTTATCCCCTAAAAATAAGCTTGTAGTTGCGGCAGGTCCTTTAACAGGCCTACCCTTGCCCAGTAGTGGTAAACTTGTAGTTGCGGCGAAAAGCCCATTAACGGGAGGGTATGGTGATGGAAACCTTGGTTCAATGGCTGCTAACCATCTAAGAAGAGCAGGCTACGATGGTATTATAATTGATGGAGCTGCCGAAAAACCAGTATATCTTTATGTGGAAGATGAGAAGGTTGAGATTTTGTCTGCAGAGGACTTATGGGGACTTGGAGTCTTTGATACGGAGAAAAGATTGAAGGAAAAACACGGCAAAAATATAGGTATTTTGTCTATAGGCCAGGCAGGAGAAAATCTGGTACGCTATGCTGTTATAAGATCTCAAGAAGGTAGAGCTGGAGGAAGACCTGGTATCGGAGCAGTGATGGGCTCTAAAAAACTTAAGGCTATCGTAATTAAAGGTACGAAAGAGATACCTCTTGCAGACCCTGAAGAGCTTAGAAAACTTGGACGTGAAGCTTACAACGATATTAAAGGTAGACCAAACTATGACTTCTGGATAAGACAAGGAACCATGGCCGTCCATGTTTGGTGTCAGGAAAATAGCGTATTGCCAACGTATAACTTTAGGGAAGGTGTCTTTGAATATGCAGATAAAATAAATGGAGATGTCATGGAAAAACTCAAAGTTGCAAGATATGGTTGTCCCAACTGTAACATGCAGTGCGGAAACATGAACCCAGATGTTGAAGGTCGGCAAGCTGAGATGGATTATGAAAATGTTGGATTACTAGGATCAAATATTGGATTAGCAGATCTAAAGCAAATAGCTACATTGATTTGGATGGCTGACAACTATGGAATAGATACTATATCTTTGGGAAGTGTAATAGGTTTCACTATGGAAGCTTCAGAAAAGGGATTAATAGATGAGAGGGTTGAATGGGGAGATTTTGAAAAAGTAAAGGAACTTGTTGAGAAAATAGCCTTCAGAAATGGAATCGGAGACCTGTTAGCTGAAGGAGTAAAGAGAATTTCAGATAAAATTGGTAAAGAATCAAAGGATTGGGCAATGCACGTGAAGGGTCTTGAAATTTCTGGGTATGATTGCCACTATGCTCCGGGCATGGCTTTGTCGTTTGGTACATCTCCAATAGGAGCTCATCATAAGGATGCTTGGGTGATTTCATGGGAAATAAAGGTTGGAAGAGATGCTTATACTAAAGATAAGGTTGATAAGGTTATAGAGTTCCAGAGGATCAGGGGAGGAATGTTTGAAAGCCTTGTTACCTGCAGACTTCCATGGATTGAACTTGGATTTGAATTGGAATGGTATCCAAAGTTCCTTAAAGCAGCTGCAGGAGTAACGCTTACGTTAAATGATCTATATACAGTTGGTGATAGAATTTATGCACTTATCAGAGCCTTCTGGGTAAGAGAGTATGAAGGAAAGTGGGATAGAAACATGGATACACCGCCAGCAAGATGGTTTAAAGAACCTTTGACAAAAGGACCGTTCGCAGGTAAAAAGTTAGACTTTGATGGTTTTCAGAAACTCTTATCTTGGTATTATGAAAGTAGAGGATGGGATGAAAGAGGTATACCCCGCAAGGAAACCTTTGAAAAACTAGGTTTAGGTCATGTGGCTACAGAACTAGAGAAATATGTTAAGTTAAGCTAAAACGGTGAATATCAGTGGCAAAAATTAAGTTAATAGGGTGGGTCGCTGATTTAGCCAAATTTAAAGAAAAAGAAATAAAAATAGATTCGCCCATCGAAGTAAAAGAGCTACTAAATATTAAAGAGATAGACAAGATAGACAAGGAAAGAATAATAGTACTGATAAATGGTAAACCAGCAACATTAGAAACCAAGGTAAAAAACAACGATAATGTTGTAGTTATGCCAGTTATAGGTGGAGGTTAACACTTATTTTCTTTTTCTTTTATTTTCTATTTATTTTACCACTTTGGTTTAAACTATGTTTTCAATCTTTAAAGAATATTTAAGGTTATAAAAAGGGATTTTGCAAGAACGAGAGAGTTTTAACATCAGTTTTAGTTATAGTTTTTTGGTTATTGCTTCTTCATCGACATGTACTATTTGTATTTCGCCAAAGTAAAGTGTATGATAATCATTCCCCGGGTAGAATAGAGATTTTACATCCCTTGGTATGATAGCAGGCTCTAGCTTCGTCTTGTATATTACCTTGCATTCATAGTTGATTAGGCATTGATCAATTATTGGAGATTTTACATACTTACTTGGAACTGCCTTAAGATTTTTCTCCTTAAACTTATCATGATCTCTACCAGAAACCGTACCACAATACTCTACTATGTCACTCATATCTTTAGATGGTACATTAACAGTGAAGTCGCCAGTTTCTTCAATCAACTTATATGTATATCTGGAAGGTCTAACAGCAACAATGAACACTAGCTTACGCCAAATAACCCCTATCAAACCCCAACCGATCGCCATAACATTAGGTTGCCCGTCTTTATCAACAGAAACCAATAAAAGGCCTGGATCTCGCATTATCTCTACGGTTTTATCTAAATACTTTGTAAATGGAACTTCTATCTTGCTCATATCAACACCTTTTAATAATATGTTTTTCATACTTCGGGAAACTTACGAATAAAGTTTTTTATATTTGCTTAAACTATTCATTTTATCAATTTATAAGGAAATAGGTGGTAAAATTGTTTTTGGAATTAGTAAGAGGTTGTTCAAAGTTCTGTCCAAAGAAAGTGTCCTTAAGAAGTACATGATCGTGCAGAAACAAACTACATACTGCTTCGTGTGACACATACTTTATTTCTATTTATTAAGTCTAGAATTTCAATGGTTAAGTTATTTTCACCACTTATTACCGGTGATTAATGGTCTTATCTCGAGAAATACTTAAAAGGATGAACGTAAATGATTAGTACTGATTGATGAAGATTTCCCTTGAAAAAGGTTTAAGATGGTATTATTTTTATAAAGGTGGTTTACTCTTGCGATTAGTGTTTTTGCATAGCGATTGGATAGAGTTTAGACCTCGAGAAAAAGCAGTTAAAGTTGCAGAAGAAACTTTGAAAGAAGAAGTAAGGGTGGAGGAAGCACTTGTCACAATGGTCACTGTAGAAAAAGGCGATAATGAAGAAGTTGTGGAAAAAGCAGTTAAGGATATATTAGACGTATTTAGCAGAGTAAAGGCAGAAAGAATCGTTATATATCCTTGGGCACATTTAAGCAGTAATTTAGCCTCACCAATTAATGCCCTTGAAATTTTGAAAAATTTGGAGTCGAAACTTGTAGAGCAAGGTGTAGAGGTAGTAAGAGCTCCTTTTGGATGGTACAAAGCATTCAAAATTTCGGTAAAAGGTCATCCTCTATCAGAACTTTCTAAGGAAATAAAACCGGGGGAGGAGAAAAAAGAGGAAAGAAAAGCTGTGGAGAAAAAGTATATTATATTAACCCTAGATGGTAGAGAAATCGATGCAAAATCTGCAAACCTTGACGAGTTTAATAGAGAGTTTCAAATCATGGTGAAAAAAGAAGCATTAGGAGAAGCACTTCCGGGTGGAGAAGCAAAAGTCTTAAGATATTTGAGGAGATTTGGCTTTGAATGGGAATCTTATTCTGATTATGGTCATATGAGGATGGGGCCTTATGCAGCATTAATTTTTGATTTGGTAGCAGAATACTCTAGGAGTATTACTAGGAAGCTAGATATCCCGGTTTTTGAAGTTAAAGGTACTGCCTTCTTTAATCTTGATGAAAAACCAGTTAAAGAACATGCTGAACTTTTCGGTGACAGACTTTACATGATGGAAACTGATAGAGGGGAATTTATACTACGCTACGCTGCATGTCATCAACAATTTTCAATGCTAAAAGATTGGACAATATCATATAAAGACCTACCATTTGGAGCATTTGAAATTGCAGATTCCTATAGATATGAACAAAGCGGAG
>Ga0164310_10001694_pt1 | contig 12593 bp, 11 predicted proteins | sample GuaBasSedimGuay1_FD_121795 | JGI IMG/M metagenome (GOLD analysis project Ga0164310, IMG submission 121795) | Subseafloor sediment microbial communities from Guaymas Basin, Gulf of California, Mexico - Guay1, Core 4569-9, 0-3 cm | ecosystem: Environmental > Aquatic > Marine > Hydrothermal vents... | reverse complement strand
AGGTTTCAACATGACTGAAAAATCCTTTACGATGCCTTGAATCATCTTTAAATTCAATATCTTTTGGTGTGAATATCTTTCTTGTTATGTTTTTCATAAAGTAATACATACTGAAAATAGACAAGTATCTCATAATAGTTTCGAATTATTAAATGTTAATTTGCTTAGTGTTTCATATAAACATCATCTTTTGTTACATATTTAGATAAAAGTTATATTTATCGACTAAGTATTAATAATATTTATAAGGAGGCGTGTCATATTTATTAAATATGTATGATGTTGTTGTAGTAGGGGGAAATCTTGCAGGGACATCAGCAGCAATAAGTGCAACAGAAAAAGGAGCAAAAGTTGCATTAATTGAAAAAAATAATGTTCCGCATTACCCGCCACATTGTGGGGAAGGAATGGATAATATTACTGCATCATTTATCAATTTTAATCAAATACCTTGTAAAACAAACACGATAAACGAATTGATAATCAACCTCGCAAATAAAGAATATACTATAAAATTTAAAAATAAAGTTCTTATCACATTTGATAGATATCATCTAGAAAAAGAACTAATAAGAAAAACAAAACAACAAGGAACAGATCTTTTTTTAGGAAACACAGTAAAGACATATAATCCACCTCACACGATCATTCTTGAAGATGGTACCAAAATTGAAGGAAAGATAATTATCGATGCAAGCGGCATAAACTGTGTTATTGGAAAAAAAATAGGATTAAAACCAAAGATTAAACCCATGGATATAGGTGTCTGCATTCAAAGTAGAGTAAAAACAAATATCAATCCAAACAAAATGAAAGCTTGGTTTCACAAACCTTATGCAGACTATGGATATGGTTGGGTATTTCCAATAGATAAAAACCATGCAAACATAGGTTTAGGGATGCCTGGTGGACAACACATTGATATGAAAAAACGTCTTAAAGAATATATTCAACATGAAATTCATTCAGATTATAAGATTCTTTATAACTTTTATTCATGTGTTCCATTAGCAGAACCAATTAATAGAATTGTAAAAGATAATATCCTTGTTACAGGTGATGCAGCAAGACTTGCAAATTCATTTTTAGGAAGTGGAATTGCAAATGCGATTTTTTCAGGATGTCTAGCAGGCTGTATCAGTACAGATTTTATAAAGAAAAAAATCAAAAATCTTGAGTTATATCAAGAGATTCTAAGACCTAAAATCAATAGATTAACAAAAGTATATCAGAAAAGAAATAAGAGATTTAGCGATAAAAATTTTATTAATGCATATGCAAGAACATTCTCCATTTTATCATTTGGAAATAAACTTTTTCCAAATTTTTTTCATAAAAAAATAAAAAATGCTCTAGGAGAAGACGTTGATATCATCAGAAAATACAAAAAAACATCAACTTTGTTTTAAACACCTCTTTTTTTGACATAACTGTTAATAACCCAAATATCTTCTCAGAGAAATATGAAAAGAGATGAGATTCAAATTGAAAAACTTTTAAACACTATTGCAAGTAAACTTAATCTCTTAAATAAGACAATTGCAACCGCAGAATCATGTACCGGGGGTCTAGTTGGCCATACATTTACAAATATCTCAGGGAGCTCAACATTTTTTGATAGAGGAATTATATCATATTCAAATAATGCAAAAATGCAACTTCTGGATGTAGCAAAAAAAGATATTGAAACATATGGTGCGGTAAGTGGTAAGGTGGCAGAAGAGATGGCAGATGGCATAAGAAAAAATGCAGAAGTTGATATTGGTTTATCAACAACGGGAGTTGCCGGACCAACCGGGGGGACAAAAGAAAAACCTGTAGGACTTGTTTATATTGCACTTTCATCAAAGAATGAAACTATCGTCAAAGAATTCAAATTTGAAGGTTCACGACTTGAAAACAAACAAAACACACTCTATGAGGTAATATTGTTACTTCATGATTATCTTAATACAGCTTAATGGAGATAGATATGATAGAAATTGATGGCTCATATGGTGAAGGAGGTGGTCAGATCCTTCGAAGCTCAATTGCACTATCGGTTCTCACTAAAAAACCAATAACTGTTAATAATATCCGTGCGAATCGACCAAAACCAGGGATTAAACCACAACATCATGCGGTTTTATCAATTTTAAAAACATTGTCTAATGCAGAGGCTAGTGGATTAGAAGTGGGGTCATCTAAAATTGAGTTTTTCCCAAAAAACATCAATGGGGGAAAATTTCGTTTTGATGTTGGAACTGCGGGAAGTATTGTTCTTATTTATCAAGCACTTTTATTTGCATCGTTAAAAATAAAAAAACCGATTTCTATTGAGCTAACTGGTGGTACAGATGTAAAATGGGCTCCATCTTGGGATTATTTTGTAAACGTTTTTATGCCGTTTCTAAAAAAAATTGATATTGATGCCACGGTTGTTTTACAGAAACGAGGATATTATCCAAAAGGTGGAGGCAATGCAACTATCCATATGCAGCCTGTTGAAACAGTTACGCCCGTCCAGTTGGATCAATTAGAGATACAAGATAAAATATCTGGAAAAATTCATTTCAATGCACTGCCAGATCATGTGGCAAAAAGGATGAAACAAACTGTTTACAAAAAATGTTTTGAAAAAAGTATAAGAGTTGATATTTCCCAAAAACAAAGTGAAACATCTTCACCAGGAATTGTTATGACTCTTTGGGTGGATGATAAAGAAATTTATATTGGTTGTGTAGGTCTTGGAGAAAAAGGGATAGCTGCTGAGCACATTGGAAATCAATGTAGCATGAATCTAATCAAGATGATGGAGACAGGAGCAACAATTGATACATTCTTATTTGACCAAATTCTTGGTTTTCTAGCCTGTGCAAAGGGAACATCAACTTTTTTTATTCCAGAACTTAGTGACCATGCGAAAACAAATATGTGGTTAATCCAACAATTTTTCCCAGGAAAAAATATTTTTAACACATGTTTTAATAAAAAAAATACTAAAGTAATCATTCATGGTCAAGATATCTATTCTTTTAAGGAGTAATTTACGATAAATGCCGAATAAATAAAGGACAAATATATTAATATGTAGGCTGATACAAAATCAACAGGGGGAGAAGAAAAGAAAAAATGAAAATTTTTTCAATTCATTATAAATTCACATTCCCCCTCTTCTTCCTAATTTATTTATGATTGATCTAAAACCCTTATTTTTTTACGGATGAACCGAATGGAGAAAAGCACGATAAGTAACGCAGCACCAAGACCGGTCAATGCTCCAATATCATCCCAGGAAACAAGGAAATTATATGCTGCATGCATCAACATTGCAGCAGCAAAGTAGGGAAGAACACGAAATATTGATTTTTTTGAAAGCAACGCTTTTCCATATCCATATCCAGTTAACGCAGTTGCAGAAGCATGAAGAAGACATCCTCCAATGCTTCGTATGGACATTAAAACAAAAAAATAAAGAAGACCTTCTGATAGAAAAGTAAATCCATACAGAAGATTTTCAGTTGCAGAAAACCCAAGACCCGCTACTGCCCCATAAATCAATCCATCTTCAAATTCATTAAGTTCTCTATAAACAGTTTTTGTTTTTAATGCAAGAGGCTTAACGAGTTCTTCTGCAAATGGTGCTATCATAAGAACTGCAAAAATATGAAAAAGAGGCGGATAACCTTGAATAAATGAAAGTGATAAAGACATATCAAGGAATATTTCAAGAATGATAGCTGCAATAATTGCAATAGATGCACCCCAAAGAAAACAAACTGCTATTGCTTTCCATCGTTCTCGATTTTGGCGTTCTGTGTTTCTTATCCATATTGAATAGATGATTGGTGGAAGAAATGATGTGACGAGGAGAATGATAAGATGGGTTCTTGATAACACGATTATTCCAAAAATAAGATGGGTATTTAATTGTATGTAAAATAGTAATTTTTAGCAACATAATTTACTATGATGATCATTCTTCAATAAAATATTAAAAATACAAGTTTGATATAGTTTTGATTTATCTATGAAAATTGTACATATTTCAGACATTCATTGTAATCTTGGATCAGATTATGATGACTCTATGTTTAAGAAAGGATTGAACTTAGTAAATAATGAAAAAGATGTTGATTTTGTATTTATCAGCGGAGACCTTACAACAAATGGGTTGTTAACTGAATATGAAATGGCTCGAGATCGAGTGGATAAAATAGATCATCGTTGCATTATTGTACCAGGTAATCATGATGAACGGAATCTAGGATATCATCTTTTTCCAGAGTTTTTTGGGATTCCAAGTTTTACCTATTCAATTGATAAAGTAAGTTTTGTAGGTCTTGCATCAAGTGAACCTGATAAAAATGAGGGTCATTTAGGTCGTGCACGTCATACATTTATTGAAACAGGGGTAAAAAAAGGAAAATCTTTGACTATTGTTGGTTTTCATCATCATTTAATCCCTGTACCAAACTCTGGAAGAGAGACAAATATTATTGAGGATGCAGGAGAAACATTGGATATTCTCCTTAAACATAAAGTTCCTTTGGTATTAATGGGCCATCGTCATGTCCCTTATGGCGTTAGATTACATGAGACATTGCTTGTGAATGCGGGTACGTTTTCTTGTACAAGAACTCGTGCACATTTTGGACATACTTTCAATATCATTGAAATTGATGATACAAACATTTCAATATCAGTTATTAATATTGAATCCGAAAAAAAACGATTAATGATTGAGACAGACAACAAACAATCTTGCTATACAAATCATTTTTGTAGTTTATCTGAAAAATAATTATTAATAAAAAAATTTCGTATGAATTATGAGATTAAAAAGCGAAACTTAATTATCCTTTAATTTTATCTAAGGTGGGAGAATGAAGAAAATGAAAGTAGTTATTCTTGCAGCAGGTGAAGGAATCAGACTTAGACCATTTACAGAGATGAAACCAAAAGTGATGCTACCTGTTGGAAATAAACCAATCTTGCATCATGTGATTGATGCATTAACAAAAACAACAATAGATGAAATAATCATCGTTATCGGATATAAAAAAAACAAAATATTGCATTATTTTAAGGATTATCCCAAATTACCAATTCGTTTTATTGAACAAAATAAACAGCTTGGTACCGCTCATGCACTTCTTCAAGCAAAAAATGAAATAGATGATGATTTTATTGTTGTTTTTGGCGATAATCTAATTGATGGGCAATCTTTACAAGAGATCATTGATTTGGAGAATTCAAATGGAATTTTAATTACCAGTAATGAATATCCATCAAATTATGGTGTTGTTGAAATAAATAATGATCAACTTACAAATATAACTGAAAAACCAGATAAACAAGATCATCGATTTATCGCAACAGGGATTTATAAATTCGACAAGAGTATCTTTTATCATATACAACAAACAATTGATAATGGGCAGTTTGGAATGTCTGCGGTTATACAATCATTATTAAACAATAATATCTCAGTGGGAACAAAGAAAACAGATAAATGGAAAGATGTTGCTTATCCTTGGAACCTTTTATCTTTAAATGAATCATATGCATCTTCAATTTCTGGGAAAATTGGGGGAATCATTGAAAAACAAGTTCAGATGAAAGGACCAATTATTATTGGTAAAAACACCAGGATTTCATCAGGTACATATCTTGTGGGGCCCTTAATTATTGGAGATGACTGTGAGATAGGACCAAATAGTTGTATCTTTCCATCAACAGTTATTGGCAATAATTGTGTGGTTCAACCGTTTACATCAATTCGAAATAGCATTATTATGGATAATAGTAGAATCGGTGCTCAATCATATATTGCAAGGTCTATCATAGCGGAAAGAGTAACGATTGGACATCATGTAACACTGTCGGAAGACAATGCGATGGTTTATATTAATGATGAAATAAAAATGGTTCATGATATTGGAGTGATGATTGGAGAGGATACGATTATTGGAAATCAGGTGTCTGTTGATCCTGGCGTTATAATAGGTAAAAATTGTCATATTGAATCATTACAACATATCTCAAAAAATATTTTAAGTAAAGCTCATGTGATGTAAGATGTGTGGAATAATAGGATATGTAGGATTTCGCAATGCACGAACTGTTTCAATTGACTGTTTGAAACGCCTTGAATATAGAGGTTATGATTCAGCAGGTATCGGAATTTTCAATGAGAAAATTCAGGTTTTCAAGGAAGTAGGATATATCTCCAATTTAGAAAAACATATTCCACATATTAAAGGATGTATTGCGCTTGCACAAACCCGTTGGGCAACACATGGAAAAGTGACAAAAATTAATGCACATCCTCATGTTAGTAATAACGAAAAAATTACAATTGTTCACAATGGAATTATTGAGAATTTCAAAGAATTAAAACAAGAGCTCATTTCAAAAGGATATGAATTCAAATCTGAGACTGATTCAGAGGTATTTGCACATCTCATCCAAGATTGCTATAAAGATAATATAAAACAAGCAGTCTACGATGCAGTACAACAAGTGAAAGGATATTATGCTCTAGTTGTATTATGTGCAGATGAACCTGATGTGTTAATTGGCGCACGAAAAGATAGTCCTCTTGTTATTGGAGTGGGAGATAATGAAAATTTTCTTGCATCAGATATACCTGCTTTTTTGAAGTATACAAATCGAGTAATCTATCTAAATGATGGAGAAATCTGTAGATTAACAAGTAAAAGTATTGAGATTTTTGGAAACGATAATCAACCATTGAAGAGAGAACAGGAATTAATTTCATGGGATGTATCTGGTGCAGAAAAAACAGGTTTCCCTCATTTCATGTTGAAAGAAATATATGAACAGACCGATACAGTTCATCAAGTTATACGGGGAAGAATATCAGAGATTCAAAGAGAAGTAATGTTTCCTGAATCAATTGAATCGATTATCAAAAATGGATCAAATGACATTCATATCGTTGCCTGTGGTACATCATATTATGCAGGACTTGCAGGGAAATATCTTATTGAACAACTAACTGGAAAACCTGTTTTTGTACATTTAGCATCAGAATATCGTTATTATGGTAACTATAATAAGAATAGCCTAATAATTGGTGTCACCCAATCTGGAGAGACACTTGATACCATTGCAGCTTTAAAAAAAGCCAAACATCATGGATGTAAAACACTTGTTGTAACAAATGTAATCGGAAGCTCAGCAACTCGAATTGCAGATGGATTTATTCTTACCCAATCAGGACCTGAAATTGGGGTAGCTGCAACAAAGACGTTTACAGCTCAGGTATTGGTACTCTTACTTATTGCATTAAAACTTGGTGTTTTCAATAAAACAATTGGTGCAGATTCATTATATCAACTGATCCAATCATTAAAAAAACTTCCTCGTGTCGTTCAACATGTATTAGATCAATCAGATCATATTAAAAAAGTTGCAGAACAACTAGTTAATGCACATTCTGTTTTTTTTATTGGAAGGGGCATCAATTTTCCATTATCTCTTGAAGGTGCATTGAAATTAAAAGAAATATCCTATATTCATGCAGAAGGTTTTGCAGCAGGAGAACTTAAACATGGGCCATTTGCACTATTAACAGAAGATACCCCGGTTGTTGCAATTATTGGAAGCGATGAAACATATGAAAAGATGGTGTCAAACATTGGTGAGGTTAAAGCACGAGGACCAAAGGTCATTGCAATCGCAGAAGAAAACGATGAAACCATCAAGCAATTTGTAGATGAAGTAATTCCATATCCATCTAATAAAGGAGGTTTATCTTGTATCCCAATTATTGTTATAATGCAATTGCTGGCTTATCATGTTGCAGATTTAAAAGAATGTTCAATTGACAAACCCCGGAATCTTGCAAAATCTGTCACCGTTGAATAAGGAGAAAAGAATAATGAATACATGTGTTATACTTGCGGCAGGTCAAGGCAAACGTATACAACCTTTAACTTTTACCCGTCCAAAAGTAATGCTACCTATTGCAAATAAACCAATTATAGAATGGAATTTATTAAAGGCAAAAAAAGCAGGAATTAAACATTTCATTTTTATTATTGGATATAAAAGTGAGATAGTTCGAAATTATTTTAAGGATGGGTCTGAATGGGATGTCCATATAGAATATGTTAATCAAGGAAAACCACAGGGAACAGGTCATGCAATTGGTGTAGTTGAACCATTTATAGACAAAGATTTTATTGTACTTTCAGGAGATACAATATTTGGTTCTTCTGATATCAGCAATATTATTGATAAACAGGAATCAATGGGGGTATATGAAGTTGATAATCCTGAGGAGTATGGTGTCGTTGAAATACAGGATGAAATGGTAACAAGAATTCATGAAAAAATGCAAAATCCAATTTCTAAAAAAATCAATGCAGGGATTTATCATTTCTCAAAAGAAATTTTTGATTATATCAAAAAAACAGGATTGTCAAGCAGAGGAGAATATGAATTAACTGATTCGTTAAATAATATGATACAAGATATCTCTATTCATTCAATTATGATAAAACAATGGAGGGATATTGGATACCCTTGGGATATGTTTAGAGCAAATGAGGAAATACTTGATGAAATAGAGCCAGTAATCAATGGAAATGTTGAACCAAATGTGACACTAAAAGGACCTGTGATGATTGAAGAGGGAACAATAGTGATGAATGGATCATATATTCAAGGTCCTACAATCATTGGAAAAAACTGTAAGATTGGGCCAAATTGCTACATTCGTCCATATACTGCAATTGGTGATGGTTGCCATATAGGAGCTGCAACTGAAATAAAGAATTCAATTGTTATGAATAATAGTAATATCCCACATCATAACTATGTTGGAGATAGTATAATTGGTTCAGGATGTAATCTTGGCTCAGGAACAAAAGTTGCAAACCTGCGTCTTGATAAAAAAACAATTATTGTATCTCATTATGGTAGAAGAATCAATACTGAACGGCGAAAACTTGGCGTCATAATGGGAGATAACGTTCAAACTGGTATTAATGCAGTAATCAATGTAGGATCAATAATTGGAAATGATGTATCCATTGGTCCCGGAACAATTGTTCAAGGCTGTATTGAACCAAACTCTATGTTATTTTAATTAAGGGGATTATTAGGGGAAAAAATATGGATACATGTGAACATTGTGGAAAGGAATTAAAAGAACAAGCTAATTTCTGCTGGAACTGTGGAAATCCTATTAAAGACATTGAAAATGAGGAATTCAATGTAGATTCGGATGACCTTATAAAAACAGTGAAAAAAATTATACATGAAGGAAACGTTAGAAGAATTCTTATAAAAGATGAAAAAGGAAATCGTCTACTTGAAATTCCAGTAGCTATCGGAGTTATTGGAGTGGTTGTTGCTCCATGGCTTGCAGCTCTTGGTGCCATAGCTGCAATTGTCACAAAATGCAAGATTGAAATTATTCGAATAAAAACTTAGATATCCCAAATCAATTAAGAACGTATAATGGCGAGTAATTCATCTCTTTTTTCTTCCATGATCTCTTGGGTTTTAGCTTCAAGATTTAGCCGAAGAAGAGATTCAGTGTTTGAAGAACGAATATTAAACCAGTAATCATCATATTCAATCGTGATCCCATCTAAATAACTAATATTCTTTGCGTTTTTATGCAATGATACAATTTGATTCATTGTTTCTTCTTTATCTTCTACCTTTGAATTGATCTCACCAGAATGAAAATATTTTTTATAGGGCTTTACAAGCTCAGAAAATCGACAATTTTTTATAGTAAGTTCCTCAAGGATTTTACCAATCATTACTACAGGTGCTTCATAGAAGCCATGATCAAATTTTAAAAAGAAATGACCTGAGGACTCACCAGCAAAAACTGCATCTAGCTCTCGCATTTTCTCTTTGATAAGAGAATGACCTACTCGTGTGACAATTGGAATTCCACCATTTTCAAGGATCATGTCTCTTGTAATTCTACCAGGCCGAATATCATAACAAATATGTGAGTTTGGATGTTGCCGTAAAAAAATTTTAGCAAGCAAGCCACGAAGAATATATGGAGGAATTGTTTCGCCTTTTTCATCAACAAGAAAAACACGATCACCATCTCCATCAGTAGAAATACCAAGGTCAGCACCTTCCTCAACTACTTTTTCTTTAAGTTGTTTCATGTTCTCTTCATTTAGAGGATCTGCTTGATGAGCAGGAAATGTGCCATCTAATTCAAAATTTATCTTAGTAAGAGTGCCTGGGATATGTTTGAATAGTAAGTCAAGATATTGAGCACCCATACTGTTTGCAGGATCAGCAACAATACGAAATGATTTTATATTGTCTTTATTGATGTATTTTAGATCATGATTCATCTGGTCCTCAAGTACATCACTTTTTTTGATAACAGTTCCCTTTTTATGATCTGTAAATATATTTTTTTTTGCAAGGTCTCTAATAGTATATATCCCTGTTTCTTTACTTATTGGAGTGGCCTGTTTTCGAACCATTTTACATCCATTGTATTCTTTTGGATTGTGTGATGCTGAGACTATAAGCCCACCATCATAGTTATATTCAGCGACTGTAAAATAGAATGTTGGAGTAGATGCCATACCTATGTCGATGACATGAGCACCTTGATCGATAATTCCTTGTATTATGTTTTGTTTTAATTGAGGCGAGGATAAACGCATATCTGATGAAACAACAAGAGAGATATCTGTTTTTTTTTCTTCATATTGAAGCATTGTAGTAAAAGCTCTACCGATTTTATATGCAAGAATTTCATCAAGTTCATTATGGTAGATACCTCTGATGTCATATGCTTTAAAAATATGGCTTGGAAATTTATTTGATGTTGTCATAATGTATCACATTTATTTTGATGATAATAAAAAAAGGATATACTATTTCTTTTTAAAAAATGTTTGAGTTTTTTTTTATGATATGGTTCTTCATTAAAATTAAAAAATTTAAAAAGGAAATAACTTGTAGGAGAAACTTTCCATATAAACAATCTGTAATCAGGTATTGTTAAATTCTTTTTCTTAGATTGTGAATTACAGCTTTTAAAGATAAATGTTATGAAAAAAGAAAAAAAATATGGTGAGTTTTGAGATAATCAAAACTCAAATTGTTGTCTAATATCCATAGGTTTTGAACATAAACTCATACATTGTTGGTAGATCTCGCAACAGACTGCCACCATCACGAGTGAACCAGAAACTGCCTTCATTATATTGGTTACCAAATGTGTAACCCCATTTGTATCCAAAGCTTGTAGTTACTCCACTGAATGCTGGTGGAACGATTATGAATACATCAGAACCAATACCAACATATTGATCTTCAAAATCAATTTCTAACCATGTCCAACTGCTTGGTGCACTAGTGTTATCTATGATAACTGTATCAAGCAATGTTCCCTGCGGTTCACCCGTACGAAGTTCAACAACCAGATCAAACTCTGGCATTCCAAATGCTCGTAAATAGATTTCAACTTTTGATACGTGGTTTAATATTGGAGTGAAACTCTTCGCACCTGTCCAGTCCCCATCAAATGCATGACGGATGGGGAAACCTTATTCAAAAACACTTTGATTAATATCGATCTGTTCAATAGCATCAGATACAGTTATTTGTTTATATGTCTCATCAAATGCTCCATCATCAGCATTTTCAAGTCCAAACTCTCTTAGAAATTAGATATCATAGTACTTAAAAAACTGGGAGTTTAGGAATATATCAAAATGAGGATTTTTTATGAGAGGATTTTCAAATTAGATCAATATTAATTCATTGATAGAAATGAAATAAAGGGAGGGATGTTAAGATTTCTTTCAGAAAGAATGTCTAGAATGAAGGATAAGAACCAGAATCTATGTTGTTCTTTGCTTTTTGGAAGTGATATCTGCAAGGGATCTGACCAGAAACTCTCTCCGCCATAGATATCTTTTGCTTTTACTTTGATTGCATAACTTCCTTTTTCATCCCATACATGAGATAAAGTGATTGTTTGACCTGAATCATAAGGTCCAACCCATTCATTTGTAGATCCATCATCCCAATCAAACATATAAAAAACAGGTTCTCCATTAGAATCAATGGTCGAAGATGAAAACGAATAAGATACACCGGTTCTCCCACTTGTAGGACCTGAAGGTTTTTCAGGTTTTTCAGGAGGATTATTTGTATAGATTGATGTTTTAAAGCCCCATAATGGTCCAGATGAATTATGTCCCTGATCATCATAAGCAATAACTTTCCAATAATATTCTGTTGTAATATTCATTATATCTGGTTGATAGGATGTAGCAATTTGATTATGGGATACAAGTGGAGGATCATTATCTAATCCAAAGTAGACGTCATAGCTAACGTTATCACCATCGGGATCTCCACCATCCCAACATAGGATTGAATCAATATAGATATTTGTTGAAGAGTTCTCAGGTTGTGGATTACTAGGAATATTAGGTGGAGAGTTATCTACTGTTGTAAATGTCCAGGTGTCTCCTGTGGTTGAGTATCCGTAGTTGTCCCATGCGTCTATTCTCCAGTGGTATTGTGTGTTGTATTCAAGTGTTCCTGGGTTGTAGCTTGTGTTGTTTTGTTTAAGT
>Ga0164310_10001691_pt1 | contig 12608 bp, 12 predicted proteins | sample GuaBasSedimGuay1_FD_121795 | JGI IMG/M metagenome (GOLD analysis project Ga0164310, IMG submission 121795) | Subseafloor sediment microbial communities from Guaymas Basin, Gulf of California, Mexico - Guay1, Core 4569-9, 0-3 cm | ecosystem: Environmental > Aquatic > Marine > Hydrothermal vents... | reverse complement strand
TTTGTAAGCTATCCCCGTAAAAAGTCTTGCTATTTGGGTGTTCTCGAGCCGATTAAAGCGGGTTAAACCACCAATTTAGGTTACATTTTTTAAGGAATAGTTCCTTTGTACGTTTACACAATAACGTTATATTGTTATCAATCGATGTGGGATTAGATTGAGATTCATTAGTTCAGGAGATTCCGAACTGGATGTCCTGCTTGGGGGCGGCTTCGTCAGAAACGCTTCCGTCCTCTTCCTGACAGAGGCGGGCAGCATGGGCGAGATCGTCGCTCTTCACCTGTTTACCAACAGACTGGCGATGGGTGACGCTGGATTCATCATAGACTTGGACATCCCCCCGAAGAGGATTAGAGAGTGGTTTAAATTCAAAAAATTCGACATCAACGAGTTTGAAAGGAATGAGCGGTTTTTCCTAATAGACGGTTTTACCAGAATGTATGGAGAAAGCACCTCCGACGAGAAGTATGTGATAGATAGGCCCAGAGACATCATTCACGTCAACGCCTACATGGCCAAACTCTCGGAGATCATTGAGCCCCACAAACCCAGAGCCCTTACCCTCATGTTCTCTAACAACCTGTTTCTGTTCAGAAGACACGCCCTAAGTAAGGCCATAAACTTCTTTTACAAAACCGGAATGGCCCTTAGCCAGTTCGGCCTGTGCGTATTTGTTCTCGATAAGGGAATGGTAGACAAGAAGAGTTTGCAGATCCTTGAGCACGCCTCCGACTACGTTTTAGACCTCCGAGTAACTGAGAAGGACCGAAGATTTCAAAAATATCTGAGAGTGGTTAAGTCACTCTCCCCAAACTACCTGGATGATTATGTTCCCTACGAGATTAGACCCGCCGGGTTCGCTTTGAGCACCGAAACAGTCGAAGAGTTTGACCGCCTAAAGGAGCAGATGAAAATGTTAGAGGAAGGCGTCCTCGAGATTCTTGGATCAAGGGTGGTAATCCTGGATTCAAACTTTTCCCCTATGCTTTTTGAAGTGATGATTGAGGAACTCGGATACGAAAGGGCGAGCGAAATCATGTACGAGCGGGGAAAGAGGGGAAACCCCCTGTTTAGGGAATTTATAAAACAGTACAAAATAACTAATATACGGAAGGTAATAGACTCCTTCACAAAATTCTCGGAGCTGCGTGGCCACGGAAGATACGAAGTCACGTTCGATGAGGGAATAGAAGGATTCAGGTTCACACTTTTCAATTCGCCCTTCTGCTCCTATCTTAGGGGACTGGGCAGGACTGCTGGCTGGATAACGGCGGGGATAATTGCAAGCTGTTTCGAGGAATACACCGGAGACAGGTACGAGTGTAGAGAGGAGAAATGCGTTGCGAAGGGGGATGATTGGTGCGAATTCGTGGTGAAGCCTTCAAGAACCTAAAAAACTGTAGGCAGGAAAAAGCAACGGTTCTCACAAGTTTCCGGGAGTGGAGAAAATGAAGCTGTTAGGCACAGGTATTCCAGCCCTCGATTTTCTAACAGGGGGCGGTTTCGAGGAAAATGCCCAGATACTACTGCTGAATGAAACCGGGTCCATGGGGGAAATCCTACCCCTACAGATTATGGATTTCAGATTGAAAAAGGGTGACCGCGGATTCATTCTAGACCTAGATTTACCGCCGTCACGGATCAGAGAATGGCTAAGCCAGTTAAACGTCAAATTCGAAGAGTATGAAAAGAATAGAATGTGCTTCATTGTTGACGGGTTCACAAACCTCTACGGAAAAAACCCGTCCCAGGAGGAGTTTGTGATAGACGAGCCCAGAGACATTATACACCTAAACTCCTACCTCCATGAGATAATCCAATTCATAAAGAAGTTCGAGTCCAACTTCTTTTGCGTGTGTTACATGAGCAACGTTACGCTCTCAAAGGGGCGAGACATCGACAGAATCATCAACCTGATTTACAAGACTAAGATTCTTCTCAGCGACTGCGGCACATCAATTTTTGTTTTCAACAGGGGAATGATAGATGAGAAAAGTACGAGCACGCTGAAGCACATTTTTGACTACGTAATTGAGCTCAGAGTCTGCGAGGTGAACGGAGGATACCAGAGATTCCTGAGAATCTCCAAATCTCCCTCACTTGACTACATAGACGACCTTGTCCCGTTCAAGCTTAGTGAAAAGGGAATTGTGCCGAGCACGGAGATAATGGAGGAGTTTCAGAGGCTGAAACAGCACCTGAAGATGCCGGAGAGAGGGGTGGTAGAGCTGCTCGGGGCGAGAAGCATCATCACCTCGGTGGACATCGTAACCCAGCTTTTCGAGTCACTAATAAAAGAATGCGGCTATGAGAGGGCGAGCAGAATCCTCTACTCCTTTGGAAGGAAGGGTGGCAAAAAAATAATCGACCAGTTTATGAGAAGCTACAAACCCATAAACCCCGGTGAGGCGGTACCCATATACGCCAGGTTTAACACACTGAGAGGATTTGGCCTGTTCATTGGCGACTACGACGAGGAAAACCGGATCCTCCAAACGAGGCACATAAACTCGCCTGTCTGCAACCGGTTGAAACACATAAAGAAGCCCGCCGGGTTCTGGTTCGCAGGGGTTATATCGGGGCTCTACGAAGCGCTCACAGGAACGAAGTGTACAACCGAGGAAGTGAAGTGCATCGCAAAGGGGGACGAACACTGCGAATTCATCACAAAACCCACAGACACCCAGCGGAGTTAAAAGCCGGAACACGAGCATAGGACTACTAGATTTATAAAAAAGGGGAGTGAGGGTTAGTCCCATTCATCTTCCTCGTAGTCCCCGAACTCCTCTTCATACTCGTACTCCTCTTCCTCTTCTTCTTCCTCTTCCTCCTCGTACTCGTAATCCTCTTCCTCCAGCGCGAAGACGGTGTCGCTGTCTACGCCTATCGCGTCCTCAATGACGTCGGCGATCTCTAGCTCGTGGTTCATCGCGCACTCGGGGATGCGTATGCAGCCCTTTAGGAGGTCCCAGAGCGTTTCGTAACTGTTTACGAGGTCGGTTACCGCTTCGATGATTTTTTTCTTCGTCGTTTTCAGGTCGTCAATCCCTAGTTCCTTTATCAGGAACTTATCTTTGAACTTCGGTATTTTCATTCCTCCTAAGGGAGCGTTTTACCAAAAGTTCAACTCCATAAAAGTTCAGATTACCTGCTCGCTCTCTAAAGATATTTATTGAAAAATTTGAAAATTTAATTTTTACTGTGTCACAGCCTCAAAAATCCGCTCGAGACGCTCGTGAAACGACTCACCAAAAAGAGAGACAGCGAATTCAGCCAGCACCCTTACACGAGTGCGAGTTCCCCAAGAGATGACCCCTAAGATTCGGGTTGTCGAGGTTTTTCCAAAAAATTTAAGTTGAGAAAGCCGAACACTGAATAGCGACACAAAATTCAGCCCCCACACTCTAAAAGAGAACAAAAGAGACGCGGACTATGAGAGGTTAACAACAATGAGGATTATAGTTTGTATTAAGCAGGTTCCCGAAGTCACCGAGGTAAAGATCGACCCTAAAACCAACACGCTCATCCGAGACGGGGTCCCCTCCATAGTTAACCCCTTCGACGAGATAGCTGTGGAGGAAGCGGTTAGAATAAAAGAGAAACACGGAGGGGAAGTCACCGTGATAACAATGGGACCCCCGCAGGCGAGACAGGCGCTAATGAGGTGCCTGGCGATGGGCGCAGACAGGGCGATCCTCCTCACAGACAGAGCCTTCGCGGGCTCAGACACCTGGGCAACCTCATACACGCTCGCACAGGCAATCAAAAAGATGAAGTACGACCTGATCCTGTGCGGGGCACGCTCAATAGACGGAGACACCGCACAGGTGGGACCCGAACTGGCCGAGAACCTCGGAATAACACCCATAACCTACGTAAAGAAGGTCGAAATAGACCCAGAGAAGAAGCGAATAACGGTTCACAGGGAAACCGAAGAGGGATACGAAGTCATCGAAAGCAGACTACCAGTCCTGCTAACAGCCATCAAGGGCCTGAACGAGCCCAGAATACCCTCCCTTAGGGAAATAATGCTCGCAAAGAAAAAGGAGATCAAGGAAATCGGCTTAGCCGACATAGGCGGAGACCCCCAATCGTACGGTCTGAGCGGCTCATTCACAAAGGTTGTGAGAATATTCACACCCAAGCCGAGAGAAGGCGGAATAATCATACAGGAAGAAGACCCCGCAGCCGCCGCGAAGAAACTCGCCCAGCTTCTGCTTGAGGAACCCATAATTAAATCACTGAAGGGAAAGGTGAGCTGAAAATGATTCGAGTCATCATAGACAAGTGCACTGGATGCGGCGTATGCGTCGAAACCTGCCCATTCGGAGCCATCGAAATCGTGGACGAAAAGGCGCAGATAACAGCCGCCTGCACCCTCTGCGGCGCGTGTGAAAAAGCGTGCCCAGTCGGAGCAATCATAATCGAGAGACCAAAGAGAGAGGAGATAGACTTCTCGAAGTACAAGGGAGTATGGGTCTACGCTGAGCAGAGCGAAGGAAAAGTGAAGAGCGTCGCACTGGAACTCCTGAGCGAGGGAAGAAAACTGGCGGACAAGCTGGGAGAGGAGCTTGCAGCCGTCCTTATAGGGAAGGATGTTTCACACCTAACAGATACACTCTTCGCCTACGGCGCGGACAAGGTCTACCTGGTTGAGCATGAACTCCTCGAAAGATACAACAGTGACGCCTACACAGCTATGCTCACGGGAGTCATATCCAAGTACAAGCCCTCAATCATGCTCTGCGGAGCGACACTCAACGGGCGTGACCTGGCACCCCGAGTCGCCGCGAGACTCAGAGTCGGACTCACAGCGGACTGCACCGGCCTAGACATCACCGAGGAGGGCCTACTGCTACAGACCTGCCCCGCTTTCGGCGGAAACATAATGGCCTCGATTCTAACAAGGTATACGAGACCTCAGATGGCCACCGTGAGGCCGAACGTTATGAAGAAAGCCGAACCCGACCCCTCGCGTAAGGGGGAGGTCATCAGGGTCGAAGCCGACCTGAAACCCAGATTAATCAGGGCAAAAATAGTGGACGTGGTCAGGGAGGTTTCTGAGGAGGTCAACTTGGAGGAGGCGGACATCATAGTCTCGTGTGGACGCGGAATCCAGTCGCCAGAAAACATACCGGTTGTCGAGGAACTCGCAAAAACGCTAAACGCGGCTCTGGGCTGCTCCAGACCCGTCGTGGACGAAAACTGGCTACCCCACCACCACCAAGTGGGTCAGACCGGAAAGACGGTCGCCCCGAAGCTCTACATCGCCGTTGGAATCTCGGGCATGATACAGCACCTTGTGGGCATGCAGACCTCAGACATAATAGTCGCGATAAACAAGGACCCAGAAGCCCCCATATTAAAGATAGCGAACTACGGAGTTGTGGGAGATCTGTTCAAAATAGTTCCGGAACTCGTCAAAGAGCTGCGAAAAGGTCTCAAGGGAGAATAAAACAAGACGAATGAAAACAAGCGCCAAGAAAGGGTTAAACCCTCCTCGTTGAAACTCAAATTAAAAAGATTAGTAAAAGAGGTTGATTTGGAAAATCAACCCACCCTTTTTTTGTCTGGTTCTTCGCACCTCTCGATTGGCACCCGCTTTTTATCTTCCTTTCAGAAGTTCGCCGGCGATTCTCAGCTTCTGAATCTCGTTGGTACCCTCGTATATGGCTATTATTCTCGCGTCTCTGTACACTCGTTCGATGGGGTAGTCCTTGATGTATCCGTAGCCGCCGTGAATCTGAAGGGCTAGGTTGGCCGCCTTCACGGCTATCTCTCCTCCCGCCAGCTTAGCCATGGCCGCCTCCTTCGAGATTCGAACACCCTTGTCCTTAAGGTAAGCCGACTTGTAGGTGAGCAGGCGCGCCGCCTCTATTTCTGTAGCCATCTCGGCGAGCATCCACTGTATAGCCTGGAACCTGGCAATGGGTTGGCCGAACTGAACCCTCTGCTTGGAGTACTCTAAGGCGAGTTCGAAAGCGGCTTGAGCGACACCCACGCCCTGGGCTGCTATGCCGATTCTGGCCTGGTCGAGGGTCATCATTCCTATCTTGTATCCTTCACCCACTTTTCCAAGCACGTTTTCCTTCGGGATTCGGACATCCTCGAACGTGAGGGACTTGGCGGTTTCGGAGCAGTGTATACCCATCTTCCTCTCGGGCTTTCCAACCTTCAGACCCGGTGTGTCCCTGTCAACTATGAAAACGCTGATCGGCTTTCTCTTCGGGTCGCTGACCTCAACACCATTGGTCACGGCGAAAACAAGGTAAACCCCCGCAACGATGCCGTTCGTTATCCACTGCTTGGACCCGTTTATTACCCACCCATCGCCGTCGAGAACAGCCGTTGTTCTCACGTTTGAGGCATCTGAACCGGCTTCGGGCTCGGTCAGTGTAAACGCCCCTATCATTTCACCAGTGGCGAGTTTTGGGAGATACTTCTGTTTCTGCTCCTCCGTGCCGAAGTGGTTAAGGGGCCAGCAAGCAACCGAGTTGTGAACGTGAACAATCGTTCCAACAGAAGCCCACACCCTGGACAGTTCCTCTATGAGGATCGCTGCGCTGATGCTGTCTATTCCTGATCCGCCGTATTCTGGTGGGATTACGGCTCCGAGGAAGCCGAGCTCCGCAGCCTTCTTGATGACCTCCCGGGGGAATTCGCCCTTCTCTTCGGCTTCTTCCACTCGCGGTGCCAACTCCTTCTCGGCAAATTCTCTCACGGTTTGCCTTATCATTTCCTGCTCTTCGGTCAGATCAAAATCCATTTTCCGTATAACACCTCAAACAAGCGTTAGTGTCTTTAAAGAAGGTTAATAGATGCCTCCCAGAAAATTCGAAGCCCTATATTATATATTTAATCTGCAATAATTTTTGAGCATAGACTCTGAAGATTATTTTAATTATAAAGTTTACTACCCAAACCCTTCAACCGCTCATCTGTTTGCGGGTAGGGAACGGTAGGGGTAAGTCCAGGTGGGAAGGAATTCATAATTAAAGAAAAAGAGGGTTTAGTGGTCTAAGCGGGTTTAAAGCCCAGAAGCACCCTATCATCCCTTTCCACAAACTCGACGGTCATCCGGGTGCCTACCTCAATGTTCTCCGGTTTCTTGGCGTCAACGCCGAGAATCAACGCGCTCACTGTGGGTCCGGAGTCCAGCTCAATGAGGCCGAACACGTAGGGGTTGTCCCTGGTGTGACCCGCCTCCAGCATGTGCGTTGGGGCAACAGAGATTGAGGTGAAAGCCACCAGTTTTCCTCTGCCCTCGAGCTCCACCCACTCCAGTTCGGAGTCCACACACTTGGGGCAGAGGGGTCTCGGGGGCAGATATATTTCGCCGCACTTCTTGCACTTTGTTCCCATGATTTTCCGCTCTTTCAGGAAATCGTAGAAGGATTTCACAGAAGCCTCGGGAGTCAACACTTCCATTACCTCCTGTAGATGTGGACAGCGCACGTGCCACCGGTGCCACCCACGTTGTGGGTAAGCCCGATCTCCACATCGGGCACCTGTCTCTTACCAGCCTCGCCGCGAAGCTGCTTCCAGATCTCAACGGCCTGCCCGGCTCCGCTTGCCCCGACGGGGTGTCCCTTGGATTTGAGTCCACCCGAGGTGTTTATCGGCTTTTCACCGTCCCGCGCAGTTACTCCTTCCTCCGCCGCTTTTCCACCCTCACCAGGTTTGAAGAACCCCAAGTCCTCCGTTGCCACTATCTCCGCGATTGTAAAGCAGTCGTGAACCTCAGCCACCTGAATGTCCTCTGGTCCCACTCCAGCCATCCTGTAAGCCATTTTCGCGGCTTCCCTAGCGGCGAGTATGGTTGTGATGTCGGCCCTGTCATGTAGGGCTAGCTGAACGCTGCCCTGACCCGAGCCTATGATGTGTATGGGGGTGTCTGTGTACTTCCTCGCAACTTCCTCCGCAGCCAGGAAGAGTACGGCGGCGCCGTCGGTGATTGGTGAGCAGTCGTAGAGCCTCAGAGGCCAGGCCACCACGGGGTTCGCCCGTGGGTCTTCGAGGAAGTCGAACTCGTCCCTCCAGGAGGGGGCCTCTTCGCCTTTTTCTTTCAGTTTTTTGATCCTTTTCTCCATTAGGTCTCTTATGGACAGGGGGAACTGAGCCTTCGGGTTCAGCTTCCCGTTATCATGGTTCTTGATGCCGATTGTTCTTAGCTGTCTTATGGTTGTTCCGTACTTCTTCATGTGCGCTGTGGCTATGGTCGCGTATAGCCCGGGGAAGGTGGCCCCGACGGGGAACTCGTACTCTACGTCGCTCGCGGCTCCGAGGGTGTCTGTCACCCTAGAGGTTGGGAGGTTTGTCATTTTCTCAACGCCGGCGACGCAGACAACATCGTGTAGGCCGGACGCTATGGCCATTACGCCGCACCTTATGGCGATCCCGCTACTGGCGCAGGCTCCCTCGGTTCTGGTTACGGGTTTGGGGACAAGCCCCACCCAGTCTGCCATTATGGGACCTGTGTGCACCTGTCCCTCGAAGAGGTCGCTTGAAAAGTTCCCCAGAAACATTGCCTCGATGTCCTTGTTGTCTATACCGTTGTCCACCGAATTTCTCGCATCGATGAACGCCTCAACAAAGAGTTCTCTGCTGGTTTTGTCGGGGAAAGCGCCAAACTTTGACATTCCAGCCCCGATTAGCGCTACTCCTCTTGCCAGTTTACCCATTCTCTTCGCACCACTCTCAAAGTTTTGAGTAACCGTATCCACACTACTTACATCGGGTTTATAACATTTTTCACTGTCTCAAAGATTCCGAAAAGTGTATCAGAGTTCCATACTCCACTCCAATTCCCTAGGATGGGGGCGTCGAGTTTTTGGGAGTTTCTCGGGTGTTTATCCCTCGGAGAACTCCTTCTTCTGCTTTTGTATTTCTTCCATCTTCTTCTCGTATTTGTCTTTGAGCTTCTGGTACATTTCAATGTCTATTTTTCCACTCATCCACCGGTTTTTCAGCTCCTCCAGTATGACCCGGGTCGCCTCTTCTTCGCTTTCGAGGTCCCTAAGCCGCTCCTCCCTCTCGTCGGGTACGGTAACTTCCTCTTCGGGTGGAGGCCTCTCCGCCTCTTCCCCTTCTTCCACCGCCTCACCCTCAATGGAAGCGACCCCGTAACCGGGCCCCGGCTCCTCCGAAACCTCTTCTAACTCTTCCAAATCCTCCTCTGCCTCGGCTGTACCGTAAAGCTCCTCTTCTGCCTCTGGCTCCAGTACTCTGGGTTCGGGTTCCTCTTCCTCCTCCCAGACGTAAGCCTCCTCCGCTTCGGTTTCCTCCTCTTCTATGGGTATTCTCACATTGTACTGTGATGGTGCTGTGCTTTTGGGCTCCGGGTACGGTCTTGACCAGTACGGGGGCCGCTCATCCCTGCGTGGCGGGATTGGAGGCTCGTGTCTTCTCGGCCTCCGCTGAGGAGGTGGTCTTGGGGGTGCTCTGCTGCTTGATTCCAGTGCGCAGAAGAGGGCTAGTCCCAGAAACAGTATGGCGAAGGCTAGCGGCCAGAAAATGAATAAGCAGACTATGAACCCCAGAATGGTTAGGCAGAGAACCACGCCCGCTCCTGTACTCATACCGTTTCCCATAAGAATCCCTAAAGATATTTCACACGAAGCTAATAAAACTCTTTTTATTAAGGACAAGAGGAGAGTGAATCGATTTATAAACAGTAACTACGTAGAGAAACTCAACTCACCGTGAACCCATTCAACAGGTGTGGCGGCAGGCAGCGTCCACACCAAGCCCTCATCACGCTCGTGAGATGAGAAGCAGTGAGTGAACTTCTTTCGCTACTTGAGAAGCTCATATCCACTCCGGGAGTCTCCGGATTCGAGCAGGATATAGCTCAGCTCATAGTTTCCCTGATTGAGGACCACGTTGACGAGGTGAGGATTGACCGGCTGGGAAACGTCCTCGCAAGGGTTTCAGGAAAGGGTTCAACGAGAGTCCTCGTAGATGCTCACACGGATGAGGTGGGCTTGGTTGTCAAAGCCATCGACGAGAAGGGTTTCATAAGGTTCGGAGTGCTTGGGGGCCTGGACAGCAGGGTTCTTCCGGCTCAGAGAGTGGTTATCCACACGAGGAAGGGAAAGGTGAACGGCAGCATAGGGTTCATACCGCCCCACTTCACCGAGGCGGGTGAGCGGGAAAAGGCGCCGCGGGCGGAGAACCTTTTCATTGACATCGGAGCCACGAGCAGAGAGGAGGCTGAAGAAGCGGGTGTGAGAATAGCGGATCCCATAACCCTCAAGCGTGGACTGGACAGGCTCCTGGGCACCAGGATCTGCGGCAAAGCCTTCGACGACAGGCTGGGATGCCTCGTAGCGATAGAGTGCATAAAAAGCCTCGTGGGACAGGACCTTGAAGCGGACGTGGTCTACTCTTTCAGCGTGGAGGAGGAACGGGGGCTGCGTGGAGCAGTTGTTTCAACCTACAGCCTGAAGCCCGAAATCGCGTTCCCGCTGGACGCCACGAGCGCAGCTGACTTCCCGGGAGTGAAGCCCTTTACCACAACAATAGAGGTGGGGAAGGGACCCGTGATCAGGGCCGTTGACGTGAGATTCGTCTCAGACAGGCAGCCGAGAGAGATGCTCATCGAAACCGCGGAGAGACTAAACATCCCTCACCAGGTGGCAGTAGCCATGGGAACCACCAACGGAGCCGTCGTGCAGCTATCCCGAGAGGGAGTCGCAACGTGCCCCCTGTGCGTCCCAATAAGGTACACCCACTCCCCAGTGGAGGTAGCAGACCTGAGGGACATAGAAAACACAATAAAACTACTCGCAGAAACGCTCAAAACAATCACCTAAAACCGGAAAAAACAGTGGGAAGGGTTCCTCAGAGAGGAACCAGGTCTTCCGAGGCTCAAACCTTTTCTCTTTTAATCTCGAACAGAACCGTGCCTCCACCGCCATACTCCGGCCCCGGGTCAATACACTGCACGCACTGGGTCTCCACACTCATCCAGGCGTCCTCAGGCAAATCCTTGGACAGGGCGGGAAACAGGGGAATCAAGCCAGCCAGCGCAAAGACGCACAACCTCTTGGCAGTGTCCAGAGAGATGATTTGACCCTCGTCCACCACAAAGCGGTCTCCCACGCTGTGAACCCCACAGTGACCTCTAACCTCCCTAACAGTCACAACAATTCGATGCACCTCTACTTCACCTCCAACAAAAACTTACAGGAACTCACTTATTACTATTTTTAAAAATAGTAATGAAACCGTAAAAAGGGAGAAAAATGGATTTTTCGGGCGCAAAACTTTTTAGAATCCGAAGAGGCGTTCGGCGTTCTTGTGCAGCCACTTCTCCTTCACGGAGTCCTTTAAGGGGAGCTTCTTAGTCTCCTCGATACAGGGCTCGAAGGGCATTAGTGGCCACGATGTTCCGAAGAGCACCCTGTCCTGGAAGAGGCTATTTCCGTAGGTGATAAGGGGCTCCCATCCTGTTCCCGGCATACCGATGTATTTCGGGTTTATGGTTGTGATGTCGGTGTAGACGTTGGGGTGTCTCCAGAGGACGCCCATGAGTTCTGCTACCCATGGCCAGCCTCCGTGGCCGGCTATGATTCTGAGCTCGGGGAAGTCTAGGCAGACCCTGTCCAGGTAGAGGGGCCTGCCGAGGTCCATCCTTCTGATGTGTGACCAGTTCATCGACGTGTGGAGCCAGACTATCATGTCCAGCTCGTCACACTTCGCGTAGATCGGATAGTATTTCTCACTGTTCGAGTACAGGTTGTGAATAAAGGGCCTCATCGCTATTCCGATTAAACCGTCATCGTATGCTTTCTGAACGGTTTTCAAGGCTCTTGTTCCCTTGTGGGGGTCTGCTCCGCCGAATCCCTTGAACTTGTCCGGGTACTCGCGCACGAGTTCTGCGATGTGGTCGTTTAGGACGGGTTTCCCGGTGTTTGTCTCCTCGTCCATGGCGAAGAGGACGCAGTGGTCTATTCCTATGTTGTCGAGCATCTCAACGAACTTGTCCATCGGCATGACAAAGTCCTCCGGCTTGAACGGGGGCTTAAGCTTACCTATGTCGTCCGGGTTTCTTGGGGGCTCAAAATCCGGCTCAAGGTACCTTTTTCCGAACAGTGTAAGGTAGCCGTACTGTACCCGCGGAATCTCGAGATTGTACTTCATACACTCAAGGGTCGGTGGGAAAACCAAGCAGTCGATAACCAAACCATCTCAACTCCAAAACTCATCGTCCTTCCTCATTTTCACTTTTGCTTAGTCAGGTCCTCTATTCGGACAATCTTGTGGGTCACCTTATCCATCGAAGGCATGACAACCTGTCCCCACTCGATCTCGGAGTCAAGGCCGAGCTTGTCCTTGATTCGCTTCTCCAGGCGTTCCTTGAGTTCTTTGCGGTCCTTGGTCTTTTTCCGATCGTACTCGGCTACGATTTTCAGCTTGTCCATCTTGTCGGAGTACTTGAGAATCTTGAAGATTCCCTCCTCGGTCTCTGGAAACTCCTCCAAAATCATTCGAACATCGAAGGGAACAATGGTCTTACCAGCAACCTTAATCTGCCAATCAGCACGCTCAATTATCGTCATGCGGGGATGGGTTCTTCCACAGACGCACGAATCGTAGTACATGTC
>Ga0164310_10001690_pt1 | contig 12613 bp, 9 predicted proteins | sample GuaBasSedimGuay1_FD_121795 | JGI IMG/M metagenome (GOLD analysis project Ga0164310, IMG submission 121795) | Subseafloor sediment microbial communities from Guaymas Basin, Gulf of California, Mexico - Guay1, Core 4569-9, 0-3 cm | ecosystem: Environmental > Aquatic > Marine > Hydrothermal vents >... | reverse complement strand
TTCGAAAACTGCTTCTGCACCGCCCCCCAGTGTTCGCCCAGCCGTTCCAGCATCATGACGGGCCGCTATCCCCACTCCAACGGCATGATGGGCCTGGCCCACAGGGGGTGGAAGTACAACGAGAGGGAAAAGGACCTCCCTCACCTTCTGACCGAGATGGGGTATAACACCTACCTCTTCGGCCATCAGCACGAGTACAACTACGAGGACGAGGCCGAGATGGCCAAGATTGGCTACCAACATGCCTACTACCACACGTGGGATTGCGATGAAGTGGCGGACATGGCCTGCCGCTTCTTCAGAGAGGAGGCTAAAGGTCAGAGACCCTTCTTCGCATCCATAGGCTATAAGGAGGTTCACCGCACCTACGGTGCAGAGTACGATCCTGAAATCCTGGATAAGATAAAAGTTCCCGGTTTCCTTCCGGACTTAGAGATCGTCCGCAAGGACATAGCGACCTTCTACCGGACCATCCAGAGGGCGGACGAGGCTACCGGGCGGATTCTGGAGGCCATAAAGGAGAGCGGGCTCGAGGAGGACACCTTGGTTTTCTTCACCACCGACCACGGGCCGGAGTTCCCCAGGGCCAAGATGACGCTCTACGATCCCGGGATCAAGGTGGCCCTCATCATGAAATATCCCGGGGTATTGGAGGCCGGAAGGAGGGTGAAGGAACTCGTAAGCAACGTGGACATCTTCCCCACGATCCTAGAGGCGATCGGTATCCCTATTCCGGAAAACGTTCAGGGGAGGAGCTTCTGGCCCCTGCTCGTGGAAGGGCAATACGAGCCACGGGAGGAGGTATACGCCGAGCTCACCTGGCATACGCTCTACGATCCCATGAGGGCCGTGCGCACCCGGCGCTACAAATATATTAAAAACTTCCAGCCCGGATGGCCCATCCTCATGGGAGGGCCTCCTGCACAACGCTACGGCGCAGAGATGATAGAGAAGTACTACGGCCAGCCCCGTCCTGAGGAGGAGCTTTACGAGTTGGAAAAGGACCCCTGGGAGAAGGAGAACCTTGCAGGAAGGCCGGAATACGAAAAGATCCAAGCCGAGCTTCGGGGGCGTCTGATGAGGTTCCTCGAGGAAACCGAGGATCGCCTTCTGAAGGGACCCATTCTCCATCCTGGAAAGAAGGGCTATGAATGTTTCTGGGTGAAACAGGGGGAGGAATTCAAGCTCAGGATAACCAGGGATTTCAAGGAGTATCCGATTTAAACCATCACGAAGCTAAACCAAAGCTATTTCTTCTGATGGTCTTAGAGGAGAAAGTTAATGATCCCTTTCCAGCTTCTCATAAAACCCGCTGGCCCGGACTGTAACCTCCAATGTGTCTATTGCTTTTACCGTCGGGTGAGTGAGTTCTTCCCCACAGGCCAAGTCCACCGCATGAGCCGCGATGTATTGGAAGAGATGATCCGGCAATACCTGAGCTTGAGGTTTCCGGTCTCCTGCTTCTCCTGGCAGGGAGGAGAACCTACCCTCTGCGGCCTGAATTTCTTCGAGGAGGCAGTGAGACTTCAGATGGAGCACGGCCGGAATGGCCAGGTGGTGAGCAATGCCTTTCAGACTAACGGGATTCTCCTGAACCAGGAGTGGTGTCGGTTTTTCAATCAGTATAAGTTTCTGGTGGGCCTGAGCCTGGATGGACCGAGATACCTGCACGACTTCTATCGTAAAAAAGATAGCAGGGGATCCTGGGAGGGTGTCATGAGGGCTGCGAGGCTGCTTTCAGAGCATGAAGTCGAATTCAACATCCTGGCCATGGTGACCCGGAAAAGCGAAACCAAAGCCAGAGAGCTCTTCCACTGGTTCCTTGACCATAACTTCCGGTACCTCCAGTTCATCCCCTGCCTGGAAAGGCTTCCGCAGAAAGGACTGGCTCCTTTTTCAGCCACGCCCGAGGGTTACGGGGATTTCCTCTGCGAATTGTTCGACCTCTGGTGGGAAAACCGCAACCGCCAGATATCCATACGCCTTTTCGATACGGTGCTGGAGCGCCTCGTTTATGGCCGGCCCACCCTCTGTATCTTCTCTCCAGTTTGCCAGAGCTATCTTGTTGTGGAACACGACGGCAGTGTGTATCCTTGTGATTTCTTCGTAAGGAAGGATACACGTCTTGGTAACCTTATGGAGAAGCCCTTGGAGGAGATTTTCCACTCACCGGCCTACAAGCGCTTCGGGGAAAGGAAGTCTGTGCTTCCTGACGAATGTCGTAGATGTGAGTGGCTTTCTTTCTGTTGGGGAGGATGCCAGAAGGACAGGGTCGATCGTCAGGGAAGGCCGGCTGCAAAGACTCTCTTCTGTCACTCCTACCGGCAGTTCTTCTCCCATGCGATGCCCAGGCTTATGTCCTTAGTAAAGGGACTTCAATCCTCTACAGGCTTACAACGGTGACAAGAATGGTAAGGGAAAACTGCGGGGCTTTGCCGCTGTTTCGTTGCTCAGAAGTCTGGGTAAGTCCGGAGCCGCTGCAAAATGGAAGATATCTATTCATGGAGAAGCAAAAGGAAACCCACAGGGGCTCTAATGCAAAGAGATTGAAAATGGTTCCCACTGGACGGTTCCCCGGTCAGCTTCTTATTCTTATCCTTGTAATGTGGTTTCTCTTCACTGGGACAGGATTTTCCGAGCAAGTGAGTCGAGGCCTCAAGGTTTCAAGCATCCGGATTGAGGGAAATAGACTGCTGAGCGCAGAACAGATTCTGAACCGCTTCCGGACCCGTCCTGGAGGGCTATTTTATCCGGAGGTCTTTGAGAATGACATAGAAGAACTGCTTTGCTTTTACGAAAACAACGGATATCCCTTCTGTCAGATTAGACCTTATGACTTCCAGTTGGAAGCAGGGCAACTCAGTCTGACCTTGAAGATAGAGGAGGGCCCTCTGGTAGTAGTTGACACCATCAGGGTAGTGGGCAATGAGATTACCCGCAGGGATGTTCTACTTCGGGAACTGGGGCTGCGTCTGCCTTTAGTTTACTGTCAACGGAGAATAGATCAGGCGTGGGCAAGAGTTCGCCGTCTCGGTTTTTTCTCTGAGGTGTATCCCCCAGAGATTTACTATGATAAGGACCAGGGGACCGGGGTGCTTGTGCTTCGAGTAAAAGAGGGGAGGGTAAATGTGGTGAATGGAGTTTTGGGCTATGAGCCGAAAGGCTCGAAGATTGGGGGGAGACTGAAGGGGATGATGGAGTTCTCTTTTAAGAACATCCTGGGTACTGGAAGAAAGGCAGAGGCCAGATGGAGTCGGAGAGGGTCTTTCTCCGAACTTTGTCTGGAATATGAGGAGCCCTGGATATTGGGTCTACCTGTAAACCTTGGAGGCAGTTTTGCGCAAAGACAAGAAACTGGGTACAGTCAGGTGGAGTTTGCCATCTCTGCCCGAATGCCGGTTGGAACAAGGGTTTGCGCGCAGATTACTTCAGGTTGGAAAAGGGTGATCCCTGATTCCGTGGGAAGCTTCTCTATGCCCAGAAGTAACTCTCTGACAGCAGGGCTCAGCCTGGAATATGATAGCCGTGACTCTCCTTTCAACCCTACCCAGGGTCTCCTTTGGCGGAGCAAGGCCCGATTCGGTTATCGGCGCAACTCCTCTACTGATCACTTCACACCGGAGAGGAGAAAGACCCACAACACTTGGTATCAGCTGGGCCTCGAGCATTATCGGGCAGTCCTCAGCGGACAAATTCTCGCCCTGAGGAGTCAGGTTGCCTGGATAAGTGGCACGGAGAGATTCATTCCCATCAGTGAGAAGCTTCCGCTTGGTGGCACTCGCTCTCTTCGGGGCTACCGGGAGAGGCAATTCCTGGGCTTCAGGACAGGATGGTTCAGTTTGGAATATAGATTGCTTCTGGGAAAGTACTCAAGGGTATTTGTCTTCTTGGATGCGGGAGCATATTCTGATAGAACCCCTCAGCAGGGGAATTTCACTGTGGGTAAGATTGGCTACGGAGTGGGAATAAGAGCCGAATCAAGAGTGGGAATTGTAGGGATTGACTATGGGTTGGGAGAGGGGGACGGCATACTGGATGGCAAGGTTCACCTGCAAATTACCAGTCAGTTTTGACTGGCCGTCTTCATAAGCGAACCCTTGGAATTTACAACAAGTTTCAAAATGGTCATAGTCACTGATTATCAGTTATCGGTAAACTAGATTGGGCTCTGGCCAATCAGCAGGCATGTTATCCTGCCTTGGAAACCAGATGTAAGAAACGTTCCGAGACATCGATGCAAGTTTGGCAGAGTTGAGCGATTAGGCCACAGAAAAAAGAGTCCCGCGGGATGCGGGACTCTTTTGGGGTTATTATCTACCCTCTCAAGCCACCGCCTCCTTCAGTTTCTTCCCCGCCCTGAATTTCGGGACAACAGTAGCGGGAATTCGCAGCTCTTTCCCTGTACGAGGGTTCCTGCCAGTTCTGGCTGCCCTCTTGGCTGTTAAGAATGTCCCGAATCCTACTAGGGTAACCTTGTCCCCCCTGCTCAGCGCATCGGTGATAGTGTCCAGCACGGAGACTACCACTGCGTTGGCCACCTTTTTGGCTACTCCTGCGTCCTTTGCCGCCTCGGCCACTAACTCTTCTCTGGTCATTTTTTCACCTCCTTCCATTTTGAGCTAAGGCGCTGTTTAAAATTATAGCAGAAATTTAGCAATTTGTCAACATTTTTTTTCGCCTAAAAGCCCACTATTCCTTTCTTTTTTTCTATCTTTATTTCTGGCAAGGCTTTAATGTTCATCCTAAAATAGTAGCCACGACGGTATCCGGTGGGCATCCAGACCAATCTGGCCTCCCAGCAGTGCAAATCGCGGTAAATGGATATCTGCTGGGTGGTAATTCTCCACTTCTGCAGATTGTAATTCACCCACCAGTCTATTCGCCACTTCGAGGTGGGAGAAAAACTGAGGTTCCCCTTTATCCATTGTACCACCGAGGCCGGTAACCCAGCAGATTTTACCAGCGAGTAACGATAAGAAATCCCAAATACATAGGGGACCTCCCTGTCAGAGGGATGTATTGTAGTCTCTTCCATCCGGCTGGAAGTATACCCAGCAACCTCTTCTGTCCCTTCTGGGGCGCTACTTTCCGGTGGGGAAGCTTTCCTGCCTGTTTTTCCCCTTAGTCGAAAAGAAGCGGTGAGATTTATCCTTTTCAGGCGAGGCGCGGAGGGGCGAAACTCTCCACCCGGGGTATAAAAACTGTGAGTCGAGTTTAAAACCACTTCAAAGGTTTTAACAGGGCTAACCCTCACATTGGTGGTCAAGTCTGAGAACTTTTCTCTCGCCCTGGGGTTATAGCTGGTTGAAAATCCCCAGGTTGCCAGATTGAACTTTCGCTGCTTTCTGCCCCTGCCAGTTTTCACCTGTAGGATATTCCCAAGGTTGAGTCTTACCTGAGTCCGAGGGTCTCTTAGCTTGCGAAGATCGTACCGGAAGCCGTCGAGAGTATCTAATCTGGCAGAGCATAAAAAGGCGACACTTGGTTTCACGGTATGTCTGACGGCCCTCAGGCTCCCTATGTGAGGCTGAAAAAATCCATAAAGGGTTGTACTGGCAGAGAGGGCAAAACTGTAGGACTCCTGCCGCTGGAACTTTTCTCCCTGGCTCTGAAAACCCCTCATCCCCCAGGAGACCGAGGGCCGCAGGTGAAGCCAAGTCCGGAATTTCTGGACCGCAGAAGCATAAAGGTTCGTGTTGAGATTAACTCTGCTGTACTCACCAGTTGTTCGTTCTTCTCTCAAATGAGAGAAGTCAGAACTGAAGGAATAATAGATTGAATGATACCATTTAGCAAGGGTATGGTCTCCCTTTGGTGGTTTGAAGATAGGTGCTCTGGCTTTACGGAAACTGATTCGGGGCAGATACAGGCTTGTTTCATCGGTATCCAGGTTTCGGCTGTGCAAGACAGTCAGGTCTATGCTATTGCCTGAGCCAGTCCAGTGTTTGTGGAAGGAGAGGTAAGACCTGAGGGTGCGGTTCAAGCGGCTGTAAAGATTGGTGCTGTTCCTTACGGAAAAGTTCTTGTCACTACAAAAATCGCCCCTGCCTCGTAGGGTCATAGTGGGGCTTAACGTGTGAAGATGGGAGAATCCCAATCTCCACGCCCTCTTCTGTGCTATCGCTGTGGCCCTGTTGTCGAAAGAGCCGGTTATGGTGCCGCGAAGCCGGCCTCTAAGGTGGTAGCGGAATTCGGAATCCAGCATCCAGCCTGTTTGTTCCCGGAGAGTTCCCCTGACAGCGGCGTCCCAGTAGGGGCTGGGCGCAAGATAATAGCCTAAGTTATGCACATACCTTCCGTCGATGTCATTGCTCCCATATCTGGGGATTAGGAAACCGGAGTGTCTCTGTTTTCTGATGGAGAAGACTATGAATGGGAGCCAGAAGACCGGCACATTCCACACATAAAAAACGACAGGCTTGGCAATCACCTTATCATTTATCAGCACCTTCATCTGGCGGCTCCAGAACCGGTAGTGAGGTCTGCTGAGGTTGCAGGTGGTGTAAGTCCCCCTGAAAATCTGTAAGGTCTTCTCTCCGAGCTTTCTCACCCTTCTGCCGGTGTAAAAACCATCTCGGTAATTTGCTCGTGCCTCAACCAGTGTTCCCCTTTTGCTCTTGAGATTGTAAGTGAGGCTCAGAGCTCTTATGCTCCCTTCTTTGTCTCGCAAGACCGGGGTTTCTGTCAATCTCAGTTTTCCATCTGATGTGTCGGGCAACCCCTCGGCGCAAAGTAGCTCTTGGCCCGGGTAGTAGGTGATCTTCCCAGCGTTCAACTCCATATCTTGGTACGCCACCTCGGCTTTTCCCAGCAACACTATTGTAGTGTCCTCTTCGAACCTACAGTCTATCCTTTCGGCAGCGTAGTGGACAGTGTCGGCAAGGCTTTCTCTTGCCCCCTCTTTGGCCTGAGCCGCGGCGGATACCAGTAAGACTAAGGCGAAAAGGGAACTGAGGATCGTGAGGAAGAACTGTTTCAATTTCTATCTCTCAGTTTACTGCCAACCTTCAGCGAACTTTATCTTCTTCTGTTTAACCCCAGAGAACGCAAAGAAGGCGCAAAGCTGACCAAAAGATTTATAACTTCTTTCAAAACTTTGCGCTCTCTGTGCCTTCTCGGCGGTCTTTGCGGTTAGCTAAGGCTTCTCAAGTCTGATGAAGTTCAGCTATTTACCCTCCACTCTTACCAGTACCCTTCTGTGTCTGGGGCCGTCGAATTCACACAAAAATATCCCCTGCCAGGTGCCCAGCACCAGCCTTCGATTCTCCACAAAGATGGTCTGGGAGAAGCCCATCAGGCTTGCCTTTATGTGTGCGGCAGCATTGCCTTCTGTATGGCTGTAATTATCTTGCCAGGGGATGTTCTTCTCCAGCTCAGTCAGGATATCCTTCCTGACACTGGGGTCGGCGTTCTCGTTGATGGTGAGACCGGCAGTGGTGTGCGGGACATAAACACAGCAGAGTCCGTCTGTTATCCCGCTTTCGTAAACCACCTCCTGCACCCGGTCGGTAATATCCACAAATTCGCTCCTTGTGCTGGTGGTAACAGAAATCTGGTTTATCATCGCCTTGAACTCCTTTTTTCTTAAAAATGAGTCGAAGTTCCAATTAAATAATCTATAAAGTGTATCGCCCTATCCAGTCTGGTTTTGTCAAATCCTGCTCTGAAAGAAACCGGTGGGTTTTTTTGATGGCATCTATTAAGGGTTGGTCTTGGGGGGACTGGGGATCTAATCGGCATACTGTTTCCAGCACATAGTCAATTCCTTTGGGATACGCCTCCTGGCAGAAGCGCTGGTCTTCTGGGAAAAGCTGTCCATCTGGGCCTTTGGCCCGGAACAGCATAGCGGCGGCAGCCCCCAGGGTGGTGTAGGGGGCTGGGATAGAATGTTTCATATCCAAACGCAGGGCGCCAATCAGCCGGTCATCTCGGGAGAGTTTACGGGGCAGGTCACGCCCCACCCGATGGATTGTGTCCCCCAGGGCCCGATTGCCAAACCTTTGCAGCAGATCCTCGATGTGTTCCTTCTGGTTTCCCTGGTTGAATTCCTCGGGATATTCCGCAATCAAGGCCTGTGCCGATTCCCACATAGCAGAATAGGCTGCATGGTAGACATGCTCATCTTCGATAGCCTCCCAAATAAAGGTTGCCTCTGGGTGAAGCAGATGGCCCAAATAGGCGGTGACTGCATGGCCCAAGTTATGGATAAACGCCTTGCGGTCAACATAGGCCTTCATATTCTCTTTGGCCTCAATGCCCCTCACGGCCGGAACACCCGTTCTAAAGCCTTTCTTGTCGACAATCAGGGTGTTGTAGGACTCGGCGAAGACTAACAAAGGGTCTTGTTCCTGTTGTTCTCTGGACATAATCGGGACCATCTTGCCGATGCTAGTCTCTACCAGTCCGACGAAGGAGTTCAAGGGGAAATCTTTTGGCAGGTATTGTGCCAAGCCGGAGCGGAAGATTCGGGCAGCGTCACGGAGGTTCTCGCAGATGATGATGTCCACCGGACCCCTGCCCATGTGATCTCTCTTGATCAGCCCCTGGGCCAGAGTAGGGTAGATATGTGGCAAGGCGGCTGGACCAACGGCAGTGGCTATGATGTCGGCGGCAGCAACCTCTTGGGCCACCCGCGCTTTGTCCTGGGCATTCACTGCCCGCACATTCTCCACCCAGATGGTCTGGGGACAGATGTCCTTTATCTCCACTCGATAGCGTCTCTCCCTGTTCAGAGCGTCGACCAGGGTGCTGTCGATGTCAATAAAGACCACTTCGTAGCCAGCTCGGGAGAACAGTTGTCCGATGAAAGAACGTCCTATCTTGCCAGCACCGAACTGAACCAGTTTCTTCAGATTATTGCTCATCAGTCACTGGTTATTGGCGAACGACAGTCCAGGTTAGTCAGTTAACGGTAACCATCTCTCCAGGAACTCCCTTTCTTTCTCTCCATTCCATTCCTGGATATCGATCAGAGGGGCTCTGGTGTGTGGGTAGATCACGCCTTTGCCATCTATATTGCGCTCCCTGAGGGCCTGAATTAAGGCAACAGCGCTGTCTAACCCGCCACATTTCACGATGTAGTTGCCCGGCTCAATGGCGCCGGCAGCCATCATCTCCAGCACCTGGGCCACATCGGAGGGGTCACTGCCGCTGGAGCCAACGACTGAGACGCCGTCGTAGTGAATTCTACGGGTGTCGATCTGAATAGAACTTTGGTCAGCCCTGGTGCCGCCAAAGAGATTTGTCACCCCTCCTTTGGCAAGATACTCAAAAGACTTCTCCTGTACCCTGGAGTTGCCCACTGCGACGATGATATCGTCAAAGCCCATTCCCTTAGTCTGGGTGGCTACAACCTGCCTCAGTCTCTCGGGTGAGGTGCAAACTAAGGCAATACTCAGCTTGCCGGCTTTGCCTTCAAACAGGCGTCTTGCTCGCTCCATTCTGTTAAACAGTGGCTCTGATACAACTATTAGCTCAGGGTGGTAGCTCATAGCCATCTCGATGTGCATAAGCCCCATAGGGCCGGCACCCATAATGAGCACCCGTCCGCCCTTCTTCAGTCCAAGCCTGGCACAACGGGGTGCAGAGGGGCTATCTTTTACAATATGCACTGTTCTCTGCTGGGCTGCGATGACGCAGGAGAGAGGCTCGGCCAGGGCTGCTCCGAAATAGGGAATCTTTTCCTCGGGCAGAGGAATCAGGCAGTCGCTTTCCAGTGCCTCCTCGGTGATCAGCACATATTCGGCAAACAGACCAGGCAGGGTATAGCCGATCGCCACCTTACTGATGCCTTCTGCATTGTTTCGGTATCTTTCCCGATGATGATAAGGACCGCTGGGTATGGCAGGCTGAACGGCAAATCTCTGGCCCACCTGGTATCTGGGCCGCAGGTCTTTTCCCACTTTTACAGCGGTAACTGCCCCCTCATGGCCGATGATCACCGGGTACTTACAGACATCCCAGCCGTACATAAGGGGATGGTCTGCACCTTGATCGATCAGCTTGTTGTCCGAGGCGCAAGCTACGGCGGCGTCTACCCGGGCCAGAAGCTGGCCAGGTCCACAATCAGGCACTGGCACCCTCTCCAACCTCAGGTTCTCCATACCTTCGCCGGAAAGAAGCAAGGCCTCCATCATCTCCGGGACTGGACAAGGTTCCTCAACCCGCGAATATTTCGCTGCTTTCGTCATCTTCCCTCCAACCTGAATCCGAAAATTGAACGGTGAAACAGACAGAAACGCGCCGAGTACTATCTAGTGAGTGGCGAATTAATCAGCAGGGACCAGGTCCAGTACTTTGCTTCGGTATCTGTTGGCTGTTTTCCAAGTCCGATTTCAGTTCCGCTACGATTTGAGGTAACACCTTTCCAGCAGCGCCTTTTATGATATAGTCAGAGACGGAGAAGCTTAAAGGTGTGGGCTGTGGATTTATCTCTACCACTTCGGCGCCGCACCATTTAGCTGTTTTTGGTATATCGGCGGCGGGGTAGACCACTACCGAGGTGCCGACCACCAGCATCAGATCGCAGCTTTGTGCCTCTTGCTGGGCTCGCTGCAAGGCCCCAGGGGGTATTAACTCGCCGAAGAAGACCACCTCTGGTTTGAGGATGCCGCCGCATTGGCATCCAGGGGGCAAGGTTTCCAATCGGAGGTCTTCAGCCCTGAACTGCCTCCCGCATTTAGTGCAGACCAGGCGTCGAGCGTTGCCGTGGAACTCTATCACATCTGTGTTCCCCGCCTCCTGATGTAGTCCGTCGATATTTTGGGTTATGATACTACTAAGATGTCCCATCTGCTCCAATTCCGCTAAGGCTAAGTGTCCAGGGTTAGGCCGGGCGCGAAGGATGGCCTCTCCCATCTCTTTGAGTAGTTTCCAAGACTTTGCGGGGTTGCTCCGAAAGGCATCGATATGGATATACTCCTCAGGGTTGTATTTCTCCCAAATTCCTCCCACCCCGCGGAAGGGGGCTATGCCACTTTCCACCGACATCCCTGCTCCGGTGAGGGCTACCACTTTCCGGGCCGCCCTTATGCCTTCAGCTGCTTTCTTAATGAGATCTTGCACCCTGCGTTCGCTCCTAAACATGGTCTAAGTGTCCCCAGTAAAAAGCGATGGGGAATAGACCTTCTCCAAAGTCAGAGACTCTTTCTGGTCCGAATATCAACTTCGGCAGCATTCTTAGATTAACCTCAACGACGTTTCCGCCACGCCTCAAGACAAATTTATCCTCTTTCTGTTGGAAATCAATGTCAGCCAACTTTAATTTCTTCAGTAGGCTTTCCAGATTTATCACCCTCAACATTCCGGCATAACCTTGCTGCTTGGGTATACCCAAATCTTCCAGCGTCTTGGGTAGGCCACCGCCTAAATGAGGGGTAAAAACAGTCAGATGTCTCATCTCTCTTTCTTGAAACACCTCTCTGAGCAGCCCTGCAATAGCCTCAGGTTGACCCGCGTAGTCACGCACCCCATCCTCTCCAACAACTATGTATGCGGTTGGTACCTGATTCCGTAGGGCCAGAAAGGTCTCCAGACCGGGCCTGCCCAGCAGGGTTGCCATCGACTTCTTACTTCTAATTACCCTCAGAGCCTCCTTACTGTGCAATTGGTGGATTTGATCTAAGTGGTCTTCGTAGCCCTCTTGAAGCTCTGCGTTATTCAACAACGGGAGTAAGGATATATTGCCTTTATCCAAGAAGTAGGCATTTTCGTGCCCGGCGTTTTCCCATCCCAGAGGGCGATAGAAATCAGGGATACCTGTCCACAAGATGGAAAGGTCGAAATTCTCCCTCTCCATTTTTCTGAGGCAGTCCTGCAAAAGCAGATAGGCATATCCCCGCTTCCGGTAATCCGGGTGCGTAGCCACACCACCTATCCCGGCTACCTTAAGGCTCACTTCTCGTATGGCAACCTGGGCAGGAAAGATACCCACATGGCTCACTACTTTTCCGCCGACCTTAATTATGTGCAGGTTATGCCGATTGGACTCCTGATACATATGGGGAAAATTCTGCCCGATATCAGGTGGTTGCCCCCTGCTGGTTCTGAAGACAAGGTTTAGCAGATCTAATGTAGGTCCAAATTCACGTTCCTGGCAAGCTTTTGGGCCTTCTAACTTTTCCATGTTCGGGTTCCTCCATTGCTGTGTCAGGATGACGATAGCCTTTCGGGCTCGCCATAAGCGATACTGAAGGCTGGCGCTACTGCCAAGCACACCATTTTTCAATGAAATCCCTTCACTAACTGATTAATCGCCAGCCCGCTCTCCTTGATTGTGATCACTGAGTCGTAACCCAGAAACTGGCTGATAAATCAATAGAAATATAACAACGGAGAACCAGAAAAGCAACCGTTTTGTGCCTTTGCAAAAAGAGAAAAGAAGAAGCGATGCCCACTTACAACCGTGGCATCGCCTCTGTGAAGGGAAGATGAATCACCAAATTCAGTTGCTCTTGCTATTCAGCAGTCCCGGGTGTACCGCTCCGCTTTTGGCACTTCGTACTCTTCAACCCACATTCGGAAAACTTGTGAAAAATAGGAAAGAGATATGGTCGCTAAAGGGACTTCCAATAAATCGCCAGTCTTATTTGCTAAAGACATTTTGTCCCTGTGG
>Ga0164310_10001688_pt1 | contig 12624 bp, 10 predicted proteins | sample GuaBasSedimGuay1_FD_121795 | JGI IMG/M metagenome (GOLD analysis project Ga0164310, IMG submission 121795) | Subseafloor sediment microbial communities from Guaymas Basin, Gulf of California, Mexico - Guay1, Core 4569-9, 0-3 cm | ecosystem: Environmental > Aquatic > Marine > Hydrothermal vents... | reverse complement strand
TCTTCTATGGGTATTTTTATGTTTTTGCCGATCTTATGGGCCTTGATTTGGCCGTTCAAGAACCAATTTCGGATCGTCTGCCTCGTTACCCCTAGTAATTCACCCAACTCGGTTGTAGAAATAAAATATCTCTTCATAAGGCATCAAAATCCATCCACTCCTATTTTTCCTCACAAGAATGCAACAAAGATGCCAAAACCTGGGAAATCACCGGACAAAACGCACCTTCTCTTTTACCTCCTTTCGGGGTGGAGCTGGTATCTCACCTGCAGGCTTTCCAATGCACACAATGCTCACAGGATTCTTTTCAGGAGGTATGTCTAAGATTTCACGCATCTTCTTTTTGTCATACAATGTAAACCACAAACTACTTAGGCCGAGTCCGTGCGCGGCTAGGTGCATGTTTTGGATAGCTGCGGCACAGGCGTATTGGTAACCCACACCACCCTCATCAAGATATGCATCAAGCCCTGTCTTCGCGGGATCTCCCACCACAGCGATCAGCACCGGAGCCGACTTCAAAAAGTCCACTCGGTATTTTCCAAGCCATTTCCAGCCGCTTGCCTCCTCGCCCCATTTGCGACACCTCTCCGCTTCCTGGTATATCCTTTCTTTGGTGGTATGGTCTTCAATAACAATGAATTCCCATGGTTGGCCATTCAAGGGTGAAGGGGCCCACGTACCCGCCTCAATGATCTCCATGATGATATCTTCGGTTATTGGCTCCGATGAAAAATTCCTACAACTTCTTCTACCTTTTATCGCTTCAAATAGCTCCATAACCTCTCCTCCTTGTTTTGATTGTTCTTATCAACAAAGGTCATCTTCTCTCTCAACCCAGCCTTGCCAGCTATAGGTTTTCCTGTGCTGTAGGGCAATTGATCCCTTTCCCTTCCCTAGCTGAGATGAAACACTTGTTGTCAGAAATACAAGCAGCCCGTCGCAAGTCTCCTGACTCCCATCTCTTGATAAGGCCAGGTTCTCTGATAAAAGGGCGGCTCATGGAAAAATAGTCGGCAACGCCCTGTTTTAAAAGCTTGTCAGCCACCTGATAGGACCGAATACCTCCCACCAAAATAAGTGGCACCTTGACCGTTTCCTTGAATACTTTTGCCTCTTCTCTGAAATAGGCCTCCTTTTCCTCATCTTTTATTCCTATACGACTCGGACCCAACTTTCCACCGGTAAGCACCCCTCCGCTCAATTCAATGGCATCAATGCCGTTTTGCTCCAGGAGTTGGCCCACCTGCAGGGCATCCTCGAACACGAGGCCTCCATCAATGAAGTCAGCACAGTTCATCTTGATAAGGACTGGGAATTCAGCGCCCACCGCCTTGCGGATAGAAGCCAAGACCTCAAGAACGATCCGCGCCCTGTGCTCCACCGGCCCCCCATAATTGTCCTTACGACGGTTGTAAAACGGTGAGAGAAACTGGCTCAAGAGATAGCCGTGAGCGGCATGGATCTGGACTGCATCGAATCCCGCCTCTTTTGCACGCCTGGCACCCTCCCCAAAAGCCTTAACCACCTCGGCAATTTCCTTCTTACCCATGGCCTTTCTTGGGCTCTTGCCCACTCCTTCCAAAGATGATGGGGCCACGGGGTCATGGCCGGTAAGTTGTCTACGCGCAAAAAAACCGGAGTGAGCGAGCTGCAGTGCGATCCTACCACCCTTTTCGTGTACGGCCTCTGTCATCCTGTGAAGCCCTGGCATCAAGCTGTCATCATATACACCTAGCTGCCATGGACCAGCCTGGCCCCTTTTTTCCACATAGGCATGACCCGATATAATCAGTCCGACCCTTCCTTCTGCCAGCTCTGCCATCATGTGGATAAGCCTTGGGGTAGCGGCCCCTTTATCGTCTGCCAAGCCTTCCCAAGTAGCTGAGCGCACGAATCGGTTTCGAAGCCTCATCCCGCTAATGGCTGTTTCTTCGAAAAGATCTTTCATCCCCTCCTCCGAATCATGGCTTAGCGTCCCGTTCCACCTGCATATATAATCATATCATATTGACCCACTTTTCTCCAAATCTTCCTGCTCCCTCAAGGATCTCCTGTGAATAGCCGTGCCAGGGAAGCCACCTTTCCCATGGCACCGTTGATAACTAACGGGTGGCAAAGGGGCTAGGAAGTAAAAAAGGGAGAAAGCAGGGATTTGAGTAATCCCTGACATACTGACATGGATGGCGTCATAAACGCCACGGGAGGATTTTCATCAGGCTACTTGGGGATACTTATAAGGTAATTTGGGCCTTTCTAAATAACAAAGGTCTCAATGGCACCGGATAGTTCTTCTGCGCTGGCAGCCACCTTTTGAACGCCTTGGTCAATTTCACTGATAGCAGTATTTACATGGGTGATACCATCTGATTGCTCACGGGCAGCAGTGTCAATATCATTCATCAGTGTACATGCTGTTCCTATCTTTTCTGATAGGGTTGAAAATGCGGCATCCGTCTTTTTCATTAGCCCCACACCTTCATTTACCCTACTCGTGGTATCTTCAATGAGGGTTGTGGTATTCTTTGCCGCCTCAGCTGCCCGCAACGCCAAGTTTCGGACCTCGTCTGCTACAACGGCAAATCCTGCACCAGCCTCCCCGGCCCTGGCAGCCTCCACGGCCGCATTAAGGGCCAGAAGATTAGTCTGGAAGGCGATTTCATCGATGGCGGTTACAATCTTGGAAGTCTGCTCGTTTGAAGATTTAATGTCTGCCATAGACTGGGCCAGCCTGTCTATGGACTGAGATGCCTCTTCCACCACGGCCTTAACCTCCCTCATGAGCTCATCAGCTCTATGTGCATTTTCGGCCGTCTGCTTGGTCATATTGGAAATTTCCTCAATAGATGCACTGGTCTCCTCAACCGATGCCGCCTGGCTGCAAGCAAGTTCCTTGAGCACATCGGCATTTTGCTTTATTTCAGCTATCATATCGCGAAGACTCTGCATAACAAGATTTAGCCTGGCCATCATATGGTTGATCTCATCCTGGCCGGTAATGGTCAAAGAATGGGTCAAGTCGCCTCTACGCATATAGCCCGTTACCTCAAGCAGTCGATTCAGAGGACGATTTATACTGCGCCTGAAAAGAAGATATACAACAACTCCTAAAAGAAAGAAGCCCAAAAAGCCCACTACAATGCTCTTGTTCCGAATTTGATCAGCGGCCACAAATGCCTTTTCCACCGAAGTACGCACCTGTATTCCCCCAAGCACCCTACGTGTTTTCCCGTGGCAGTGTTGGCAACGCTTTTCATTCAGGATCGGCCTCAAAAGGCTGATATAGCGCGAGCCGGAGATGGATTCTCTTAAGGCAGTGTCCGGAGATCGACCCGTCTCCAACATCTTTCGGGCAGTGGCCAGATGATGGGGGTCTGAAAGGGTGGTGGCAAGATTCTTACCGATCGTCTCCTTCTGTGTGCCGAATATAATTTCCCCTGTAGCATCAAAGACGAATACATCCAGGTCTCGAGTCTTTTCCTTGAGACGTGCAAACTGCTGTCTTACCGTATCATTGTCCCCCACGGCCAAGGCATCGAACATAGTTCCCTCAATGGCCGTAGCAAGGGTCTCACCATAATCATCCGCCTGTTGATCAATCAGTCTTTTCTGGAAATTCACGTTGGTGATGATTATGAAACCAAATACGAGAAGCAGGGCAGCCAAAATGCCACCCAGCACCTTTATCCAAAGGCGTTTTTCAAAAAAGGCAAACAAAGACATCTGTTCCTCCTATCCAGTCTGTCAATGTGCCCCGGCATATAGCATGGGTTTGTACCTGAACGCGCGCACCCTATCGGTATTATGGCAGGCCTTACACGAATCTTTATCCACCTTACCAAGGATATCGGATGCATCTTCTGAGTCCACATGGGCGCTTCCTGGGCCATGACATGTCTCACAACCCAGGTTCTTGAGATCAGGTGTTTGTTTCTCCGAAATGAATCCTCCCGGCTTTCCATACCCTGTGGTATGACAATGGAAGCATTCCTTTAGTTCGGAAGAAGTTAGTTGCTTTCGCATTAATTGGACACTGTGGAAGGAGTGGGCCTTTTTTGAGTACTTAATAAAATTTTCGTACTCTTCCTCATGGCAGGATGCACAGGCCTTGGAGCCCACATATGATTTCCCGGCCTCCGCGGCCGCCTCATAGATAATATATGGGTTTAGATAGGCACCTCCTATGGCCACAGCCACCAATAAGGCGGCACCCCCGACAAGCCTTTTCACTCTCTCGCCTCCTTACTACTTATGTTCTGAAAATATTGCTTTATCCCGCACAGGAGACATTCAGCGCGTGATCATAAGCTACTCACCTAGCCCTGCGTGGTATACATGTTTAATCCTACATCGGAGTTTTTTACCTAAACTTGACTCAAAAATGGAAAAAGTTAACAAGAAGTATTTTCTTTTATCCTAGGTCCAATGCAAGCTTTTTCCCAAAGGGATTGGCCAACCCTCTTGATCTCCCTTCTTTTGAATGATAGGGTGATTCAAGGATAAGCCACTAAGGGCTGAATTAATGGGAAAGGCCCCCGATAGAGCAGTAAGCACTACGGCGCCCAGGAGATATGTACGGTGCTCCACAGATGTCTGCCTGCCAACCGAGGCCTATACATCTACTGTAGCCATTGGTGTACGATGCAAAGACACCTTTCATCCATTAGGAACTGGGACCCTTTTCCAGGCAGATACAGGGCCTGTGTGTGTTACTGCGGCCCATGTGGTCAAACAAGCCCAGCTAGGGCCCGGGGAATTATGCATTAGGGCTAAAGGTTCCCAACTGTTTGCCATCCAAAACAATGAAATTGGAGAGGATGACAGCCATATCCTTCTTGCCCCTGAGCCTTTGGACGTTGCTGTGATTCCACTTCCACGTATTGTTGTGGATGTGCTTGGGAAAAGGGCCCTACTTCATTCCTCGCATGTCACAGCAGATAAGGGGCCCTCAAAGGGCGTTTACTGCCTCCTAGGTTACCCTGAACATGCCTCTGGAAACTCTATCAGCATTGAGGACCAAACCGAATCAGTCCCCTTGCACTTCATAACTTATGGGTACGGGGGAACCACACAAGGTCTGGGCAGCTATCACCAGCGTTTTCACCTCCTACTTGCATGGAGCCCTCCACATACACGCGGTCGCCCGAAAATCCACAAAGAAGCTGCTTCAATCTCCCAAGAAGTGTTTGTGAATTTTCCTGAAGGCCTGAGCGGCATGAGCGGGTGCAGCGTGTGGAAATTGGCCTCCCACAGAGATTGTCCAGACACGGCTTCCATGGGGTCTCAGAGGATTGTGGCCTTACAAACAGGCCTTTATCCGGAAAGTCGTATTGTGAAGGCAACCAAGTGGACCGTAGTACTGGCTTTGCTTAATGGAGGCATTGGGGACCCCGTCTAACTCCCCACAAGGAAATCCTGAGAGTTAGGCGCCACACTTATCCGTACAGGCAGAATCCCATAGTAATCTCCATCTATTTGCACTGGTATGGGATATTTTGACTTGACTTCTAAACTCTTGGTTTGGAAATAGACCAAGTCTCTCTCCCTAATAAAGTACCGAAAACCGCAGCCCATTAGAAAAAACCTAAGGGCGGGAAGAAACCCTATCCTTCTGAACACCACCACATCTAGAAGACCATCATCCGGATACGCCTTCTGTGCAAATGTTAGGGGTCCCCCGTAGCGCCTGGTATTGCAAATCAATACAGTAGAGCCCCGCTCATTGTGCCCCTTAGCTTTTACATAGATGGGCCGGGCCTGATATTTAAAGATTTCCCGCATAGTGGCCCATGCATATGCCCCCAAACCCATCCGCCGCTTCTGAGCCGCCTCCAGCCTGGCCGCCACCTGTCCGTCAAATCCTATTCCTGCCATGAGGAGAAAATACCTCCCGTCCAACAAGCCTAGGTCCAGTCTGCGCTTTTGGTTTCTTAGCGTTACCTCAGCCGCCCCAAGGGGATCCTTCGTAGGAACCCCCAGTTCTCGAGCAAATACGTTCCCTGTACCAGCCGGGATAATCCCAATTGTCACTTTTCCAGGGCCAAGTGTGTTGATCACTTGGTTTAAAGTCCCATCACCGCCTATTACTACAACCGCGTCTCGACGAGAGTCCAAGCTGGAAATGGCATCCCTAAAACAGCTTCCCATATCTCCTCTCCACAACAGCACCTCAATCCCCATTGTCTGATAATAGGCCTGGACCCGCTTGACAGTGGCAGCAGCGTATCTCCCTGCATTTGGATTAGCAATTAGCACTAGATTTCTAAGGTTTGACATACGCCTTCCTCCCCACCCCTATTTCAGGGCGGAAGACACTTTCGAGACTAAAAAATATGATGGGTTTTGGTTAGTGTTTGAATTGAATTAGTGACGGATCATAGTCCTCTACCTTTTCATACCCAAGCAGGTTGAGGAGTGTGGCGGCCACATTAGACAGCCCCCTTTTTTCCAAAGGGGCCATTTCATATTCACCGCCATATTGTGAATCAACAATAACAAAGGGAACTGGGTTCAAGGTATGCGCTGTCTTGGGCTTACGGTTTCCGTGGGAGTCAATGGTAAACATCTCGTCGGAATTACCATGGTCTGCCGTTACCACGGTTATACCCCCTAGATCGTTCACCACCTTGATAAGCCGGCCCGCACACGAATCCACTGTCTCCACGGCCGTAATGGCTGCCTCCATATTACCCGTGTGGCCCACCATATCACCATTGGCAAAATTAAGGCGCCCGAACCTGAACTTCCCGGTTTCCAGGAGCTCAATAGTCTTATCTGTGATTTCAAGTGCCTTCATCTGTGGAGCCTTATCGAACTCTATTCTATCAGAGGGGATCTCAATGTAGGTTTCCAATTTCTCGTCTATATATCCAGACCTGTTTCCATTCCAGAAATACGTGACATGGCCGTACTTCTGCGTCTCGGAGATTGCAAATGAGGTAACACCCTCGGCACACAGATACTCACTAACAGTTCGGTCAATGGCAGGGGGCCATACCAGAAAGTTAGGGGGAATGTGTAAATCTCCGTCGTATTCCATCATTCCAGCGTATATCACGTCTGGTAATGGGCCCCGGTCGAATTCACGAAATTCTTTCTCTGTAAAGGCCCTTGATATCTCTATGGCCCTGTCGCCCCTGAAGTTGAAATTTATTACAACATCTCCATCACGAATAAGACCTACAGGCTCTCCCTTTTCATCCACCACCACAAATGAATCCAGATATTGATCGGTTATGTCAGGATCTTCCTTGTAATACGTCTCAACAGCTTCCTTTGCAGAGCGAAAAGGCCTGCCCTTGCCAAGTACATGGGCATCCCACCCTCTCTTTACGATGCGCCAGTCCGCCTCGTACCGGTCCATGGTAACCTTCATCCGCCCCCCACCTGAAGCAATCCTGTAATCCAGCCCCTTTTCCAAAGAGAGCTTGGCCAGTTTTTCTTCCGTGGGGATTACATAGTTCAGTGCTGATTTTTCTCCCACATCCCTTCCATCAAGCAGGACATGTACGCGCACCCGTTTTAGATCCAACTCTGCGCATTTGTCGATCAGCTTGTATAGATGATCAATATGGGAATGTACATTTCCATCCGAAAGAAGCCCAATAAAGTGGATTGTCCCACCTTTCTTACCCCTTTCAACAATCTGCTGCCAAAGCTCGGATTCAAAAATCTTCCCCGTCTCAATGGCCTTATTTACAAGCCGAGCCCCTTGATCAAACACCCGGCCTGCACCTAGGGCATTATGGCCTACTTCGCTATTTCCCATATCCTTATCCGTGGGCAAACCCACTGCAGTCCCATGGGCCTGAAGCCTGCAGAACAGCTTGGATGCAAAGAGTCGGTCAAGGGTCGGAGTCTTTGCCATAAACACCGCATTGCGTTCGTCCTGGGGACCGAGGCCTATGCCGTCCATAATAACGAGAAGCAAAGGGCCCTTTCTGCCTCTAAACCAGGGATGCTTTTTCAGTTTCAGTTCCACTGTCACTCCTCTTGCGTCTTAATCTGTGGAAAAACCCGCTTCCGCCGCTTTTATTCCTTAGCATCTCCCTTATTCCTATGCAATGGTAAACCTTGGACTTTTAATAAGCATTATGAGAATCTACTTTACTTCTTAATCCGTTAAAGCTAGCTGCGGTCTATAGGTGTATAACTTATTCAACTGCACCCCAAAGATTTTGTTTGCAATATCTATTTTTTTGGAGGATAATTATAAATAAAGATTTTTGCCTACCAAATTTATTCACCATTTCTTCTGTCCCAGGGTACCCGGTCTTTTTGATTTCCACACCAATTACCGGGATAATATCAAAATTTTAACCTTCGCTCCAAACCCTAAACCACAGGAGGTGTACACATGAATTGGAAGGAAAAACTTAAACTTTGTTTGTGGGGTGCTGCTGGTGGCGCAGTTTTGTTAGCAATTATTGGGTTCACAGTAGGTGGATGGGTAAAGGGCAGTACTGCCCAAAGAATGGCAGAGGAAACTGCTACCGAGGCTGTGGTAGCCCGCTTGGCACCAATTTGTGTCTTACAATTCATGCAAGACCCAAATAGGCAGGAGAGACTCAAGGAACTGAAACAACTGGAATCATGGAAAACAGGTGACTATGTAAAAACACACGGGTGGGCGATAATGCCAGGTGAAAAAGAAGCCGATTACAATGTGGCCAATGAATGTGCAAGGCGCCTCGCGGAGCTTGAAATGTAACTATTCCTAAGACCCTTCTCTTCCGTGACCCAGTATTAGCAGCTCTTGCTTCCTAGCTAATACAAAAGGGTTCAGAAGAGATGGGATGCTGCGGTTATTTGCTAAAAAGTACTCCAGGCCGCACGTTTTCCTCACCATATTTTTCATATAAAGAATCTAGGGCCATGTTTAGATTTTTTCTTCTCACAGAATCCATATCCTGGTCAAAAAGGGGCAACTGGCGTCTTGCTGCTAGAAAGCTGAGTTGAGACAATGAGATACCCAAAAGCCGAACTGGCCTCTTCCCCACTGCTGTTTTTTCCAGAAGCTGGCAAACAATCGAATATATCTCAAAACCGTCGTCTGTGGATTTAGAGAGCGTCTTGGACCTGGTTATCTGGCGGAAATCGCTGTATTTTACCTTTAAGGTAACGGTTCTGCCAGCGACCTCCTTTTTGCGCATCCGGTGAGCCACCTTATTTGCAAGATATAGGAGCTCCTTTTTGGCCGTATCCATATCCAAGATATCTTGGGGAAAGGTTTCTTCATGGCCCATAGACTTCACGTCATGATACGGTATAACCTCTCGATCATCTATTCCCATTGATAGTTGATGCAACTTAAGACCGTGTTTACCAAATTCTTTTTCCAAAACCTTAAGCGGCACTTGGCTCAACTCCTTAAAGGTCCTAACATTGAGGCGCATCAAAGCGTGGTGTGTCACCTTTCCAACGCCCCACATCTTCTTTATGGGAAGCGGGTTCAAAAACTCTCTAACCCTGTCAGGGGGCACAATGGTCAGGCCATCGGGCTTGTCCATATCAGATGCGATCTTGGCAACAAATTTGCTTGGAGCCACGCCAGCCGAGACCGTGAGCCCTGTCTCTTCTAAAACTACTTTCTTTATTTTTCTTGCAATATCTTCGGGCTGGCCAAAAAGGCGTGTAGAACCTGTAACATCCAGAAATGCTTCATCTATTGATAGGGGCTCTACTAATGGGGTAAAATGATAAAATATCTCAAATACCTGTTTTGAAACCTCCCTGTATCTTGCCATTCTGACCGGCAAAAATATCCCGTGGGGGCATAGGCGCATAGCTGTGGCCATGGGCTGGGCGGAATGTACACCAAATTTTCTGGCCTCATATGAAGCAGATGCTACCACACCCCTTTCCCGGCTGCCGCCTACTATAACTGGCTTTCCCTTTAATGCCGGATTGTCCAGCACCTCCACCGATGGATAAAAGGCATCCATGTCCAAATGAATGATTGCTTTCTGCATCAATTCCTCATTATCCGGCCACATGAGGTAATTGTTGTAAGGGTGTGGTTCATCCCTTCTTCAGTGGGCCCGGTATAGGATGTCCTTTTGTCAGTTTGGCGGTGGGTCTTTATGCGCCACGGGTGTACAGGCCATTTATGTAATACTTTTGCCATTTTCGGCCTAATTGTCAAGCTCAGGGGCCATTGGCGGTCTGGGCAGACAGAGATTGTTTGAAAAATCCTCCTCAGGAACCCCTGACCTTGCTGAACTCATCTCCTTCTCAAAAGTCCTCAAATTCTCCTTCCAAGGGTATCACCTTTTCTGGTCGGCCTCGGGAGACCAATCCAGACTTTTTCTGCCCCGATTGTATATGCTTACCTAGAGGAGTTTTTCCTTCTTCCTGAGCTTCCAGCGGGCCTCCTCGAGAGGAAGTCTTTACAAAATCTCTAGATACATCACTATCACCATCTTCTCCCCAAACCACAGATACTAATGAACCGACCACTTTTCTGATCTGTTCGGCCTGAGCATTCAGTTCCTCTGCCGCCGCTGCTGATTCTTCTGCACTTGAGGCATTAGCTTGAGTGACTTTATCCATTTGTGACATGGCCTGGCTAATCTGAGCTATTCCATTAGCCTGCTCTTGGGATGCCGAGGCTATTTCGGCAACAAGCGCACCAACCTTCTCTGCGATTTGGCTATTAATATCCAGTGCCTCCACTACCTTGGCATTCGACTCGTTAGCCTCTTGAATTTGGCCGTTCGCTTTCTCTATAAGGTCGGCCGTGTTCTTGGCTGCCTCGGCAGCACGGATGGCGAGATTCCGCACCTCATCGGCAACAACGGCGAAGCCCGCCCCCGCCTCACCAGCTCGAGCAGCCTCCACAGCGGCGTTAAGTGCCAAAAGATTGGTTTGAAATGCGATTTCATCAATGGTCTTTATAATCTTGGCAGTCTCCTCGCTGGATGCCACGGTTTCTGCAATGGCCTTCTTCATCTCTTCCATGCGCTCTGCGATAATCTGAAAGTTGGGTCTAGCTTCAGTCTTCATCAATCGGTCTACTTCGGCTACGTGTTCTGCGTTCTGCTTTATCATAGAAGATATCTCCTCAAGAGAAGATGAAGTCTCTTCCACCGAGGCAGCCTGCTCTGAGGCGCCTTCGGCAAGAGACTGGCTCGTCCCCGAGACCTGCTGCGAAGCGGAAGCCACCTGCTCGGCCCCTTCATTGAGGCTTCTGATAACCTTCATAACCGGATTTGTGATACTCCTTGCAAAAAAGAGGAAGCCCACGATAGTCATGGCTAGAAAGGCTATACCGGCTATTAGGACAACATTTCTGATGGACCGGGAAGCCTGGAGGAATTCTGCCGAATTCTGTGTTACCCCTACTGACCACCCTATTGATTTAATAGGACAAAACGCCGCTATTTTTGGCGTACCTTTATACACGTAAGAATCTATACCCGTCTCTTGGGCCAGTATCCTTTTGGTTATTCTTTCCATGCCCTTGATATCCTTAATATTAAGGGCCATTACCAAGTCCTTATTGGGGTGAGCTACAATAGTACCCTTTCTGTCCACAAGAAAGGGGTAGCCCGTCTTCCCTATCTTAATTGAAGTGATCTTGCTAACCAGAAAGTCGGTATTCAAGACCACTATAACACTCCCGATAAAATTACCTTCCTTGTTGTAAACAGGAGCGCAGACCGGCACTACTGGTTTACCACTACTCTTGGATTTGACTGGTTCGGAAATATTCGTTTTCCCGGTCTTTGCAATCTTGAAATACTTTCTGTCTCTTACCGATTTGCCCAGCTGCGATCCTCCGACACTATCTGAAAAAACGATACCTTCAGCATCCGTGACTACAAGGAGTTCATAATCATTGCCAGCCTTTTTCGAGATTTCGGCTAACTGGCTGTTCAGCCTTTCAATAGCCTTCTTCGCTGCTTGCGCCCCATTCTTAAGTACTGCTTCTGCCGCGTTTATCGTGATCCCGTTTACTGCCAGACTTTCAGCAAGCTTTCTTTCCTCCTGTAAGGCAAGCTCTGTCATGGCAGCAACATTTTTTGCAATATGAAGCGCTCGGTCCTCAGAAAGCGTTTCCAATGCCTTTGATGACCTTACGACTGAAAAAATGCCAACCACCAAAAGCGGTAATGCCACCGCGGAAATCCCGCCGACGAGTAGTTTAAATCTTAATGATTTTCTCTTCATGCTTAATAACCTCCATACCCGTTAGACTTATTTGATAGCCCACAGAGCAAAGATTTCCTTGATCCCTATACGCAGAAATCTCCCGAGCAAGTGATGGCTAATAGAAAAATAAATCAGCCCCTCTAACCCGAATTCACCTCCTTGGGCCATGGGGGATGAAAGACGTTGTTGTCTCTATCGGCAGGCGGGAATTGAGCTTTAGAAAAATCCAGGATCTCTGGGGCCTTTCAGAAGATATCCAATTTCGTTTACATTCACTTTATGGGTTGCCAAATGAAACCGAAATATTATATGCATCCCGTCTGTTATTACGATATCTTCTTTTTGGTTTCTCTCAAATAAGGGAGGTTTCTTGGCTATGAGGGATAGCGGTGAAACCAGGGAAAGCCTACAAAGGGAATTAACCCTCGCCCGCAAACGAATCGCCGAGCTGGAAGCCTCTGAAGTAGAAAT
>Ga0164310_10001686_pt1 | contig 12631 bp, 16 predicted proteins | sample GuaBasSedimGuay1_FD_121795 | JGI IMG/M metagenome (GOLD analysis project Ga0164310, IMG submission 121795) | Subseafloor sediment microbial communities from Guaymas Basin, Gulf of California, Mexico - Guay1, Core 4569-9, 0-3 cm | ecosystem: Environmental > Aquatic > Marine > Hydrothermal vents... | reverse complement strand
TCAGAGCATATACTAAAAAGCCAGGAGGAAAGAATAGAGGCTTATAAAAAAAGAAGTAAAATAGACCTAAAAGAGCTGATATCAGAGAGCTCATATGGGATGCCAAGTATTAAAAAAAGCGGAGCAGATTTTCTAGCACTCCTACTAACAAAGACCATAGAAAAGCTATCGCCACCAGAAAAAACAATTGTTAACTCATTAGACTTTTTCCTAGATCATTACCCAGAGGAGGATGTATTCAAGGTAATACATGCTCTTAAAATGCGAAATATGAAAGCAAAAACAGCTCTTTTTCTCATAATGACTAAAGGAATCCATTCACCATCATTTGAGAGAAAAATGGAAACAGTTGGAGATTGTGTGATAGAATTAGAGGTGACAAAAAGAGGATCAAGCTTTGACAGATACCTATCTGTTAAAAAAATGAGAAACTATGCAAGGAAAATAGGCATAGCAAGCTACACTATAGAAAACAATGGTTTTGTACTAGAAACTATAGAACGCATAATGTAAAAAAAATTATTATTTTTTAACTCTCCATTCTAAACAGCAAACCCATATCAACTCTGTTATCAAAGCCACTGCAGGTGGAACAGAGGAGGAGGCATTGAAAAGCGAGAAAGCTATTAGAAGCGCTAAACCCTCGTTTTTAAAAGATGCAAACAGTGAAAACGATATTATATCCTCTCTTGAAACACCTATTTTCTGTCCAAGATAAAGAACCAGGGAGCCTACAACAAATGTTCTCACAAACATAGCTATAAACAAAAAAACTAGAATAGAGGTCTCATATAAGATAAAACCTTGGTTTTTACCTATTATAGCAAACACTAGTATAAAAAAACAGATGTTTGTTACAAAATGTATTCTTTTTTCAGGGATCCTCATTTTCACTACTATTCTAGAGATTATTAAAGGAAGAACTATTAGCAAAATAGTATTCTGAAGCATCCCATATATGTTAATAGACTTGTTTGAGAATATAAATATCAAGAATGGTGTAGCAAATATTGAAATAACATATATAGAGGATAGGGAAAAAAAGCTGAGCTTCACGTTCCCCTTGATTGCTCTTGTTAGTGGGGCAACCATTATAGCAGGTGGAACAGCAGCCATAACAACAAAACCATTCCATAGTTCTTCTGGGAAAAAAAGACCTAATAGTAGGATGACAGATGATAAAAAACCAAAGTTTAGTAAAAATGAGATTAGAAAATTTTTTCTTTCTTTTCTAAAATCTAATTGGCTGATTTTCACATTGGTTAGAGAAAGTATCATGGCAATCATTAATGCGACAGTTGAGATCTCACTTGTATATCTTGGAAAACCACCTGTGACCAATCCTAGTATCATCCCAACTAGGATGAAAAAAGTAAGGCTTGAGAAAACAGCTTTTATTTTAGAAGACACCCTCATGGTTTTAACATAGGTATAAAAACCTGTCTATATTTATTAATTGTTTTTTCTAACTTGATCTGAATAGTTTTATAAACCCCTTGTTAAATTCTGTTTCTAGGGTGATGAGTTTGATAGGTTCTTTGCCAAAGGAGGTTCTAGACAGCATTTTAGAGACCATACCAGTTGAGTTTTCTGTTTTGGACATCAATGATAAGGTTATCGCCTGGAATAAACATGATACAAGGATGTTCAGGAGACCAGTTGGTGTTATAGGTAGAGATGTCCGTAATTGTCATCCAAAGAAGAGCTTAGACAAAGTAGAAAAAATTTTGAAGGAGATGAAAGAGGGAAAAAGAGACAAGGCAAGGTTTTGGATAGATCTAAAAAGAAACAATGAGAAGAGAAAAATCTTGATAGAGTATTATGCCCTCAGGGATGAAAATGGTAAATACCTTGGTTGTTTAGAAGCCACGCAGGATATAACAGAGATTCAATCATTGAAAGGAGAGAAAAGGCTTTTAGATTAAAAAAACAAGGGTTGGGTGTTAGCAAAATATATGGTGGGTATGACGATATCAGAAAAAATATTGGCAAAATCCGCAGGTAAAAACAGGGTTGAGCCAGGGGAAATAATAGATGCTAATGTAGATATGGCGATGAGTCATGATAACGCAGCATTGGTTTCAAAGGTTTTCAATGAAATCGGTGTTAAAAAAGTTTGGAATAGAGACAAGATAGTGATTATACTTGATCACAGGGTTCCTGCTAATAATATAAAAGCAGCAGAGGCTCATAAAAAAATTAGAGAGTTCATCCGAGATCAGGGTATAAGATATTTCTATGATGCTGGTGAGGGTATCTGTCATCAGGTTATGATAGAAAAAGGTCATGCGCGACCAGGTATGCTGGTTGTGGGAACTGATTCACATACAACAACATATGGTGCTATAGGAGCATTTTCCACTGGTATAGGGGCAACTGAGATGGCAGCTGTCTGGGCAACTGGTAAACTATGGTTGAAAGTCCCAGAGACTATTAAGATAAATATCACTGGAGATCCTCCTAATCTAATAACCTCGAAGGATATCATATTGTATATTGTTGGTGAGATAAGATCTGATGGTGCAAATTACAAGGCAATGGAGTTTTATGGTGAGACAATAGATAAGATGAGCATAGAGAGCAGGTTGACTATATCAAATCAGAGTATGGAGGCTGGTGCCAAGGCAGCTATTATTCCACCTGATGAGAAGACAATAGAGTATGTTAAATCAAGAACTAAGGAACCCTTTGAGATTATAAGATCAGATGATGATGCAAACTATGAAAAAACATTGAGTTTTGATGTTTCAAACTTGGAGCCAATGGTGGCATGTCCTCATACTGTGGATAATGTGAAACCAGTTAGAGAAGTCGCGGGGCTAAGCATTGATCAAGCTGTTCTTGGATCTTGTACAAACGGGCGACTAGAGGATTTAGAACTTGCAGCTAAGATAATAGATGGAAAAAACATACATAAAGATGTGCGGTTGATAGTTGTCCCAGCATCCAGAGAGATATATCTAAAAGCTATAGAAAAAGGAGTTATTCAAAAACTAGTTAAAGCAGGTGCTATAATAATCAATCCAGGATGTGGACCCTGCCTAGGTGCGCACCAAGGCATACTTGCCAGTGGAGAACGCGCTATAACATCAACCAATAGAAACTTTAAAGGAAGAATGGGATCCCCAGATTCAGAGGTTTATCTTGCCTCGCCAGCTACAGTTGCTGCATCATCTATAAAAGGAGAGATCACAGATCCAAGGGATATCTAAACAATTTTTTCTAGCATCATATCCAATAGCAATCTTTTCCTAACCTCTCTGGATATGTTTTCATCAGATAGTTTTTCAGCTAGTTTTAGTGCAAACAACATAGCAGTCGCTGGTCCCCTGCTTGTTATAATATTTTCATCATCTACAACAAGAGCATCCTCCACTTTAGCTCCACCTCTTATAAGCTCATCTTCCATACCTGGGTAAACAGTTGCTTTTCTACCATTTAAGATACCCGCCGTTGCTAGTACTGTAGGAGCTGCGCAAATAGCTGCGACTATTTTACCTCTGTCAAAGGCTTTTTTCACCAGGTTTATCACTCTCTCATCATCCCTCAAGTTTAAGTAACCAGGAGCGCCTCCTGGCAAAACTATTGCATCATACTCATCCACGTTTACAATATCAATCCCTTTATCAGGCAAAACCTTAACCTTATGAGACCCAGCTATAGCCTCATTCTCTGTTCCAACAACGTCTACATCAACATTACATCTTCTCAGCACATCTACCACTGTTAAAGCTTCTATCTCTTCAAATCCTGATGTGAGTATAACAGCTGCCCTACTCATAGCTCTCCTTCACCTCCCTCTTCTAAATAAGTTTTTTAAATCCTATTTGATTTTAAAATTTTTATGGAAGAAATAAACATAAGATCCAGCAGAAGAGAAGAGCTAATCGATATTACATCTAAAATCCAAGAGGTAATAGAAAGAAATAGTGTTGAAAATGGTTTTGTAATAATCTACGTGCCTCATACCACAGCAGCTGTTACAATAAATGAGGGAGCAGATCCTGATGTCCAAAGAGATATTATAAATACTCTGCATAGGTTGATTCCAAAAAATGATAACTACCAGCATTTAGAAGGAAACAGCGATGCGCATATCAAATCCTCTATACTTGGGTCGAGTGTAACTGTCCTTGTAAAAAATAAAAAACTGGTTCTGGGGACATGGCAGAAAATATTTTTTTATGAGGGAGATGGACCACGGATTAGAAAAATATTTGTAAACATTTTTTCAAATGGTGAGGAGACATGATTTACTATATTCATGGTTATCTCTCCAGTCCCAATAGTGAAAAAGGTAAACTCCTTAAAGAGAAACTAGGGGTGATCCCAATTAAATACAGGGATTGTAAACCAGAGGAGCTGGTTATAAGGGAGTGTATAGATCGGATTAAATCAGTGGTTTCAAATGATAAAAACATTGTGTTAATAGGATCATCCCTTGGTGGTTATCTAGCTGCTGAGACTGCTTTTGAGTTGAAGATAGACAAGCTTATCCTGCTGAACCCTGCGATTGTACCACCTGATGCAAACACAGAGGATATAGATTTACCTGCGAGAATACTGGAGGAGATGAAAGATGAGAGATTGCTGAGTACAAAGATACCCTCAGATCTTACAATATTGATGGCTACAGAGGATGAGGTAATTCCTAAAGATTGGATTCTAAATTTTGCAATGGCACAAGAATCAAAAGTAATGTTTTCCAAAGATGATCATAGATTTAGTAGAAACATGATAAGACTGCCAGAGATTATCTCAAAAATCATGGAATGTTTTTGATAAAAAAGTTTTAAACCCTTTAGAGGTTTACTCTTCTAATGGTTGACATGATAAAAGGAAAGGCTTTGAAATATGGAGATGATGTAAACACTGATGTGATATTCCCTGGTAGGTATCTGGCTTTAACAGAGCCGGAGGAAATAGCTGCTCATGCTATGGAAGATTTAGATCCAGATTTTCTAAAAAAACTAGAAAGAGGTGACATCATAGTCGCTGGTAAAAACTTTGGATGCGGCTCCTCGAGAGAACAGGCTGCTATTGCCTTAAAATATGCAGGTGTTGGCGCTATAGTTGCTAAATCATTTGCGAGGATATTTTATAGAAATGCGATAAATCAGGGTATACCAGTGGTGGAATGTTCTGAGGGCGCTGAGGCTATTGAGGATGGAGATGAAATAGAAATTGATTTAGACAGTGGGGTACTAGTGGATAAAAGCACTGGGGAAACATTTAATTTTAAACCATTGCCAGAGTTTATTCAAAACATATTGTCCAAAGGTGGTCTTTTACCATTTTTAAAGCAACTGTTAAAAACCAGATAACAAATATATAGAACATTTTTATACAATTAGAAATATTTATATATTGAAAAAACATTTTTATTAAATAATGAAAATAAAAACATTTCTTATAGCCACCATATTTACCACAATCACCCTAACAATAAGCTTAAGCGGATGCATAGAAGACCAAGTCACCGTATCAATCGCATGTTGGAACCTACAAGCCTTCGGCCCATCAAAAGCATCAAATGAAACACTACTAGAATATTACGCTGACAAATTAGATGACTATGATATTTCTATTGTACAAGAGATAAGAGACAAAAGCGGCGAGGCAATACAAAAACTCGCAGAAAAACTACCAGGCTACAACTATATAATTAGCAAAAGGGCAGGTAGAACACAAAGTAAAGAACAATACGCAATATTCTATGACTACAAGGTCAACCTAGTAGACTATTATGATTGGACACCATGGTTACAAGACGAGTTCGAAAGACCACCACTAGAAGCAACATTCACCGTCAAAAACTGGACATTCACCATTTATACCATCCACACAAAACCATCTGATGTATACAATGAGCTCACAAATTTAGAAAAACTTGTTGACGAACCAGATAGCGACACAATCATAATAGGAGATCTAAACGCAGATGGAAATTACTATGATGAGAATAACATACAACATTTTGTCAACTGGCATTGGGTGATCACAAATGATGTTGATACAACAGTAGGCGCAAGCGACAACACCTACGATAGAATAATTATAAATGATTATGCATACAACAACTACTTATACGCTGGTGTAATGGATGATGTAACCAAAGAACAAAGCGATCATTACCTCATATACGCTGTATTCACCGCTGAAGAACCATAAAAAAACCAGGGCTCTATACTCTTCTTTTTTCTTTTTATGCGATAACTTTATCAATTAGCAGATTACTTAATATACTATTTCTAGATTACAAATACTGAATTCACCTAGTTTGAGGAGGTAAAAAATGGACAGATTAGATCTATCTAAACTCCGCTATGGGACAGAGCTAGTCAAAAGAGGCTTTGCTAGAATGCAAAAAGGAGGCGTTATCATGGATGTCACCAATGCGGAACAGGCAATAATAGCTGAGGAAGCAGGAGCAGTAGCAGTTATGGCCCTGGAAAGGGTACCAGCAGACATTAGAGCAGCTGGAGGAGTAGCTAGAATGGCTGATCCATCAAAAATAGAGGAAATAATGAACTCAGTAAGCATACCAGTAATGGCAAAATGCAGAATAGGACATTTCGTCGAAGCACAGGCTTTAGAGGCACTAGGTGTAGACATGATAGATGAATCAGAGGTTTTAACACCAGCAGATCCCTATTATCACATTGATAAAAGAAAGTTTAAAGTACCATTTGTATGTGGCTGCAGAAACCTTGGAGAAGCAATTCGAAGAATATGGGAAGGAGCTGCAATGATCAGAACCAAGGGAGAAGCAGGAACCGGAAACGTGATAGAAGCCATAAGACACCAGAGAATGGTAACAATCATGATAAAAAGATTAAAAAACATGAATGAAAACCAGCTTAGAAACCTTGCAGAGCAGTACTCACAGAGCTACCTAAGACTACTAAAAGAGGTGTTTAAACAAGAAAAATTTGAAGATGACACCATCGTTTACGAAGAATACACATATAAAGAGGTAAAAGATGGAATTTTTGAAGTTTTAAAAGAAGTAAAGAAATTACAGAGACTACCCGTGGTTAACTTTGCAGCAGGAGGCATAGCAACACCTGCAGATGCCGCGGCTATGATGCAACTCGGAAGCGATGGCGTATTTGTTGGATCAGGAATTTTTAAATCCTCAAATCCAGAAGCCAGAGCCAAGGCAATAGTAGAAGCTGTTTTACATTATGATGAACCAGATATTATAGCCGAGGTCAGCAAAAACCTAGGAGAGGCTATGAGAGGCCTAGAAATAGAACAAATAGCTCCACAAGAAAGACTGCAAGAAAGAGGATGGTAAAAGATATAGGATGAAAATAGGAGTACTTGCCATTCAAGGAGCTATCTCTGAGCATTACTCCATGATAAAAAAAACATTTTCAGAGCTTGGCATAAATGGAGAAATCATTTTAGTAAAAAACAAAAATGATATCAAGGAGATAGATGGTTTAATAATACCTGGTGGAGAAAGCACCACTATCTCTAGACTTATGTTCAAAACAGGTATACACGAGAAAGTCTTAGAAAGAGTTGAAAACAAAGACCTATCTATAATGGGAACATGCGCAGGTTCTGTATTGCTCGCAAAAAAAATAAAAAACCAACAAAATGTTAAAACCCTGCAATTAATGGATATGGAGATAGAGAGAAACGCGTTTGGCAGGCAACGTGAATCCTTCGAGATAGATGTTGATATAAATGGTTTTGACTCCCCTTTTCATGCTGTTTTTATAAGAGCACCAATAATACGTAAAACATGGGGAGACTGCAAGCCATTATCAAAAATCAACAGGGATACAATAGTTGCAGCTCATCAGGATAATCTTGTGGCTCTAGCATTCCACCCAGAATTAACAAATGATACAAGAATGCATAAATATTTCCTAAAGATAATTAAAAAATAAATATTTTTATGCTTTCATAATAGCTGCAAGGAATACTCCAAGTGCTATACCAGCGCCGACCAATGCACCAACAACCGCAACTACTGCTGTGACTACTATACTACCAGTCCACCACGGCACAGCAACCATAGACATTCCATAGTAGAATACAAAGCCGATAATTATGCCAAGCACCACCAGTATTAAACCAACAGCTCTGCTTTTACCAGAACCAAAGTAAGCAGTGAATACACCAGCTATAAAGCTGCATATCGCAAACACTAGCGTCAGCATTCCTAAAAATGTTCCCCACAAAATACTCATTTACTAATTTTACACCTCCTTAAAATTTTGTTCCAGTTAATGTCTTGGTATCTACAACACCCTTTATAGATCTAATTTTATTTACAACAATGTTCCCTAGCGTGTCAAAGTCCGGCGCTTCAATCTTAGCTATCAAATCATATTCTCCAAAAAGTGGATGAAGCTCTACTATCTCTGGTATTTTCAAAAGAGCATTATATACTTCATGTTCATGCGCCGGAGCTGCACTGACAAGGACAAACCCTATTGCCATCTTTCCAAATTCACCTCTGAACCATTATAGAATACATAAATATAAACTTTATCAAAAATATTACTTCAAAACGTGATTGAGGTGGATGGGGAAGGGTCTCAGAGGTGGTGAGGAGAGACAAAAAATTCTTTCCTCCCCCATCCATTACATAAAATTAATATAAAGTATATAAATTTTATTATGATTGAACTTTCATAATTATATAACGAAAAAATAAAGCAGAAGTACATAGTTATTTTCCCATATAAAATCATTTTTTAACAAAATTTTAAATAACAATTCTCCAATACTCAGATAAATTTTCTGAACTTGTAAAGAGGGAAAAAACATGGTTGAAATAGCCCCATTTAGTGGCATATATTATAACAAGGAAAAAATAGGCAATCTCGCAAATGTGATGTCACCACCATATGATATCATATCAAGAGAAATGCAGGAACAATTATACAAAAAACACCCATACAACATTGTTAGATTAATACTTGGCAGGGAATACCCGGATGACACAAGTGATAACAACAAATATACCCGTGCCGCTAAACTTTTAAAAGAATGGTTGGAAAAAGGAATACTCATAACCTCTAAAAAACCAGCAATTTATCCTTACAAAATCGATTATGAAATCAAAGGTAGTAAAAGAACATTCAGCGGATTTTTTGTATTACTTAAATTAGATCCCACTTACAAACAAGTCAAAGCTCATGAAAGAACCCTATCAAAACCAAAGACTGATAGATTAAACTTAATGAGGACTACTAATGCAAATCTAGAGCCAATTGAACTACTGTATGTTGATGAGAAAGACGAGATAATGAAAAAAATAAATAATCATATTTCAAACATAGAGCCAAGTATAGACGTAGTTGGCTATGATGACTTTAAACACAAACTATGGGAGATAAATGATGAAAAACTGATTTCATCTATATGTGAATGGATGAAGGACAAAATACTTTTTATTGCCGATGGTCACCATAGATACCAGACAGCTATAGATTTTGCTAATGAGATACGAGAAAAGACAGGTAATAAAGATGAAAATGCTCCTTTCAATTATATAATGGTTGTTCTTGCAAACATGTTTGATAAAGGTCTTGCTATTTTACCTACACACAGGTTAATAAAAATGCAGATAGATTTGAATAAGATACTTAAGGGGATTGAAAAACATTTCAGTATAGAAGAAAAAATATTTGTTAGAGAAGATTATCGATCACGAAGTATAGAAATCATCGAAGCATTAAAGCCAAAGGATAGAGAGCACAAGTTCGCCCTTTATGATGGAAACGATAGATATTATATTTTCACATTAAAAAATGAGGATATATTAGATGAGACAATGCCGAATTATTCTGAAACATTAAGAAAACTAGATGTTACAATACTTCACAAGCTGATACTTGAACCAGTTATGGAGATAAACGAAACTAATCTCGAAGAACATGTTAAATATACTAGAGACAATGAAGAGGCTATAAGAGTAGTAGCTGAGGGTGAATTTGATTACTCATTTTTGATGAATGCCACTAAGATAGAGGAGCTAAGAGATGTAGCAAATGCAGGAGAGCATATGCCGCAGAAATCAACATATTTCTTGCCAAAAATGCTATCAGGTTTGGTCATGAGAAAGATTGAATAAAAAAACTAGATAACAGCATTAAAATACTCCCAACTTGTTTCATCTTTTTAGATGTACAAGAATAAAGATGAACTTTACAAACTAGTTAAGGATATAAAAAGCAGAGAGGATTTTGAAAAAGAAATCAAGAAATTAATTGAAAGTTATAACAATTTAATTGATGAAGATGCAGCTGCTTTGCTAATAGTTGACAAGTTAGGTAGAAATAAACAGCATATTTTAGGAATATCTGAATTAAGACCAAACATGGATTGTACTATATTTGGGAAAGTTGAAAGAATTTATCAACCAAAGAAATTTGAAAGGGGAAATAAAGTCGGTATGGTTGTTAATCTAGATATAGTAGACAATACAGGTAGATGTAGACTCGTTCTTTGGGATGAGGATGTTGAACTAGTTGAGAAAGGGATGGTTGGAATAGGTAGTGTTGTAAAGGTAATAAATGGTTATACTAAAGCTGGTAAAAATGGTTTTTTGGAGGTAAACGTTGGTAGATGGGGTTCGATAGAAGTTGATCCTGAGGATGCACCTGAGATAATAACAAAGGAGAGTTTAAGAGAATCTAGTGATATAGAAGGTGAGATAATAGAAATAAGACCTACGCGGGCGTTTTTTAGAGATAATGGGGAATTTGGTTTTGTTACAAGTATCAAAGTTAGAGATGAGAAGGGAGATGAGCTGAAGTTGACTCTGTGGGATGAGAAGGTAAAGGAGATTCAGAATTTTAAAGTTGGGGATAAGATACTTGTTAAAAATGTAGATGTAAGATGTGTTAATCATGAAAAAGAGTTTCATGTGACCTCCGATAGTGTAGTGTTGAAGACCTGACCATACTCTTTATAAATATGTTATTCCATAACAAATTTGGGAGGCTAGTTGATGGTTAAAAATGAGATCGAAAGCTTACCTGGCGTTGGACCAGCTATAGCTGAAAAACTCAGGGATGCTGGCTTTGACACTATACTTAGCATAGCAGTTGCTTCTCCTATGGAGCTTGCAGATGTTGCAGATATTGGGGAATCCACTGCATCTAGGATTATACAGGCTGCTAGAAACGCTGCTGATGTTGGTAAATTTGAAACAGGCAATGTTTTATTGGAGAAGAGGATAAAGATTGGTAAGTTAACAAGTGGATCTAAGTCTTTAGATGAGCTCCTTGGTGGTGGTTTTGAAACACAGGGTATAATAGAGCTTTTTGGCGAGTATGGTAGTGGTAAGACGCAAATTGCACATCAACTATGTGTAACAGTTCAACTTCCCAGAGACAAGGGTGGACTTGAGGGACATGCTGTATATATTGACACGGAAAATACTTTTAGACCTGAGAGAATAGTTGAGATGGCAGAGGCTTTTGATTTAGACCCTGATGAGACGCTTAAAAATATTCACGTCGCCAGGGCTTATAATTCAAGTCATCAAATGTTACTTGTTGAGAAAGCTATGGAATTGTCAAAAGAGATCCCTGCCCGGTTGCTAGTGGTTGATTCTCTCACAGCTCATTTCAGAGCAGAGTATCTTGGCAGAGGCGCCCTAGCAAATAGGCAGCAGAAGATAAACAGACATATGCATGATCTGCTTAGATGGGCGAATCTCAACAATGGCGTGGTATGTGTAACAAACCAGGTTTCAGCTAAACCAGATGTATTATTTGGTGACCCCACTAGGCCAATAGGTGGTCATATTGTAGGTCATACTGCTACTTTTAGAATCTACCTTCGTAAAAGCAAGGGTGATAAAAGAATAGCCAGGCTTATAGATTCTCCTCATCTACCAGAGGGAGAAGCTGTTTTCTCAGTAAAAAGAGAGGGTATAAGAGATTAAAAATCTACAGAAGAAAATAAGGAAAGATTTAAATCTTAAGATATGTATACCATATATGAGAGGTGAGTAGTATGGCATATAAACATGGAGATTGGACTCTATATAAGAGGGATGTTAAGTTAAAAGGCGGAAAAATGCAGACAATATATTTCTTCAGCAGGAGAACACCAAAGAGTGGAACACCTTGTGACCTGCCAAATGGTTACAAGGTAGAGATAAACAATAGAACAGGTTTACCATATCTTAGAAAGAGATAAGGGACATCCCCCCTTCTCTTTTTATTTTTTGAACTTTTTTCCTCCTTGTTTTTTGGATAAGAAATGTTAACAAAAATTTATATACTATGCTGTATAAATTTTATTATTGATGCATCCTATGATCCCTAATAAGAAACTATTGTCCTTGTTATCAGTGTTTATCCTACTGGTTATAGCTTTCTCTGGTTGCTTAGGCAGCCCAAGTCATAATGAAAACCAGCAGTATAAAAACATTATAAAAAATAAAAAACCTGTTGCAGCAATAGATGCACCAGAGCAGGCATATATTGGTGATGAGATAACATTTGATGCCTCTAAGAGTTATGATCCAGATGGAACTATAGTCTCATATTCTTGGGATTTTGGTGATGGTTCCACTGCTAAGGGTAAGGTTGTGAAGCATGCATATAGTCCAAAGGAGATGATGGCGCCTGAGTATCCATTGTTTGTACCG
>Ga0164310_10001685_pt1 | contig 12632 bp, 9 predicted proteins | sample GuaBasSedimGuay1_FD_121795 | JGI IMG/M metagenome (GOLD analysis project Ga0164310, IMG submission 121795) | Subseafloor sediment microbial communities from Guaymas Basin, Gulf of California, Mexico - Guay1, Core 4569-9, 0-3 cm | ecosystem: Environmental > Aquatic > Marine > Hydrothermal vents >... | reverse complement strand
CTTGGCTGGGGATGTAATCTGGGAACCGATAAATCGGAGACTAAAAGTACATGCTCTGGAGATGCCTCTCAGCAAAGTGACGATTGTTTTTTCCGAGCTTGGAGAACTCTTAGGGGCACTCGGAGCAACAACTCTGGTATTAAATAGGATATTTGAACCAACAGGGCTCGTATTACCCAAAGGAGAGAAGGGTGAAATCGTATAAGGAGCTAATTGTAGAGGAAATAACCAACACTCCACAAGCTAAGGGGAACGGCAAACTGCTTGTACTGATGGACTCAAGGGCCGGTTTTTCCGAAATGTTAGTTGTAAGAAAGGGAGTTCTCCCTCTGCTCGTCCATTACGGAGTGCCATTTGCCATTCGCGATCTCGCAGGTGCTCCCTTGCAGACTTCAGAAGTTCTTAATTCAAGATGTGTTATCATCGCCCATGAACGTATGGTGAGGGCGTTTTCCAAGGGGACGATCGAAGCCCTGAAGGTGGGGTTAGCACACGGCACAGGCCTAGTTAATCTGGACGGAGACCTCTATCACGCCTCCTCCGAGCTGAAAGAACTTCTGGGTATTTCCCTTCAGGAAGCCCCTCTGTTGACTGATTCTCTTCAGTTCTCGCAGAAACCGCACTTTATTATTCGATTTAAGGAACCAGGACAAAGGTTGTCCTGGAAAAGGCCGTTGACTCTTTATTGGGCGGAGGAGATGGAGGATGACTGGCAGGTTGTAGCCAGTGGCATAATGGGGAAAGAGCAGTTAATTGTAGCCCGACATCTTATCCCTGAGATAGCGGTTGTGCCCGGTCAATACCCTGCCATTGCCGTGAAAAATGAAGAGAAGGGGAAGATTGTCCAGTGGTTTTTGAGTCCCAGGATATTTTTGCCCGATTTTCTGGGTCACTGCAAAGGGATGGATGATATTTTAGCCGGTTCCATTATCTGGGCGACAAAGAAGCCTTTCATCTACAATTCTTTTCCTCCCTTTGTGGTGTTTAGAATAGATGATGTCAGTGGTGCAAAGGGGCTCAGATGGCTCCAGACTGCGGCGGAGGTAGGGTTCAAATGTGCTCCGTCAATCTTTATTGACCGCATAAAGGGAGATTCTCTTAAAGTCGCCAGGAAACTTCAGGAGGAGGGGAAGGCAGAGGTTTCCTGCCATGCCTCAAGTTATTATGAGCTTATGGGCTTCAAATTTGGATATGGTCCGCACAAGAAAGAAGCGGTCGCTGCCCGGTACGAGAAAATGCGGAAGTTTTTCGCTCAAAATAGACTCAGGATACCTAAAACCTGGAACCCCCACTGGGGTGAGATAGCACTGGATGAATTAAGCGAGATGAAGAAATTGGGAGCGAGGTATATCCTCGGGCATTTCCTGCCTGATGATGCAAAGCATGGGCGTTTGAACTGGAATCCGAAACCCTACGGAAGCGTTGAATGCTTCTACGACTATTCCCCTAACGACCCTGAAATCATCCGTTTTGCCTCGATGAAAGCCGGTGCCGAGCAGGACTTTCTGGAGGGTCTCACGGTTTTTGCCGGACATAGCGACAGAAATCAGATAGATGCCATAATCAGAAGGGGAACCGAGCAGATAACATGGGGACTTTCCTGTGGGTTCCATGGACAGTTGTTGACCCACGAGCAGAAGATAGCGGTTATTTCCGACGAAGATTGGGAGATGATATTGAGAGCAATTAAGGAGAACATCGAAAAATTCAACCCTAAATTTGCTTTATTGGACCAAATTGCCGCTTACATTGAATCGAGAATGTCTTCTCGATTAAAAAGCGTGAATGTCGAAGAGTCCGAGCTGCTGGCCGAATTTGAGGGGAATACTTTATGTGATATGTACCTAACCCGGGCAGATGGGGATGAGGAGATAAGTTTGGACTTTATCACTGTAGGGAAATTCAAGAATGATGCAACTTTTAGCGCGTAAACAACCTGCGGGAGATTCAGTACCAGGCGGGTAACAGTTCAGTGCATGCCGAAAAGAAACTTTTGTTTGTAGCAGGGACGTGAAGATTAAGCAGGGTTTTTCGCTATGCAAATTTATCCCCGAGCCTGCCCTGAGCGTAGTCGAAGGGCTGGAAATGACCAAAAAACTGAACCGTTACCTAGGGAGAAGAAACATGCAAGCAAAAGCACTCAAGCTCAAAGACAGGAAATTCGACAACTGGAGGACGGAGGTCGAAGACAGGTGGAACTATGAGGACTTTCTCAGGGATGAGGGATGGAGGAAGGATTGGATAAGCTTCGACAGCGTCCTTTTTAACCCGGGAGACAACAGGGTCTACTGTGGAATCACCTCGTTCGATGCAGATATATTCTATGCCTATGATCGAAATGAGAAAAGATTCATTTCTCTGGATTACCACCGCATCGCCGACCCGTTTGATGCCAAATTCCACCGGTCTTTAGTGAGATCAAAAAACGGGAGGATCTATGCTGCGGTTGCCCTTCTGCATGATATAGACAGCTATTGGGAAGCACCGGGAGGGGCTATAGTTGAATATGACCCCAAGACTGGCGACTTGAGAAAACTTGGGATTCCTATCCCCCACGTTTACATCCAATCAATAGCACTGGATGATGAACGGCGAATTATCTATGGCCAGACGTTCACTCCGGAGATGCTTTTCGCCTTTGACCTGGCCAGCAAAAAGACAAAGATATTGGGGCCAATAGGCAGTGGGATGCAGATGGGACAGGGAGAGAATATAACTTTGGACAATGAGGGCAATGTATGGGGAGGTTGGAGCGTAACCCGGGCCTGGCAAAGCTCTCCAGGGGTGGACTCCTTGAGGCTTTTCAAGTACGACAGGAAGAGGGGGCGGATAGAATACCTCAAACACGGTTTGCCCAGACTTGACGGGGCTTATGGCTTCGCTAAGCTGGATGGAATATACAATCCTGGAAATGGGTTCATATACGCCGGCACCGGAGAAGGGGGGTTGATGAAGATAGACCCCGAGACTGGAGAAGTTAAGCTGCTTGGAGCACCCTGTCCCCCCCGAAGGCTGGCGGCAATGGTGAAAGGGCCGGATGGGTTCCTCTATGGAGCTGGGGGCAAATTCGGCAATGCTTCTATATTCAGGTTAGACCTTGAAACCGATGAGTATGAAGTGCTCGGAAAGATAGAAGATAAAGAAGAAGGTGTGAGCGCCTGGCAGATTCATGACATGGATATCACCGACGATATGGTGATCTATGCTGGAGAAAATGATAACATCAACAGATCGTCCTATCTATGGGAGATAAAACTTTAGGGAGGAAAACGTGGAAAAACGAACAGTACCCTGGTTAAGATTGGGAGGGCTTTACGAAGAAGATGATCTGGAGGCAGTTACTGAAATCCTGAATGCCCAAATAAGGGAGTCCGCGGGTTTCTTTAGGCTACCAGAAGAGCCAAATTTTGAGAGAGCATTTGCAGAACACGAAGGAGCAAAGTATGCCTCAGCGGTGAATTCATGTGGGTCAGCACTTGATCTATGCCTGACGCTCTTGGGCATCAGAGAGGGGGACGAGGTGATAACAACTCCCTTAACCTTTGTTGCCAGCGCATCCTGTGTGCTTACCAAGGGGGCAAAGGTTGTTCTTGCCGATATAGACCCCGAAAGCTATTGCCTCGACCCCGAGGATGTGGAAAGAAAGGTCACCTCTCGGACAAAAGCAGTCATTCCCGTTCATCTGGCAGGGCTGCCGGCAGATATAGATGCATTCGAGAAGATAAGGGAGAAATACGTGGTCCACATTGTCTATGATGCAGCTCACGCTGTCTCGGCAAAATACAAAGGGAAGAAAATCGGTAATGCAGGGGACCTCTCCTGCTACAGTTTCCATTCCGCCAAAAATATGTGCACCCTGGGCGAAGGAGGAGCCATCACCACGGATAATAAAGAATATCACCAGAAGCTTCAGAGTCTCAAATCCTTTGGTTTCGTGTATGGAGAGAAGGATGAAGTGGTAATTCCCGGATTTAATTACCGGATGACTAAGGTTCAATCTGCCGTCGGCCTTACCCAGCTCAAGAAGGTAGATAGGGTGGTGAGACTTCGCAGGGAGAAGATGCGCTACCTCAACGTCCTTTTAGAGGAAGTAGAGGAAATTATTCTACCTAAACCTCTATCCACCGATGATGGCCACGCCTGTCATCTGGATATGCTCAGGCTCGACGAAGGGAAAGTTAGTTTTTCCAGAGATGAGTTCCTCGAATGCCTTAAAAAGGACTATGGTGTAGGTGCGACCATTCATTATCCTCCTATCTGGGAGTGGAGAATATTTGAGGAAAGGGGCTATACCGGGAAGGACACCCCTGTTGCAGCCAGGGTATGTCGTGAACTCTTCAATCCGCCAGTGTTTCCGAAGACCTCAGAAGAAGATCTAAGTTATATAGCCTGGGCCATAAAAGAAGCTATAAGTAAGCTGCGGAAACAGCATATATAGTGATAAAAATCACAAACAAAGGATGGGAAGGTAAACAGTATGGAAGCCATTCTGAGTGCTTCTTGGCAATGACTCCTTCTCTAATTTTATAAAGGGGTCAAGATGGTTCATCACTATATTCGGGGCACCTATTATGATTTAGGTTTTCAAATTGGCGGCACTCACGCCGAGCTTATCCGATACCTCGTTCGTCAATATGCCACATACCATGCACCTTTACCCAAGCCTAGTAGATGCAGGCAGTTGGACAGAGCTGTTGCATACCTGACAGAGCACTTTCCCTGGGCCGTGGAGGAACTTCGTGGATACGGCGAGGGATGCGGTCTGGGTTTTGAGGCGCTGGCTTTCATGTTCTGTTTTGGTTTCGGGAGAAAGGAGACTCTGGAAGGATGCTCCAACCTTGCCTTCGCTGATTCTGACCATGGACCTTTGCTTGCTGGCAATCTGGATGATCCGCCTTGGCATCATCTGGTGAGTTTTGTGCCAGAAGATGGATATGCGGCCACTTTCGTGCACCTTCCTATGATGCCCTGCGCCTGGGGTGGTATGAATGAGAGGGGGCTGTGCGTCAGTGGCTCAAGCGCCTCCCTCCCCTCCAGGTACGGCAAGTGTGCCGAGTTGTCTGAGCATCAGATTTGGACGAAGTATCTTAAGGTCCGCGTGTTGCTCCACTGGGCTGCCAATGTAGACGAGGCGCTGACTCTGTTCCGTAAGTATAACTTCGCTGGAGACGGAAATCTTATTCTTCTGGATGCCACGGGCCGCGGCGTGGTTTTTGAAAAAACGGGAAACCGAGAATTAGGGCTGCGAGAGATGACCGACGGCTGGATCGCCTGCGGCAATCTATTCCCCTCCAAGGTCCAAGATCAGGATATGGAGGAGAATAATCGCTACTTTGCCAGGGCGCTTTCCAGATACCAGGCTCTGGAGCGCGCTGGCAAGGGGCCTCATATGCTGGATGCAGCCAAGGCCGTGTTGGCGAGCCATCGGGGTGATCCTGATGAGTTGGAAACCGTCTGCAACAGTAACACAAGCTGCTCGATGATCTGCCTTCCAGCCGAAAGCAAGGTTCTTTTCACCCAGCGATTCCCCTGTCAGTATCCATTTGTCGAATACGAGGTGCCACATAGGAGCGGTTCCTGAATTGCCCTACGATTCCAACCATTGGTTATTATAGGAGAGGAAAAGTCATGGGATTTACCATATCTAGGCAGTCAGTACCGGCGATTGTTGTACCCCAGGAGGCAGCCGAGCCCGTCCGTTTCGCCTCTCAAGAGCTCAAGAGGTATTTGGGCCGGGTATTAGGGAAAGAACCCATCATAACGCAGTCCGCAGATGCTCCGGCCATAGCTTTAAAGATCTGTAAAGATACCAACTTAAGTCAAGAGGGCTACGAGATCCGCACAGATGGACAAACGCTCACCATCAGTGCTCCTGAGCCTGTGGGGGTGGTGTTCGGCACTTACTATTTCCTGACCCAATATGTGGGCTGCCGCTTTACCGGTTTGGCTCCAGATGGGGAGTATATACCTCAGAGGGAATCAGTGGAGATCGGGGATGTTGCAGTGCAACGCAAGCCAAAGCTCTGGTACCGCGGCTTGCAATTCTCCAAGACCGAGGGCCTGAACGACTATCCGGCTGAGACGGCGATCAAGCGCATCGACTGGATGGCCAAAAACGGCATGAATTTTGTCCTCTACACTCCCAAATACCAGTTCGGCGAAGGAGGGGCGGACCGATTCTATACCGATACCTGGTTTTTCCGGCACATATATCCAGAAGTGCGCAAGCGTGGACTTAAACTCGATATGAACCATCACAACCTCTTCTATTGGCTACCCCCGGAGAAGTATTTCAAGAAACATCCTGAATGGTATGCCCTGAGAAACGGGAAGCGGTCTGCTTACCCCGCTCAGTTGGCCATCTGCACATCAAATGCTCAGGCTGTTCAGACTCTTGTCCAGAATGTCTTGGCCTATTTGCGTGAGCATCCGGAGGTCGAAATAGTGGGAGTGATCCCTGAGGATGGATGGGGCATGTGCGAGTGCGAAGAATGCCGTAAGCTGGATTTCCCCGACGAGAAGTTCTGTGTCGGGCCAGTGGACTACAGGAAACCCGAGGGCGAGAACAGAAGCAAGGCGCGACGATATGCGCTTCTGGTTAATGAGGTAGCTCGTGCCGTCAAAAAAGAGTTTCCCAGCGTATATGTGGGCATGGCCGCATATATTGACATCCAGTGGCCGCCGCGGGACGTAGTTCTGGAGGACAATGTCGTGCCCTGGGTGGCGATATATTGGCGGTGTGGTGCCCATCCTCTCGGGCCACATAGCTGCCCGGTGAATACTCTGTTCTGGGATATACTCAAGGAATGGAAGAAAGCCCATGTCGGCCGGCTCATCCTCTACGAATACTATATGGGTATGGCGACATACCGTTCGTTGCCTTTTCCCGTGGCCGAAGTGATGATCCGTGAGTGGCCCGGCCTCAAGGAACTTGGCGTCGACGGCGCCACGATCCAGAGTACTGGGGAAAGCCATGAGACTTACGGGCTCAACTATTACACATTCGCCCGCCTGGGCTGGGAAGATAACCTGGAATATGAGAAAGTTCTTGATGATTACCTTTTGGGAATGTTCGGCTCGGTAGCATCTGAGGTGCGGCCGATATGGGAAACGCTGGTAGGAAACCTCCAGAGGATTGAGAAGTTTGGGGTCAGGGCCACGCCCTATAAAGAATCCGTGGATGAGGGATGTTTCACCCAGAACGCTTGGGAGTTTAATGCTCTGGCGGATTCCAGAGCGCTTGAAAGATTCCGTGCTTGCTGCCGACGGGCCTTGAAGAAAGCAGTTACTGATCGTGAGCGCCGTCAGGTGGAGATGCTCCTTGTCTCTATTCGGTACTGGGAGTTGGCAGGTAGAGCCATGGATGTGTATTTCCAGGCCACTCGAGTTGATGAAAAGGGTGAAACGAAGAAAGCCGTTAAGCTATATAAGGACTTTATCTCCCAGGTGGATCCCATATTGGACCACGAGGCCCGGTTTGTCGGGCGGGGATGGATGGGTTTGAGCAACGACACGGACCAATGGCGGCGCAGCGGAGAGCGTGCCCGGAGACGGATTGAAGTTGTGACCACTGGAATGAAAAACGTGTAGATCTGAAGCGTGGTGTGTGAATGACCACTCGCGTTTCACTTTTCACGTTTCATTGTTCATTTCCTAGGGAGGACTAAATTGCCAAAACTTAGATGGTTATTGGTAGGGACAGGGGATATAGCCAAGAAAAGAGTTGCCCCTGCCATAGAATCCGAGCCACGAAGTGAGCTCTATGCGGTTATGGACGTCTCAGAGGAGCGGGCGAACGCGTTTGTAAAACAGCATCCTGCTCGGGTGTTTAGAAATTTTGAAAAAGCCATTTCTGACCCGTCAGTTGATGCTGTCTATATAGCTACTCCTGTCTTCTTGCATAAGAAACAAAGCATTCGTGCACTCAGGGCTGAGAAGCATGTTCTTTGCGAGAAACCTCTGGCGCTGAATATTGAAGAAGCTAATGAGGTAGTAAGAGTCGCTGCTCATAGCGATAAAAAATTTGGTGTTGCTTACTTTCGGCGTTTCTATCCTCGTTACCGAATGGTTCAGGAAATGTTAGAGAAAGGCGAGTTCGGTCAGGTGGTGCTTGTCCGTATGACCTATTTCTCCTGGTTTAATCCCTCAGAGAATGACCCCAAATACTGGCGAGTCATCCCCGAGAAATCCGGGGGAGGCCCTATCTCAGATATGGGAACTCACATGATAGATGTACTTGTGGGACTTTTTGACGTGCCAGTGTCAGTGTATGCAAGGGTGGAAACTTTGACCCATCAATATAGAGTGGAGGATTCCGCTTCCATAATTATGAAACTCAAAAATGGCGCCCATGTTGTGGCTGGCTTCAACTGGAATTCAAAGACTTGGTCTCACGAGTTCGAGATCATTGGCACCGAGGCAAAAGTAAAGTGGCATCCCTACGATGGGCCAAAGGTAATAAAGACTGTAGGCAGAGAAATAAGCGACATAGATATCCCCAATCACGAGAATGTCCACTATCCGCTGATCGAGGATTTTGTATCCTCTGTGCTTGAGGGTAGAGAGCCGGTTGTTACCGCCGAGGAAGCACTTAAGACGACAAAGGTGGTGGATGCCATTTACCAGTCAGCAAACAGAGGCAAGGAGATATTACTGTGAAATTTACGCCCCGACCTACGAACGATTTTCCTGAGTTCATAAGGACCTATTATGAGAGGTGCAAGGCGAAAGTGCCCCAGATTGAAGTGATTGTGGGCAAATGGAATTTTGAGGACCTCATCCCCGGCATGAGCGATTTTGATACCCGGTTCATCCTCACCGATGATATGGGGCCCCAGGACTGGTGTGATATGTCCGAAGCGGTGGGTGAGGTGCACCTGGCGATGTGCAATGAGTTTCCTCACTGGGCGAGGATACTGGAGCACCTTCCAGGGGTGAATATGACCTGGGAGGAGTTAAAGTCGGAGGAAACCTATTTCCCTGAGTGTCACCAGTGGAGCGCCTATTTCGGCAAAAAGAGGATTTTCGATAGTATAGTGGCTGGACTGAAAAAGAGAGGATTTACAGAGAAGGATGAACTTTTCCATTTAAAGAAGTTTTTCCTCTACTATGGCCCCTACCAACGAGGGATTGACCCGGCCATAAATTTGGGTCCTTATGAGAATAAATATCCCCTTCACAGCAGGATTATGCACTATTTTAATCCGCCTCTGCAGTCCGCCATAAGTGTTATCCGAAGGAACTGGGTGAGAGGAAAACGTGAGGCATTTCGACTGGCGAGGGAGATATTTCCAAAACCAGATTTCATAGATTACCTGCTCGATATCATCGATAGACACTATGAGGTGGAGCAGCTTTATAGAGAACCGAACCTCTCCAAGCTTGAAGAGAGGCTTTTCAGCTATCTTAAGCAGGTTTTCCGTCAGCTCAGGGAGAAGATAACCATTGTGCAGGTGGAAGATAGGGACAATCCGGCGGAATACAGAGAGAAGTTAAACGGGATTGTGATCGATCCCTGTGTACAGATATTTGACTCGTCGAAATTCTCCAGATTGATGAAGGGAAGGCTCAAATTTTATACTAAGGCTGGTAGCTTCTTTGATAGCAAATGGCTCATTCAGAATGAACTTTCTCGTATCGGAAGGAGCTTCTTTGCAACGCCCTTCACGATCTATTGGAAGACTTTCGGCAGTGGAGAGAATTTATCCCCCCTGGGGGTCGCTGAAAGGCTCACGGGAGAGATATTTAACCAGGAGGATTTCTCCTTTATTAAGAGATTTTCAGACCTTACCATGCATGGTTATCAGGAGGGCGAGGAAGTTGAAATTGCCAGGCAGATCGCCGAGGTGATGGATGGATTTTATCTAGCCTTAGATAAACTTGTTCAAGCAGTGAGGGAAAAGAACGCTCTTGGCTAAAGTTGTCCAGATTTCCAAAGTCTTGAAAGTTCGAATTGGTTGCAAGCAGTTAGAAAACACCCAACTTCTTGAGACTTTGGAAATCTTATAGAGGAACTTGCTTAGGCAGTGAAGAAAGGAGGCAGAGATGCAGGATTTAAGGATAGGAATTGTAGGGATGGGCCCCAGGGGCCGGGGTTGGGTCAATACCTTCAAGAGGGTGAAAGGTGCAAAAGTAGTAGCCCTCTGTGAAAAGATAGGTCCCTTGTTAGAGCAGGGCTTGGAGATAGCTGCAGACTCGGATGTCAGGGGCTACAGGGACTTTGAGAAGATGCTGAGAGAGGCTGGATTGGATGCTGTGGCAATAGTTGTCGAACCTCATAACCAGCCAGACCTGATCTGCGAAGCGCTCCAGCGGGGTAAACACGTCATCTGCGAGGTTCCGCTTGCCTATACCATCGAAGACTGCTGGAGGATAGTCCTGGCTGTGGAGAAGAGCGGACTGAAGTTTGAGATGGCCGAGCAGCTCCGCTATTCTGCTTACGTTGAGGCTTGGAAAAAGATGGTCGAGGAAGGGACTCTAGGAAAGGTCATTTTTGCCGAAGGCCAGTATTTTCACGGAAGAACAAGGGAGAGATACTGGTTTGATTCTGAAACAGGCAGACCCCTCACCATAGAGGAGGCGAAAGGCAACCCCAACGCAAAAAAGGGCCGAATGTGGTATATGCCCCATCCCATACTCTATCTGCCCCACGAGTTAAGCCCCATATTGAAGGTCCTGGATGACAGGGTAAAGAAAGTAGTGTGCATGGGGACTCGTAAAAGAAGCTATTATTACGAGGATTTCCCGATTTCTGATTTAGAGGTGGCCCTAATGCACACGGAAAAGGACACGGTGATGAGAATGGCCTGTGCGTTCACCATTCCCACTCCCCGACCTCATCATTGGCATCATATTATGGGCACCAAAGGGGAGGTAGAGACCAATCGCTCCTTAAAAGACAGGCCCAAGATGTGGTTGGCCGATGGTTTTCTGGAGGACAAAATAGAGGTGGACTGGGGCTACAATCCTTATCAGCCAGCTCCATCTGAGGCGATAGGGACTGGACACGGAAGTTTGGATTACTACCCCTTAGCGGACTTTGTCGGAAGTATAAGGAACGATACCACCCCAGAAATGGATGTTTATAAGGCAGCAGACACAGCCGCACCGGCGATTTTGGCTGGAATGTCTGCTGACAGAGGAAGCGAGCCTCTTGAGGTGCCAAATTTCCGGCCAAATGAGAAACGACGCCCAGGAGAGGAGCCCAAAATTGCCAAGAACTAGAGGAGGATTCCGCATGCAATATCGTCAGACAAAATTCAGCGACGTTTGTGGCACTATGGATGAGTTTAAGCGACTTTTGTATGAGGAGAAAGAGAAAGTATTCACAGAGCCTGAAAGTCACTTAGAACCGTTGCTGGAAGATGCCTTGTTTATGCTGGCCCGGATGGAAGGGAGAGTTAAAGAATATAAGGATTTTGTGGAGGAAATCCGTAAGTGTCTACAATTGATGGATGAGGTTAAAGAAGTAGATTCGGCCAAGGCCAGTCGCTCGGCAGAACTTATCCGAAAGCAAATTCTCTCAAGAGAGTTGGAGGTTGAGAAACTGGCAGATGCAGCAGAATCCATCCGCTCGGTAGCAAGTGAGCTTGAGAACAGACTGCGCACTTATAAGGACCTTGCCCTGAGGTTCTATGCTCTTTTCCTGAAGGTCAAAGGGGACCGCAATTGGTTATTAGAAGCCAAAGGCTTGGAAAAAGACCTGAAGAGCAAATATCAGGCGTGGTTGCCGCCAGAACCACATAGAAGCAAACTACTCAAGTGGCTTGTTGAGGCAAGAGCGTATGTGATTGAACCTTCACGAATAGGTGAACAACCTCTTGTTCAGTTCGAGGATGGCGGACTTATTCCTATGAGCCAGGTCAGATGGGACTCGGATATAGAAAATTTCCATCCGGCAGGTTTCAAGCCGAGCCCCTCAGGGAGGAGATATAGACGGAAATGAAAAACCTATAAATAAGCTTTTGTAGAGAAGATGGATAATACCTCTTGGTCGGAATAGTCGGCAGAGAGGAACAACAGGAGGAATGCGATGCTAATTGTAGATCAGGGAAAGCCAAACGCATCTATTGTCCTCAACAAAGACGCGGAGCCCCAGCTTTTGTCCCTGGCCAAGGAGCTTCAGAGGTACATTCAACGCGCCTCGGGAGCTACCCTAAAGATTGCCTCGTGGCAGCCCGGCTTTAAGGGGAATGTCATTCATCTGGGGCCTAATCCCCGTGTGACTGAGCTGGGCGTGACAACGGAGGACTTGGGACCCGAGGGCTTTCACATTTGGTGTAGTGACCGGGACCTGGTTTTGCTCGGAAAAGACGATCTCGGCCAATCCCATGTGACCTACGCATTCTTGGAGCGTTTCTGTGGCGTTCGCTGGCTGTGGCCTGGGGAAAGCGGTGAGGTAGTACCGAAGTTCGATACCCTGGAGGTTGAAGAGGGTGAGTGGGTAGAGGCCCCCAGCTTCCGGATGCGCCATCTGCCGGTGATGTCCTACAGGAATGCTAATGAGGGTTGGCCCAATACCTTCAAGGGGAGGATAGGAGAGTGGCGTCAGCGTCAGAAGCTGGGAGGGCAGGTGGTGATCCAGGGGGTGCACGCCTTCGGGAGCATCGCCCCACCACGGATTTACTATCGTG
>Ga0164310_10001684_pt1 | contig 12632 bp, 11 predicted proteins | sample GuaBasSedimGuay1_FD_121795 | JGI IMG/M metagenome (GOLD analysis project Ga0164310, IMG submission 121795) | Subseafloor sediment microbial communities from Guaymas Basin, Gulf of California, Mexico - Guay1, Core 4569-9, 0-3 cm | ecosystem: Environmental > Aquatic > Marine > Hydrothermal vents... | reverse complement strand
GCGCACAGCGGCCTGATTCCGTAGGGGTCTTTAAAGGCGAAGAATTCTCCTTTGTTGGTTATTCCGGAAACTGAGAAGGCGCCTTCGATTTCCTCCATGCATGCCTTAACGGCTGAAACTAAATCTCTCCGCTTAGTAAATTCGATGAGAAGTTTTCTACAGATGAGTTCAGCATCACATTCATAACTGAAACCGGGAAAAACCTTTCTAATCTCTTCCTTGAGCTGCCGCGTGTTTACAACATTTCCGTTAAAGGATATTGCAATTTTTACATCATCCTTTTCGGCGATTATCGGCTGTGTTCCTTTCTGTAAGGCTTCATGGTTTGTTCTTCCAGAAGTTGTATATCTGACATTTGCTATTCCAATATGGCCGGGAAGTTTAGCCAGCCAACTTTTCACGTTGTTTCTTTTAATTTTCGGAATTAAGTCTAGACCCTTATAAATGTGAAATTGTCCATTATAGGTTAGGAAGCCATGCGACTGATGCCCTCGATGATTTTGAGCTCTCATCCCCCAGTAAAGCATGGGAAAAACTGGTTTTTTATCTAAGTCTATAGTCGCGTAGACCCCGCAATCCATTCCTAGATAATCGCCCATAGCTTACCCTACTATTTCACATATATTTCAATTTTTATGACATTTTTAAATAAAATTTACACGAAAAATTAAAAATTCTCCGAAAGGAATCTCTCCGCTCTTTCGATAAGCTCTTCCCTTTTATCCCTAGGAAGTACAACATTAGCCGCGTATTCATGGCCGTCGGCTATTCCAAAACCTTTAGACGCTTCAACAAGCACTTCAACCGCACCGGGCATCTTTCCATCCTCAATAAGTTTCTTCAGAGCTCTCGGAGTTCTAGCAGAAGCCTTACTTAAAGACTGCCTTAGACGGCCCCACCCGGGAATTTCTGGTTGGAGGTTCATAAAGCCAATAATGTATTTGTTAGGCTTTATGAGGCGCGTCTGATAGGATAGGAAGGAGCAGAATTGCCCAATCACTTTTGAACCCATCCCTCTATAGAGATCGCCAGCGTCAAACCATTGAATATGCCTTGTTTCCTTCAGTCCCTGCCTGTAAAGAATCGCTAAAAGACGTTTGTTAGCAGCTTTCCTCCTATTTTCAAGCTCCTCAACCTTCCTTTCAATTTCCTCATTTAAACCGTTTAGGCAAGCCTCTATTCCAAGCGCAGGGCCACCCTCATAGTAGCCTGCTGCACCCAAAATCTGAAGCATAGAAAAGAACTTATCAATCTTCACGCCGAACCTTACTATTTCAAAGGTTTTTCTAATAGGCTTTACAATGCCATTTTTGAGAGATTCTTCTAAAACAGCCTTATTTAACCCTGAAAAACCGCCTGGAATTTCGGAGCTGCCGATAAGTGCAAGATAGGACAAATCACTATTCTTTGGATTTAAAATTTTGGAGAAAAGATAGGAGCATGTTGCCCCAGAGAAGTCTGTTTCTCCCTTAAACCCGAAATGCTCCAAGTTTAAATCATAAACTTTCGGATCATTTGCCGGTTTTGGGTCATGATGGTCAAGTATGATTACAAGGTTTCTACCTTGATTGCATTCCGAGATGTAATCGGCATGCGCTGAGCCTATGTCAACATAAAAAATTAATTGACCAGCCCCTTGATGAAGGCTTTGAACTACTTCTAGGTATATCTTTTCTAAGCAGAAGGTTTTGACTTTGAAGCCTTCTCTTTCTAGGGCCTTTTTTGTTATCGCCGCGGAGCATAGGCCATCAGCATCATCATGATGAATAATAGTAGCCTCCGATACGCCTAAATTCCTTATTTCAGAAATTGCCTTTCTCGATTTTTCCTCAAATTTTTCATAACTCATTTTTCGCTCACTAATCTGTCTTATTTATGGAGTTGATAATTTTACATTGCTTTTGAAACTATTTTTAGTAGGTCTGAGCGGGTGATAATCCCTGAGATTGCGCCTTTATTGACAACAAGAACTGCCGGGCTTTCCTCTAATAGGGATTTAACGACACTTATAGATGCGTTTTCGGGCACCATCGGCAACGGAGGTTCCATTATTTCCTCAACCCTTTTTTCGGCAACCGTCGAACTTAAATTTCTAATTATGCTTTCCTCAGTTACTGTTCCAACAACTTTTCCGCGATTTATAACTGGAAGTTGCGAAACCGCATGTTTCATCATTATTTTGCTTACTTCCAGAACTTTAGCTTTTGAATCCACAGAAATAACGTTTTTGGTCATTATTTCTTTACATTTCCTCTTTCCGCCGCTTGTCAAAACTTCCAGTATTTTGTTTACAGTTGAGAGTCTTGGGTCAACTTTCTCGTTTTCTATTTTAGCTATGTGCGCTTGGGACACTCCTACAAGCTTTGCTAGTTGTCTCTGCGTTAGCCCTGCCTCAAGTCTAAGCCTTTTTAGCGTGGAACCGGTTATCACCATTCTCTGATAACCCTCAGTTATTTCTTAGTCATTTTAGATATCGCAAGATATATATTTTATGCAAATTATAAAGAGTGGACTACATAAAAGGTGAATATTATGCCGAGAAACATAATGGTTGAGTGTTTAAGGCAAACACCTCTAGAGAAACAGAAGCTTGAAATAGTCGAACGTAAGGGTTTGGGACATCCGGACTACATCTGCGATGCAATAATGGACAGAGTGTCCGTGGAATTAAGTAAAGAATACCTCAAAAAAGTAGGAACAATACTTCACCATAATGCTGACAAATCCCTGCTGGTGGCTGGAGACGCTGAGATACGATTTGGCGGAGGCATAATAAAAGAGCCTATGCTTCTAATATTCGGAGACAGAGCGACATTCAACGCTGACGAAATTGAAATTCCAGTTGAAGAAATAGCTATTAACGCGGCTAAGCAATGGTTTAGAGAGAATCTCCGTTTCGTAGATCCCGAAAAACATGTCCGTTATCAAGTTGAATTTAAGCCCGGTTCACCTGAACTCGTCGACATATTTAGACGGAAATCCGGAGAATCCAAAATTTTAGGTGCAAACGATACTTCCGCCGCTGTAGGTTATGCGCCTATGACAAGAACTGAAAAGATTGTTCTGAACGTGGAACAGTACATCAACTCTCCAGAGTTCAAGAAGAGATTTCCGGAAAGTGGTGAAGACGTAAAAGTCATGGGACTCAGAAAAAACAATGAATTATGGTTAACCATCGCCATGCCCCTAGTTGATAGATATGTCGAAAATGAAAGAGAATATTTCATTAAAAAAGAGGAAATCCTAGAAGAGATAAGAAATTTTGTAAATGAACATTCAGACTTTGACAGAGTAAACATCAAAATGAATACGTTAGACGTTAAAGGAAGAGGGATACACGGCGTATATCTAACTGTTTTGGGGACAAGCGCTGAAAGCGGAGACTCAGGTCAAGTTGGAAGAGGAAACCGAGTAAATGGAGTAATCCCCCTAAATAGACCACTATGTTCAGAGGCGGCGGCCGGCAAGAATCCAGTAAGTCATGTTGGAAAAATCTACAATCTACTTACCCATAGAATTGCAGCTAAAGTATATGAGCAGGTTCCGGGTTTAGAGGAGGTTTACATATGGCTTTTAAGCCAAATAGGAGAGCCCATAGATCGCCCGGCCATTGCGGCTGCGCAAGTGGTAATGAAAAGTGGCAACAACTTCGAAGATGTAAGGAAAAGCATAGAAGAGGTTGTAGATGCTGAACTTGAAAGCATAGATGCGTTCTGCAGAGATTTGGCCTACGGAAAAATCAAGATCTGTTAAGGGGTTAAACCCAAAATGAGTGAGAAAATTCCAGTTTCGGACTTCTATAAAGTTATTGATTATGTAACAATTTTCAAGAGCGAGAAGTGGTGGGAAGCCGTTGCAGTAATTGAATCCTTTGGAAAGAAGAGCATCGCCATGTACCTTTGGCAGTTTAGAGATGGAAAATGGAAAAGGAAGCATAAATTTCAATTGAGAAATTTAGAGGAATGGGAGAAAGTGAAGGCTGCCATCGACAAGCTTGCGCCGCAGGTTTACAAGTAACCTTCGGCCTTTTAGCTTTTCATTAGGTTTAACAGAAAAGTCTTGATTTTGTCATTAGCGTTCAATATAGTCTCTATCGTTTTTCTTCCCTTGTCGGTTAATGTATAAACTCTTTTTCTCTCGCTCCATATGCCTTCTATTAGGCCTTGTCTTTCCAGCGAGTATAGAAGTGAGTATACTGTTCCGGAGCTTACTAGAAGTCGGAATTTGTTATGTATGTAGGATATTACGTCGTATCCGCTCATCGGTCGGTTTCTGAGTTCGGATAGGATTATTATGTCCATGAAGCTTTTTATGATTCTTTCATGCATACTTTTCAAAATTTTTGCTTCCATTACATCACCGAGCATAACTGTCATGTTTAATCACAATTCTAGATTTATATTCAGATATAGATATTTAAATTTTATTCTAATTCAGATTCAGAATTATATACAGATTCAGATAAGTCTAAACAAATCTCAACTTAAAACGAACACACATAGCCAAGAAAAATAACCAAACACAAGACGAAAAACATAAAAGCCCTAAACGAATTTTAAAAACTAAATTCTGAACAAAAACTCAATTTGAAGAGAAATTAACAGCTAGAAATATATCTGCATGTTATAAAACGTTAACTTATAATTTTAGTCCATTAAATACGAGGTGTACTAAAATGGTTTGGTGGAAGGAATCTTTTGAAAAAATAAACAGCGAACTAGAACTTATAAAGAAAAAGAGAGAAACTCTGGAAAAATTGTTAGATTCAGGGAAGATTTCTCAGCCTACATATGAATATTACAGCAAAGAACTTGAAGAGGCTGAAAGGGCGATAGAAAGTAGACGTGAAGCACTTATCGAAAAGATTAATTCAAGAATGGAAACTTTGGAGAAGCAGCTTCAAGTTTTAGAAATGCTATTCGCGGACATAGAGATTTCCCACGCCGTTGGAGAAATAGATGAAGAAACCTACAACAGGCAAAGGGACACGCTGGCAACTGGACTTGATTTTGCAAGAAAGGAGCTAGAAAGCTTGAAGGAATTCACGGCAACTCTTGAAGCGCCCAGCATAAAGCCAACGGCAGAAGAGGCAATTTCAGAAGCCCAAGAAACCATTACAGAGACTACCACCAACGAAAGTGTCGCCGAAGCCATAGCTGAAGAAACAATCCACGAACAAGTTGAAGAAACTGTTCAAGAGCAAACTCCATCAGAAGCAATAGAAGAAGCAATGGAAACCACAATGGAAGAACCCTCAGAAGAGAGCAAACCACAAGAAGAAATTACCGAAGAAGCTCCAGTTGAAGATTTAACATTTCAAGCCATAGAGGAGGGATCAGAAGCAACAGAAGAGCAAATTGAAACCTAGGCGAAATCATAATTTTTCACTTAATTTTCTTTCCAACAAAATTTTTAGCTTGAAAATCTAGTTCTAATTAGGCGAAAAAGTTGAAGTTTGGAATAACTTATCATGAAAAGTTTAAGCAATATGATTTGGGACCGGGGCATCCATTTAGGGGAGATCGCTTTGAAAATGTAAAAAAACTTTTTGAGGAAAAGAGAATATTTAAATTCCCAAACATTGTCGTTTTGGAGCCTGAACCCGCAAAAAGAGAAGATTTGCTTCTTGTGCATGAAGAGGGCTATGTTAATCACATCTTTGAACTTGCGAAGGAGAGCAAACCATACGATATTGAAACCCCTGTCTCTCCAACAATACTAGAGGCCGCCCTCCTAATTGTTGGGGGAAGCATGCTGGTCGCAGAAAAGGTCCATAAAGGCGAGTTAAAGCGTGGAGTTTCTCTTGGCGGAGGCCTACATCATGCAGGCAGAAATTATGGTGGAGGGTTCTGTCTCTTCAACGACGTCGCTATAGCCGCTCAACATCTTAGAAAAAGGTTTCAAGTCAAGAACATCCTCATAGTTGATTATGATGTTCATTTTGGAAATGGAACAAGCGACATATTCTATTCCGACCCGCAGGTTCTTTTCATATCCATTCACCAAGATCCGAGAACAATTTATCCGGGAACAGGTTTTATTGAACAGATTGGCAAGGGAGCTGGTGAAGGCTTCAACATTAATGTCCCGCTTCCGCCGGGCACAACGGACAATTCATATCTTAGAGTCATCAGAGAAGTCGTGTTTCCACTGGCTGAAGAGTTCAAGCCAGAAATGATGCTTGCCAATGGAGGAAGCGATCCGCATTTCGCCGACTCACTTGGAAGCCTAGCCCTAAGCGTAAACGGCTTCTATAAGCTTTCAAGGATGCTCGCCGAACTTTCTGAAAGAGTCTGCGGCGGAAAACTCGCCTTAATGGTTGGAAGCGGATATAATCCCGAAGTCTTACCCGTTTGCTGGTATGCCCTCACCGCGGGGGCTTTCGGATTTGAAAGCTTAGATGTTTCAGATCCCTATCCGGCGCCAGCCGAGTCTCCATGGGCTACGAGGAAAGTTGAGGAAAACTTAAGAAGGCTTAAGGCAATTCTAGGCAAATATTGGAGATGCTTCCGCTAGGTGGTGTAAGGGTTGGAGTCTATAGAAGAAGTGAGGCGAAACTTTCCAATAGTGAAAAATAAAGTCTTTCTGAATCATGCCGCCCATTCTCCGCTTCCAAAACCGGTTTTTGAGGCTATGATGAATTATTTGAAATTGGCCTCTGAAGAATGGGACTTTGAGACTGATTTGGAAGAGGCTAAGAGGCTTTTTGCGAAATTAATTAACGCGAAACCAGAAGAGATAGCTTACACCCCAAACACTTCAACTAGCCTTAACATAGTTGCAAACATGCTGAAATACGGTAAGGATTCGAATATTGTTACGACTGATTTGGAGTTTCCATCGGTTGTTTATCCATGGCTTAGAAAGAAAATGGGTGTAAAGGTTAGATATACGAAGAATGTAGATGGAAGGATTTTGGATGAAGACTTTGAGAGAATGGTTGATGATAAGACAGCTGCCATAGTTGTGAGTCACGTCGAATATGCGAATGGCTTTAGAAATAACCTAAAGTTCCTATCGGAACTAGCCCATGAACACGGCGCCTTTCTAGTCGTGGACGCAATCCAGTCGACTGGCGCAATCAAAGTTGATGTTAGGAGGGATGATGTTGATTTTCTGGCTACCGCATGCTATAAATGGCTTTTAGGCCCCAGCGGAGTAGGCTTTCTCTACGTTAAAGAAGAGTTGATTGAGGAGTTTGAACCTCCGATGATAGGATGGGCAAGCGTCGAGCCTCAAGTTTTTGAAACAGTTGAGTTTTGGGACATATGGAATTTGAGGCTTTCGAAAACGGCCAGCCGATTCGAGGTTGGAGGCCCAAACGTTATAGGTTGTATAGGCGCGGCCAAAGCCTTAAAACTCCTACTTGACTATGGAATAGAAAACATTGAAAGCCGCATACTAGCCCTAAGCGATTATTTAATCGAGAGAATAAAGGAAGCCGGCTGGAAACTTCAGACTCCAGAAGAGAGAAACTGCCGATCTGGAATAGTCAACTTTTTGATAGATAATCCAGCGGGAAGAGTTGAGCAACTCGCTAGGAAAGGGATAATTGTTTCAGCTAGAGCTAATGGCATTAGGGTTTCGCCGCATTTCTATAATACAAGAGAGGAAATAGACCGCCTTGTCAATGAACTTTTGAAGCAGAATTAGCCAGTGTATGGTTTAAATTCCCATTTGTCAAGCTCTAGGCATATTCTTCTCATGGTAGCAACGGCCTTTTCCTTGGGAAGCATCATCATAACCTTGCCTATATGCTTACAGAACTGCTTAACTGGTATGCATCTGCTCCAATCTGCACAGTCATGCAATACCAACCTATTTTCAAAGTCGATTAAAACGTGATAATCGCGAACTTTGGCTACTATACGTTTGTCGGATATCTCCTCTACTGAGATTTCATCATCGCTTATTGCCCTAGCACGCTTCAGCCTTGAATCATCCATGAAAAAGCCTATCAGCCCTTTAAATCCAAGCTTTTCTATTTGTTCCGGCATGTAGGCGGCCAAAGTTTTTCTTTTAGGCGGGACTGGCGGAGGCTTGGCGGCCTCTTTCCTAAAGTAGTTTTCTATCCTTTCCTTAACCTTCCTCTGTTCAGGCGTTATTATTCCAAGCATTTCCAAAGTTTGAAGACAATTTTCGACAGCGTAGGCGTGAAAATGATTGTTAAAGTATCCGTAAACAGCCTTTGTCTGCTCTGCAGCCTTCTCTATTTTCGGTATCCACGGCTCAAGCTCTTCCTTCTTGTAGCGATAATAGTACCATGGTCTTTCGCCTCTTCCATGCCATCTAAAATAGGCGATATCCGCCGTGACATGAACTTCTGGCGGCAGCAAAGGCTCATCGACAACGGTGTAGGCAACATTATATCTTTCAAGAAGTCCAAAAACTTCATTTTTAAGCCATGAATTATGCCTAAACTCAACTGCAAACCTAAATTCCTTTGGCAAAATTGCCAAAAAGTCTTCTAGCAGTTTTAAATCAAATTTTAAGCCGGGAGGAAACTGAATAAGCAAACATGCAAGTTTTCCCTCTAAAAGCAGAGGCTTCATCAATTCGCAGAATCTCTCTAAATCCGCTTCTACGCCCTGCTTAACGTCAAGCTTCTTTTTATGAGTAATAAGCCGTGGAAGCTTAGCTGAATAAACGAATTCTGGCCGAGTATATTTTAGCCAGCCGTAAACTGTTCCTTTTGTTGGATAAGCATAAAAAGTTGAGTCTATTTCTGCGGTGTCAAAAACTTTCGAGTAATAGGCAAGCTTACTTTCTTCCTCGCTTAGATAGAAAGGGCCTACCCAATCTTTGTAACTCCAGCCGGAAGTGCCCAAATAGATTTTACCCACAACCAACACCAAATTAAGTTAGGAATGCCAAGCTTAAATGATTTCTAAAGACAAGCCTTGTTTACATGCCATAAATCCCATGATTACAGAACAGGCTTTGAACCGAAAAGCAAACTTGACAATGCCCTAATTGGGATTAACTAAAGCTGAAGTAATTAAGATAATAACAGACTTTATATAGTTAGATGCTAAGTAGCTCCGGTTAAAAATGAGAGCTGTTAAAGAAGTTTGGAGGAACTTGTTTGGAAAAAATGTTTCTTTCTCCATCACCTCCACCGCCTGCTATACGTGACGCCATGGCTAAGGCTGTTGAAAGAAAGATGGAAGGCCTTCCAACTTTCGATTTCAGCAGCGGAAACGTAGGTAATCTTCTGCTTAGACAGAGGCTTTTCGAATCCTTCAGCATAGAAGTTGACAAGTCTTTGCCAGCGGAGTTGAGGCAAATAGCTGAGGGATTAAGGGATGGATTAATTGAATCCTATTATCCACATCCTAAAGGTCTTGCCTACTCTCCGACCGGTGGAACAGAGCTTATCAAAAAGCTCGTTATCAGATATTTTAGGGAGATTCACGGCGTTCCACTCTCCGATAATGATATTGACAAGGTAGTTGTTACTGCCGGCGGTCAGCAAGCCATGATGGCCTCACTTAGAGCCCTAAAGCCCGGAACTAAAGTTCTACTCTCAAGATGGGAGTACTCTCCAATTCCGGGAATAATTAGAGACCATAATTTAAATGAGGTTAGAGTGAAAACAAACGAAGATCTATCAATAAACATTGATGACTTGAGAGGGAAGGTCAGTGAAGGTTCGGTCTTCTACATTAGCATGCCCAACAATCCTACTGGCTATGTTTCGCCGGGAGATTTAATGAGCATAGCGGAAGTTATGTCGACCAATCGCGGAGGCCTAGTTTGGGACGCACCTTACCTGTTCACCATATTGAGACTCAACGGGAAACACGCAGCCTTCGATAAAGCCTTCCTAAATGAAGTAAATGAAAAGTTCAGGCAAGTAGCCGAAAAGCATCATGAAAACATGTGCATACTATCAAGCCTTTCAAAAACATGCCTTATCGCCGGCCTTAGATTCGGGTTTGCAGCTGCATGTAAAGAGTGGATTGCAAACATGGAGGCCATTATTGGAAGAGAAAACTTAAGCAGCCCAACTCCATCGTTCATAGCCGGAGCCCACATTTTGAGGAATTTCTTGGAGCAGCCGAAAAGTTACGAATGGGTATGCAGGGTGCTCGCGGAAAGATTAACCGTTCTGATGGAAGAAATCTACGAGTATCTCATACTGCCTAAAAACGGAGTTTTCGGCGCACTCTATACCCTAATCAGAACTGGACAGACAGATGGAAAAGCCTTTGCAGATAAGCTGATAGAAAAATATGGGATAGTGACTGTTCCAGCCAATCCATTCTATGGAGGCCCAGTAAACGCCGTTAGACTTTCCCTTGTCTCCGTTCCGTGGAGCGAAGGAGACGAAGAGTGGATTTCAAGCGTTAAGGCATTAAAGCAGGCTCTACAGGAAGTCGCTCAATAACTCCTTAATTTTTTCCTTTTCGGAGTTTTCAAGGGGTAATGCCGGCTTTCTCGGATAGCCTGCTGGCAAGCCCTTAAGATTTAATGCTGCCTTTATCGCAGAAAGCTGATTGTATCTCCTAACAAGAATCTCATTCAGATAAGAGATTTTTCTTTGCAGCTTTGTCGCGTCATCAATTTTTCCGTTTTTAAAGGCTTTGTAGAAGCTGCTGCAAAGTTTCAGCGCAACATTTGCAACGGCTATTATGGCGCCTTTTCCTCCCAGCATTAGGGTTGACAGAGTCACATCTGCTGTTCCGGCTAATACGGCTATTTTGTTGCCTACAAGTCGGATTAATTCTGAGATTTGGCTTAGGTTTCCGCTGCTGTCCTTTATTCCAATAATATTTGAGTATTCTGATGCAAGTTTGTGGACAAGTTCTGGCTGAATTGAAAAGCCAGTGAATTTTGGAACACTGTAAAGGATTATGGGAATGTCTACGGCCTCTATTATGCTGCTGTAATGTGCATAAATTTCTTTCATTGAATATTTGAAATAGAAGGGAGTTACAATCAATGCTGCATCTGCACCGGCATCTTCAGCATCCTTAGTTAGCTGGATAGTCTCCTTCGTGCTTATTGCACCCGTTCCAGCTATAACTGGGACTCTTCCATTCACTGCATCCACAACAGTTTCAATAATTTTTCTTCTTTCTTCTCTAAGAAGGTGAGGTGCCTCGCCGTTGCTTCCGCATGGAACAAGCCCGGCTAGTTCTCCTTCAATCCAAAATTCAACAAGTCCTCGTAGTGCGTTCCAGTCAATTTCTCCATCTTCGTCAAACGGGGTAATGTGGGGGACAAATATGCCCTCCAAATTTATTTTCGCCATCCTATCCGCTCCAGCTAGTATGGATAAGACTTGACTCTCAATTTGATTAAAACATTATTTATATTACCATTGTTGAATTTAAAATGGAAAAGGCATGCCTATCAAGAAAATTAGGAAGAGAGATGGAAGAATAGTAGATTTTGACCCAAACAGAATAAAGGACGCCATTCATCGAGCTTTTATCGCCGTAGAATTAGAAGATGGAGAGAAAGCAGAGGCAATAACCAAAGAAGTAGTGAAGCTTCTGGAAGAAAGATTTAAACGGAAAATTCCATCAGTCGAAGATGCGCAAGACGCGGTAATCGAAGTTTTAAGAAAAAAGGGTTATGGACGGGTTGCGGAGGAATATGAAGCCTACAGAAAGGAAAAGGCCGAAATAAGAAGGCTTAGAAAAAGGCTTGGAATAGAAGAGCCAAAACTAACCGTAAACGCGCTTAAAGTTCTCAGAGAAAGGTATCTCCTAAAAAACGAGAAAGGCGAAATAATTGAGACTCCGGCGCAAATGTTCATGCGAGTTGCAAAGGCCATAGCGAAAGTTGATAGGAAATATGGCGGAGACCCGCGGGAAAGCCGAGAAAAGTTTTATAGAATGATGGCTAGGCTTGAGTTCTTGCCAAACTCGCCGACATTATTTAATGCGGGAACTAGGCTTGGGCAGCTTTCAGCATGCTTCGTGCTACCAGTCGAAGATTCTTTGAAAAGCATTTTTAAGGCTGTTATGAATATGGCCCTAATTGAGCAGAGCGGCGGCGGAGTAGGCTTCGACTTCTCAAAGCTTAGACCTAAGGGCGACATAGTAAAATCAACAAAGGGTGTGGCTTCCGGTCCTGTAAGCTTCATGCGTGTCTTTGACGTAGCCACAGATGTGATTAAGGCTGGAGGAAAAAGAAGAGGCGCAATGATGGGCGTTCTAAGAGTGGATCATCCAGACATAATCGAGTTTATAACTGCTAAGCAAAAGCCTGGAGTCTTATCCAACTTCAATATTTCAGTTGCGATACCAGACGAATTTATGGAGAAAGTCAAGAATAACGAGGATTACTGGCTTATTAACCCAAGAAATAATGAGAAGGTTAAAAGGTTGAACGCCAGAGAAGTCTGGAATTTAATTGCAGAATCGGCATGGAAGAGCGGAGACCCAGGCGTCATATTCATTGACGAGGTTAATAGGCATAATCCAACTCCGGCAATTGGCAGAATTGAGGCAACTAATCCATGTGGCGAACAGCCTCTGCTTCCCTACGAGTCATGTAATTTGGGTTCAATAAACCTTTCAAGAATGGTTGAGGATGGCGAGATAAATTGGGAGAAACTTCGAGAAACCGTAAGGAACGCCGTTCACTTCTTAGACAACGTTATTGACGCAAACAAGTTC
>Ga0164310_10001683_pt1 | contig 12634 bp, 9 predicted proteins | sample GuaBasSedimGuay1_FD_121795 | JGI IMG/M metagenome (GOLD analysis project Ga0164310, IMG submission 121795) | Subseafloor sediment microbial communities from Guaymas Basin, Gulf of California, Mexico - Guay1, Core 4569-9, 0-3 cm | ecosystem: Environmental > Aquatic > Marine > Hydrothermal vents >... | reverse complement strand
GGGGCGTGGGAGGAAATTAAATAGAGACCTCGCAAGGGTCGCCCAGGATTATGGAATCGGACTTGGGGTGGGAAGCCAGAGAATAGCAATAGAAAATACAAATCTTGTTGATAGTTTTCAGGTGAGAGATATTGCCCCAGATATATTTTTAATTGCAAACCTTGGTGCGGTGCAACTTAATTATGGGTATTCGATAAGGGAATGCAAAACGGCAATTGAGATGATTGATGCGGATGCGCTCGCTCTCCATGTAAATCCATTGCAGGAGATAATTCAGCCGGAGGGAAATAAAAATTTCTCCAATCTGATCGAGAAGATAAATTCGGTTGCTAAGAAATTGGAAAAGCCGTTAATACTAAAGTGTGTTGGCTCGGGAATCTCATATAGCACAGCTAAAGAGTTGAAGGTTTCGGCAATTGATGTGGGTGGTGTTGGAGGCACATCGTGGAGTCTGATAGAGGGTTATAGGGGTAAGGGCATCATAAGAGATATCGGAAGAGAATTTGCTGGTTGGGGGATTCCAACCGTTGAGTCGATAATAGAAGTAAAAAAGACGAATTTACCCATAATTGCCTCCGGAGGTATAAGGAGTGGGATCGATGCTGCAAAGGCAATTGCACTGGGTGCCGAGTGTGTTGGAATTGCCCTTCCAATACTGAAAGCGTGGTCATCTAACAGTATTAAAGGAGTTAAGAACTTCCTTGATAAATTCATCTATGAATTAAAAATTTGCATGTTCTTAACTGGGTCGAAAAGTATTAAAGAATTGAATGGAAAAATTAGACCAGATAAATCTAAACATCCTTAATTCCGGGACACCAGTTATTGTATTCTTGAGTGTAGAGTAGTGCCCCGTGTTCAACACCTGTTTTTGCAGACAATATATTTGGAGATTTTACTCCAGTTATTATTGCAATTACCTCTATTTTATCATCCAGTTTCGGATCAATTCTTGCGCCCCAGGTTACTATAGCATCGCTTCTTAATTCTCTTGTAATCAATTCTCCAACCTCATTTGCCTCACCAAGAGTCATATTTTCTCCTCCAGTTATGTGAATAAGTGCTCCCGATGCCTCATTATAATCTACATCCAACAGCGGCTGTTTCAGTGTGTTTGTTGCGGCCCTGTGAACCTTATCTGGACCCTCACCCTCGCCAACAGATATTAATGATACCTCCCCTCTACTTAGAGTGGCCTTTATGTCTGCAAAATCTAAATTTATAAGGCTGGGTTCCATAATTGTTTCAGTAATGCCTTTAACTGCGCGTGCAACAACCTCATCTGCAACGAGAAATGCCTTATCTATTGGTAGATTCGGAACATATTCTATTAATTTGTTGTTGTCTATTATTATGACACTATCGGCAACCTTTCTTAATTTATCAATTCCAATTCTTGCCTTGTCCAGTCTTGCTCTCTCCAATATAAATGGAAAGGTTACAATTGCGACAACTATTGCTCCCTCATCCTTGGCAATTTCTGCAATCACCGGGGCTGAGCCAGTTCCAGTTCCACCACCCATACCGGCGGTTAGGAATAGGAGATGCGTTCCAGATAAAAGATCCGAGAGTTCATGTCTGCTCGATTCGGCAGCCTTCTCACCAAGTTCTGGGAATCCTCCAGCCCCAAGGCCCCTCATCAATTTGGCTCCAATCAATATCCTTGTGACATTTCCACCGATCTTCTTAAGGTCCTGTTTATCCGTGTTGGCAGCAATCAACTCGGCACCTTCAATTCCAATGTGCTGGAGTCTATTAATTGTATTGTTTCCAGCACCTCCCGTTCCCAGAACGACTATCCTTAACCTATCAAGACCATCAAATTCTTCATGAATCTGATTCTCTAACCACCCACGCTGTAATGCGGCATTTACTATTGAGTCCATTTTTCGGTTGAGAAGTCTTGTTTAGAATAGAAAATTAGTCAATTCTAATATAAATACATATTGGATTTTTTGAGAGTGTTTAAAAATGGAAAATAAAATCTAATGGATTCTGATGATTTATTAAATGCGCTCGATACAGACCAAAGGTTTATCTATAGTTAGTTGCAATCCGCCTTCGGAGTCGCCATTATGAAAAGTTTTTTTTAAAGAAAAAGATTTTATAATTTATGAGATGAAAGGTGAATAAAATGGGGAAACAAAAATTCATGAATTTAGGATTAATGGTAATTTTGATTCTTGGAATTGTACTCATAAGTGGTTGTGTTCAAGAACAAGGTCAAACTGGAACTCCCTCTGAAAAAACACAAACACCTCAAACACCACAAGCAACTACTTCTAAATATTCGCCTGCCAATATAAACCTTTTTGCATCAGCTAAAGAAGGAGAAATAATTAGATTTTATTTCTTACTTGAAGACGCAAATGGGAGAAACACACCTGGAGATGGGCATGTAAAAGTAGAGATATTTGATGATTTAAATAATTCCCTGTACTATAAAGAATTTGATGTAAAGGCATCAGAGTTTGTTGATTATCAATTTAAACTTACAGGCCAAGGTATTGGAAAAGCATATGAATGGAGAATACCTATATCTGAGATCAAAAAAGGTGTTTCTTCTTTTGGTTTTGGTAGAGCATTCCTCACTTTTGTAACTCCAGATGGAAAAGAATTGCATGCAGAAGACACCACAGTACAGATACCAACTTACACAGAAGAGGAACTTACACAAATGGCTGAGGAAGAATATAACAAAAATGCAAAAGAAGTGTCACTGGAATTAGAAGATGACAATTTTAAAGTAAAAATCATTAGATATGGCCTCTTTACAGATTATTCTTCTTTTGCATCATCAGAGAGTATTTTAAGAGTTGATTTAGAAGTTGAAGCTAAACAAACAGGCTCTTTCTATACTTATAAGTCAAAACTGATTGATTCTAATGGTAATCAATATGAAAGGTCGTATAAGTCAAAATTTGAAGGTGGAAATTTAGAGGAGGGAATTAAAAGAACGGGCTATATAGCTTTCGAAAACGTTCCTAAAAACATAGATATTTCAAAAATAATTATTGAAGATTATATTTTTGATTTAAAAAACAGGAGAGCATATACATATGAACAATTAGCTGAGGAAGAATATAATAAGAATGCAATAACTGTTAATAAAAAGATAAGAAAAGGAAATTTTGAAGTAACTGTAACAAGAGGTGGTTTCTTTAGCCCATATGAATGGGGTAAAAGGAAACAATATTTTAGAGTGGATATGGAAGTTAAAAACGTTGGAAGTAGAAGTACTTATTTCTCACCGTCTGGTATGGCAATTATAGACGATCAAAGAAATCAATATGAACGTAGCTTCGGTGGGACATTAGATACATTTTCTAAAATTTATCCTGGTGTTACAAAGAAAGGTTATGTATTGTTTGAAGAGGTTCCAACATCGGTGACATCTGTAAAATTAGTATTTGAATTAGGCTATGATGAAAACTTTAATCCATATCTCTTTGAGTATAATATAGATTTGAAGTGATGAAAATGGGCGTTCAAAAAGATGCAGGTGAATTGTTACTTTTCTTTTATGATGAGTTGGTGAATAAAGGCAAAAGTAGTGTTGGAACACAAGATGTAATTAATGCAACAAAATGGGATGGAAAGAGAATTAATTTGGCATATAATTATCTTAATGATTTAGGCATTCTTAAGAGTCATGAAGCAATAGGTAACATAAATGGAGCTCAAATATTTTTTGTGACACGAATTTTACCCGAAGGTATTAATATCATAGAAAATCAACCAGAATTTAAACGTACATTTGGTTTTGAGGTTAATTTAGGGTTATTAAAATTCAGTTGGAGTATTCAAGAAGAGTAATCTAGCAAACTTGGGCGACCCCTTCGGCGGACTTCTCCGCTTACGCTCCGACCCTTACGGGGCAACTAACAGCAAATATGCGGTTGCGCAATCAAAGATTGCTTCACCCAAATTTGAGCTTTGTTCAAACTTCGCATATTTGCGATACGTTTATATTTGAAATTTCATAAAATAATTAACTGTTAGATTGAATTCGATCTTAATAAATAAGAATGAAAGAAAAGATATCATTCAGCTTAATATTAGTGTTTTTCATTACATGTTTTATAGCTATTTGTATGGGCGCGGGCGTAATTGGCAATATCGAGATAGATAATAATTTTACCTCTGGAACGGGAATAATCGAACCAATTTCTGGTATACAGATGATATCTGTGGATCTGTATCCTGGGGAGAGTATGGACACATTCGTTGATGTTTATAATCCATTGGGCAAGACTGCAAGATTAAGGGTGAATATTTCTGGCAGGGTTGAGGATTTTATAAAAATAAGGAATCCAACGATTATTTTGGGTTCGGGTGAAAGAGCTAATGTAAATTTGACTTTATATGTACCGTTTGATGCCATTTCTGGCGTATACTCTGGTATTCTATCACTCAGACTGGATGGTAGGTCAATTGACATACCCACAAATATTCGAGTGTTACAGCCACAACAACCATTACTGGGCATAGAAATAAAGCCACTAACAGACACCATTGCCCCCGGTAAGAAATTGCCCGTTCAGATTACAATCTATAACCCACATAAAATTGAGAGGAGTACAACCCTCTCAATACAATTATTGGATTCGTTGTCAAATGATGTTCTGAGCGAAAGCAAGACATTCCCATTTATTGATAGAACCGTAACACTTAGGGAAAATATAGAAATTCCCAAGGATATAGAGGTATCAAGAATTGAGGGCGACACATATATCCTTAGGGCATCTCTACTCTATCATGAAGCGAATAGAACAAAAGAAATTGAGGATTTGAGCAAGATTACCGTTAGAGTTAATATATGGGAATTCAGAATTTTCGGAATTCCATTTTACATAATACCAATAATATTGATTATTTCAATATCATTATATCTTGCATATCTAATTTATAAGAGAAAGCAGGTAAAGAAGAAGAGATATCTCGCGGGAATAGATTTCACAACCCTGCCTCGTCCAGGACGTAGGTCGGCATTTATAGGGAGGATATCTGAGACTGGTATCAGGGCATTTTTCGAGTTGGATAGACTAATGGAGCACTGTCTTGTTGCCGGCTCTACTGGAGCTGGAAAGACCGTTGCTGCGCAGGATATGGTTGAAGAGGCATTAATTAACAATATCTCGGTATTGGTGTTTGATCCAACCGCTCAATGGACGGGGTTTTTAAGACCAAATAGAGAAAGGGCAATGTTCAGACTCTACCCAAAATTTGGAATGGAGAAGAAAGACGCTCGTGGATTTAATGGATCAATAAAGATTGTGAGACCACCTCTACAAGAATTCAATTTTAAGAAATATACGAATCCCGGAGAGATAACGATATTCTGTCTGAATCATCTTAATCCAGAAGAGATTGAGGAATTTATGGTTGAAGTAATCTTATCGGTCTTTAGGGCGAGATTGGAGGAGTCCACAAGATTAAAGACACTAATAGTTTTTGATGAGGTTCATAGATTACTGCCCAAATTTGGTGGTACTGGGAAGGGTCTAACACAATTAGAGAGAGGTGTCAGAGAATTCAGAAAATGGGGTGTTGGTATGATTTTAATCTCTCAGGTGCTTTCCGATTATCCAAGGGATGTTGAGGCAAATGTTGCAACGGAGATACAAATGAGAACACGTTATGAGGGGGATCTGAATAGAATCAGAATGAAATACGGTGAGAATATAATGAAATCGGTTCTAAAGGCTCAGGTCGGCACTGGAATGCTGCAGAATTCACAATATAATCATGGAAGACCATATTTTATTACATTTAGACCATTATTACATCATCCAAGGAGATTAAGTGATAAGGAATTGGATATGTATGAGAGATATGATATGAGAATTGAATCACTAAGAAATATTTTAGATAGGGCAAAGAAGAGGGGAATTGATGTCTTTGATTTAGAACTTGAGTTGGACTTGACCCTAAGCAATCTAAAGAAAGGTTCGTTTGATATAGTTGATATGTATCTTGAATCATTGGAGCCAAGGGTTCATAAATTGGAGGAGGATAAAGAGGAGGATGCAGATAGAGGTCATTTCGACAATGACTGGAAAAGAGTTGAGAGAGAAATCTATAGTAGAGATTATAAAAATATCTAATAATATAAATTGGTGATCTCGTGAAGATTCCCAGAATCATTAAAAGCGGGGTTGATGAGCAGAGGGAGATAGATAAATTAATAAGAGAGGGTGAGAAATCCGAGGAGGAGGTGGTAGAGGAAAAAATAGAGATGAAACCAAGGCAATTAGAAATAGAGATTCAGAAACTGTGGGCTCAGGTAAGGACGCTAAGGGAATTTATGAGAGCAAATGATGAGAGATTTCAGAGACTGAGTGAGAGTATAGGTGATATAAGACGAAGACATATAACATTGGAAAAGGAATTAAACTCGTTAGATATGAGGGCAAGAAGGTCAATTGAATTGGTTGAGGCAGTTCAGCCACAAAAGTTGCTGGAAGAAGTGAAAAAAGAAGATATGAAGATAATGCAGATAAAAGCCAAGGTAGACGCAAATAAAAAAATTCTTGACCACTTAGTGAATGAGATAAAGGATATAAGATCGAGCATATCTGCATTTAAAGGAACAGAAGCGGTTATGAAATTAAATAGAGAGACGATGGAGAATTTAAAAGATATAAAGAAGATTCAAGCAAGGATATATCAAAATTCTGAAAAGGTAGAGAATATATTTGTTCAGGTGCAGAAGAGATATGATAAATTTCTGAAATTATCTAATGACTTCAAGGCATTAGAAAGGGAATTTAATGAGGTGATGAGGAGATCAAATAAATTCATGGTTGAAGTAAGTAATCTTGCTACAAAAGATGAATTAAATGAACTTAGAGATGAGATTAAGTCCCAACTCAAATCATTAAGGGATCTGGGTGACGAGATTAAGACGAGGAAAAGGGAATTCGACAAGATTGTTGATAAAATCGGTTCGGCAATTGAGCGGATCGAGGAATTGGAAGAGATATTGCGTAACAAGATTATTGAAATTGATGATGGGATTTCAAGACTGAGCGAAATGGAACAGAGACATTATATAACAAGGGAGGAATTCGATAAGGAGTTAGATGACCTATATGGGCACATACTCGATGAATTAAGGAGAATAGAGAATAAAGGAGAATAGAGAATAGGAGAAATGATTCCTCATATAAATAGAATCTTGGATCTTGCACTATTAATATTTGGTTTATTAATCTCTATATACTCTATAATTGGTATTCTCATTCTGTCTCATGAGCATATACACTACTCAATTCTTCTCATTCTTGGAAGTATATTGATGGTATGCAGTGCCATTCTTAAAGTGAAGAGCGACCTCGAATTGCTTGATACCGAACTCCATAGTGTGAGAAATCTGCACTCTACCAGTGTGAAGAAGGATGCAGTAAATCATATAAGTAATTGGCGAATTCGAGATTTGGAATACAGGGTTAAAAGGTTGGAGGAGAAGTTATATAAATAATTACCCCCTTACCCTCAATTTTCCATTCCCTCAAAAGGTTCTTGCCCTTGGATTTCCTTATCTTTATTGCCCCCATTTTACCGAGTTTTATCTTACCCCTTGTTTCATGCTCTATATATGATTTATTCTCACTTATATATTTTTTAAAATCATTATCACACTCTATAAACACATCGATCCTTTCCATTTCATCGAGCATGAGTTCTTTTCTCATGTCCTGAATTCTTCTAATTACTTCACGAGCCATCGCCTCTGAGAACAATTCCTCATTTAGTTCTGAGTCTATATAGACAATTGCCTTATCAAATTCCTCCGCCACCATATCCCCCGGCGCTTCTATTTCAAATATCAGGTCATCCCTCGTTAATTTAAATTTATCTAAGATTAATGTTCCCTCCCTTTTCAATATTTCATAGATCTCATTAGAGTTCATCCTCTTGAGTTTCTCCTCTATCAATCTCATCTCATCTCTAAATCTCGGTCCAAGTCTCGCATAGTTTGGCTTTACCTTAAGATTAAGTCTCCTTCTCTCGATTTTTAACTCCTTTGCATTACATACCTTTAATATCAAATTCTCAACATTACTTATGTCAAATTCCTCCTCCTTTGGATTTATTATTATCCTTTGAATCGGCCATCTGAGCTTTATATTGGCTCTCTGACGTGCCGATGCGACACATTCAAATATCTTCTGTGCTATCCCCATCTTTTCTTCTAATTTCTTATCAATCAAATTCTTATCTGAAGATGGCCATTTCTCCAAGTGAACACTTCTTCCATTGGTTAGATTTCTATAGAGATATTCCGATAGATGTGGAGTAATTGGAGCCATAATAATTGCAAGTTTTTTTAATACCTCATAGAGGGTAATGTATGCGGATATCTTCCTCATATCATTGGATTCTATCCATACCCTGTCCCTTATCAATTTTATATACCATCTGCTCAACTCCAATATAAAATCCTGAATTGACCTTACCACATTAAATAATAAACAGTTATCCATGGCATTCGTTACATCATCTATGAGAGAATTAAGTCTTGAGAATAGCCACCTATCCTCTATTTCAAATTCGATATCCTCGTCTCTATATTCCTCCGGATTAAATTTATCCAATTTCATATATGTTTCTGAGAATGAATAACAATTCAATAGAATTGTGAATAATCTCTCCACATTCTTAACACCATCAAATGAAAATCTCAGGTCTTCCCAAGGAACTGTTGCTAAGAGCATATAGAATCTCAGAACATCTGCGCCATACCTCTCTATGACATCCTCTGGATTCACGACATTCCCAAGACTCTTTGACATCTTCCTGCCCTCGGAGTCGAGGGTAAATCCGTGATATAGGACTCTCTTATATGGAATTCTATCAAATGCAATTACAGAACTGACGAGGAGCGAATAAAACCATCCTCTTGTTTGATCAGAACCCTCCGTTATGAAATCCGCTGGAAATAATTCATTGAATTTCTTAACATCGCTCGGAAAGTCGAGATTTGCCCATGATGCGGAACCCGAGTCGAGCCAGACATCCATCACATCCTTTACTCTCTCCATCTCTCTACCGCACTTACACCTCAATTTTATTTTGTCTATATACGGTCTATGAAGGTCCAGTGTTTCAATATCCAACTCGTCTATGGATTTTTCAGATAATTCCCTAAGCGTTCCAATGACCTCTATTTCTCCACATTCACATCTCCATATCGGCAGTGGTGTATTCCAATATCTCTGTCTTGATATGCACCAATCCCTTGCATTTCTCAGCCAATTCTCAAATCTTCCAGAACCGATCCATTTCGGAATCCATTCGATCTCCCCGTTCTTCTCTATGAGATCCCCCTTTATCTTAGATACTGCGAGAAACCACTGCTTTGTTGTTCTTAGGATGAGGGGTGTCTTACATCTCCAGCAATGCGGATAAGAATGCGTTATTCTCTCTTCCTTAAACAATTTCCCAGATTTTTTAAGGTAATCTATTATAGATCGGTTCGCATCTCTGACATAAATTCCCTTATACGGCTCTATTGTGAACCTACCGGAATCATCTACTGGAGACAATGACCTTAGAGAGTATTTCTTTCCAATCTCGGCGTCCTCCTCTCCGTGTCCAGGGGCAATGTGAACGCACCCGGTTCCCTCCTCCATATTAACTAACTCCGGTGCCATCACAATCCTATGCTCTATATCCCTCTGAATCTCTATATCCAGAATTGGCTCATATCTTATGGACTCTAATTCCTTACCCTTGAATTCGGATAGAATTTCATACTCTTTGTCAATAACCACGAGCCTATCCTTTGCGAGTATCAATTTTTCTCCATTTACATTGATCCTTACATAATCCATATCTGGATGAACAGCAATTGCAACATTCGCGGGTAATGTCCAAGGTGTTGTTGTCCATATGAGAATATACTCGTTATCCCTTATCCTTGCCTTTACATATATCGACGGGTCGGTAATGTTTCTATATTCATCTCTTACCTCATAGCCAGCCATGGCAGTTTCACATCTTGGGCACCAATGTATAACCTGTTCATCTTCATAGAGAAGATTCTTCTCGTATGCCCTTTTAATCAGAAACCATACTCCTTCAATATATCTCTTATCAATTGTCATATACGGATCATCCCAATCGAGCCAGACTCCCAATCTCTTCAGCTGCTCCGTCATCCTTCTCATATTTCTTATTGCAAATTTCTTGCATTCTCTGATAAAATTGTCGATTCCGTATTCCTCGATCTCCTTCTTCGTTCTGCTACCAAGGACCGTTTCCTCAACCTTAACTTCTATTGGCAATCCATGCATGTCCCAGCCAGCCCTTCTATAGACATCATAACCCCGCATTGTTTTATATCTTAGAATCGAATCCTTGATCGTGTGATTCCACGCGTGACCAATATGTGCGTGACCAGATGTAAATGGCGGTCCCTGACAGAAGTAGAATTTCTTCCCTCCCCTTCTTGATTCGCATACCTCTTCAAATATTCCCTCAGAATCCCAGTATTTCTGTATTTCGACCTCCAACTCCGGTAGTTTTAATTGTTTCGACACCATTCTTATTAATCTAATCCTTTAATCTCATTAATGTCTAATAATTTAAACATAGATTTTTAAATTTTAAAGAGACCTGGTGTTGCAAATGGAACTTGCATGGACGGAGAAATATAGACCAATGAAATTGGATGAAATGGTTGGACAGGATGCGATCGTCGATAGACTGAAGGCTTATGTAAAAACGAGATCAATGCCACACTTGTTATTTGCTGGTCCCGCGGGCTCTGGAAAGACAACCGCTGCGCTTTGCCTAACAAGGGAATTGTTTGGGGAGATAATGGGAAACTTCCTTGAGTTGAATGCATCCGATGAGAGGGGCATAGATGTTGTTAGAACAAAGATCAAAGACTTTGCGAGAACGGTTCCATTAAGTGGGAAATTTAAGATAATATTCCTAGATGAAGCGGACGCATTAACTCCAGATGCGCAGAACGCCCTGAGAAGAACGATGGAGAACTACACATCCACATGCAGATTCATTCTCAGCTGTAATTATTCATCAAAGATTATTGAGCCGATTCAATCGAGATGCGCATTATTTAGATTTAGGGCAATCCCAGATGAGGCAATAAAGGATAGATTGAGGTATATACTCGAGAACGAAAATGTCAAGTTTAGCGAAGATGGACTAAATGCCATAGTCTATGTCTCGGAGGGGGACCTGAGAAGGGCTATAAATCTGTTGCAATCTGCGGCAACATTTGGTGAGGTAAATGAGGAGAATGTCTACTCGATTGCATCTCGGGCAAGACCAGAAGACATAAGGAATTTATTGAATTTGGCTTTGAACGGAAAATTCTTAGATGCGAGGAATTTGGTTGATAAATTAATCCTTAATTATGGAATGTCTGGGGAGGATATATTATTGCAGATGAATAGAGAGGTAATGAATCTGGATATAGATGATAGAGTAAAGGTCGGGATAATTGACCTGATTGGAGAGGTAAACTTCAACTTGGTTGAGGGTGCAAACGAGAGGATTCAAATTGAGGCTCTATTAGCAAGGATAATGAACCTGAAATGATTATAACAGTTTCTGGTCTCATTGGCTCTGGGAAGAGCACACTTGCTAAGGAATTGGCAGATAGATTCAATCTGAGATACATTTCTCCAGGTATGATCATGAGGGACATGGCAAAAAAGAGGGGCATGACCCTCTTAGAGTTCTCGAGATATGCTGAGAAGAATCCCGAAATTGATGAGGAGATCGATAAACTTCAGAAGCGATTATCGAGGAATGGTTATTGTGTCGTTGATGGAAGATTATCCTCCTATTTCATCGATTCCGACCTTAAGATATGGCTCAGGGCATCCCTAGATGTGAGAGCAAGGAGAATCTCGGATAGGGATAAGATTCCATTAGAACTTGCAAGAAAAGGAATATTAGAGAGAGAAAGGAGTGAGAGATTGAGGTATAAAAAATTCTATGGAATAGATTTGGATAACTTGGATATATATGATATAATTCTAAACACAGATAAATTCGATGCCCGGGAGATGACTGAAATAATTTCGACCGCGGTAAGATTGAGAATGAAAAATAGAGAATGAGGATAAAATCTGTTGTTACGATCGGCGGTTCGGACTCCTGCGGAGGGGCGGGAATTCAACAGGATTTGAAGGTATTCTCTCAATTTGGGGTTCATGGAGCATCTGTCCTGACCGCAGTTACCGCTCAAAACACACTTGGTGTCCAAGACATATTGATCCTTCCAGAAGGGATAATTGAGGAACAGATAGATTCAATATTCAATGATTTAAAGCCAATAGCGGTGAAGACCGGAATGCTACCAACGAGAGAAATAATCAAATTGGTTTGCGATAAAATTTTGGAGTATGGTGTTGAGAAATTGGTTGTTGATCCCGTGATGACCTCAACATCTGGCAATAAACTCATGGATGAGAATGCGATAAATTCTCTGCATAATTTGATCTCAATTTCAACCCTATGCACACCAAACATAAGGGAGGCGGAGGTATTATCTGGCATGGAAATCAAAAAACTTGAGGATATGGAAAGTGCCGCGAGAAAGATAGGTAATTGTGTTGTGAAGGGTGGTCACCTAAACCTTACAGATGTATTG
>Ga0164310_10001681_pt1 | contig 12650 bp, 8 predicted proteins | sample GuaBasSedimGuay1_FD_121795 | JGI IMG/M metagenome (GOLD analysis project Ga0164310, IMG submission 121795) | Subseafloor sediment microbial communities from Guaymas Basin, Gulf of California, Mexico - Guay1, Core 4569-9, 0-3 cm | ecosystem: Environmental > Aquatic > Marine > Hydrothermal vents >... | reverse complement strand
TTATTTCCCTTGGTTTTCTTTTCACATTACAACAACAATAATTTCTGGTGTCTTTCTGGGAACTCACCCCATTAAATTAAAAACGTTAATATTTAAGAAAGACAGTCTTAAACAAATTAAGACGCGTAAATATCGTCTTTTGAGAGTTACTGCATGCATTGCAGTCTTACTTCTTTTGTTAAACGTTTTAGACGCTGCAATCAATATTTGTGTAATATTTTCAACAAATATAGGGAAGTTTTATTATGAACACTACGGTCGAGCTATATTGGTTGACAAATATGAGTTATCTGCCTATAATTGGATATACTATAACACTCCAGTAGACAGCGTTTTCTTAGCTTCAATTGACAATTGGGAGTTAGCAGCATTAGCAGGAAGGGCTCTTGTTTATGCTGGATATCGAATTAATAAAACATATGAACGTTATATTGATGTAGTTAACTTTTTTACCTCATCCAATGAAAGTTTTTTGCTTCATATCATAAAGAAGTATAATGTGTCATATGTCTTCATAACAACTGAAGATGTTAAAAAATACGGTAATTCAACTCTTAATATTCTTTTAAACAGTTCCTTTTTTGAATTGGATTTTTACAACAAAGAAACATTTGTTTTTAGGTATAAGTATCTTCAGCACGTCTAAATGTTTTTTAGTCTACACAACTACTTAATGTAATAGGCATTAACAATGCCTCTGCCTAATTATAACTTACTGAAGACATTTTTAGGCTTCAAAAATTCAAATTAATTTGGCCTATAACTGTTCAGACAGTTAAATACGATAAGAATTAATAATCGTGTTGAACAGCTAAGTGAAGGCTTAAATTTCGTAGCTAATTTTATATTTTTAGCTTCAGATTATATCTAGGATGCTTCTAATTAATTTAGGGATGTTTTCCTCCCAGAATTTCGGTTCAGGCTTAGGTATTAAGCCCATAAAAGCTTTTAATATTCCATTTGCAAAAGCCTTCGGGTTTGGTTGTGTAAGATAATATCTTTTGGATGGTAGATAATTTGTTGCAACAATGGGTTTACGCAAGGCAGCGTATTCAGAAATTTTTGTCGAATCTTCGTCATTATACCACGATTTCGGGAAGGTTGAAGTCCTAGGAGCTAAACAAACATCTGCAATATTTATCCAGTTAGGTAACTCTTTGTAGTTCACTTCACCAGTAACTATGTAATTTGAAATGCCTCTCTTTTCAAGATAGCGTTCTAATTTGTTTTTAGTAAAGTCTTTAGCACGTTTACTAGGACCCACAATTATTAACAATGAATCAGGTACTTCTGATTCTACATATTTCCAACTTTCAATTAATAAATCAAGACCATAAATCTCTCTCAGTCTCCATCTTCCTACGAATATTGCAATCTTATCGTAACCTGTCAAACCTAGTTTTTCCTTAAACTCTTCTGCATCAACTGTTGGTTTAAAGCTTTTTGGTGGGTAATTTGGAATCTTTATGACGTTCTGTGCTCCATATGATAAGACTAATCTTTTTAGTGGCTCATTTGGAACAATTATCAGTTTTGATTTAGAAATTATCGTTCTCTCAGCTATTAATGAGAATTTTGATAAATAGCCCATCCTCATATATGGCAACTCTTCATGAACAGGTGTCGGGTAGTCAATAATGTCAATTTTATTGAATTGTGGTGAAAAGATTGGAAGAATTCTTCCATCAATAAAATTTAGAGAGTTCTCAATATGAGAAAGATTAAATATCAGATTTAGAGTTGCTAAACCGACCATTACCTTCGGGGAAAAATTAATCATGCCAACCTTGACGATAGGCTCTCTTACGCACACGTTAAAGAACTCTTTCAAAGTATTAATAATCTTTACATTTCTTGTTAAAAGTCTATTATGAGTATAAAAATATATTAAATTCTTTTTTTTCCCCATTTCGTATCCCTTGTATTCCCTTTTACTTCGGTTATAAGTTACGATGGGGTAGTGATAACTCTGATAATGCCTTTAATTTTTAAATTTTTTCGTCTCTGTAAAATGTATGATTCCATTGAAGCCAACTTTGGTCGTGAAATTGATTACAGACGGGTCATTTATGTTGCCATGAAACTCATCGACGGAGATAATCTTTTCCCGTATTTTTGTTCGAATTTTTTAAGGTTACAATAAGGGTGCAAATTTAGTGAATGATGGTTATATTGTTTTGTTTGTTAATATCCTCAAAACCTGCGAAATTGCTTGGTTTAGTTAATTGTCTCATCAAAGCAACTATAATGGTAGGTAACTTCACAGGTGATTAAACGTGTTACCTTCAGTTAATCTTTGGTTATAACTTTAATTTATATAAGTTTATATATAATTAGAGACAGCTATAGAAATTGCCATGTTTATGATGAGTTAAGTTCTAATGTGCATAGTCACGTCGCTTGAGGGCAAGGTGTTGGGTTTGACGTCTAACATTATTGTTTTAAGCGATTCAGCAAAGTACGACTATGGCTCTGCTAGGCCTTCTTTATTGTTAGCCGAGAAGTTGTCTTTAGACGGGTTTAGAGTATTTTTTGTATCTTCTTCTATTGGGCCATCTATAAGGGAGAAACTTACATGTTGTGGGGCTGTCCCAGTTGACTTAAGATTTAAGGAGATTTTTAAGGATGCTTCTAAGAATATGTTTTTGTCATGGAGTTTTGAGAACTTTTTTAGGTTTTTCGCTAGGAGATATAAGGAAGCTGTGTTTAGCAATGTTAATGACGTTATGATTGTTTTGAATTTTAGTAGTTTTGGTATTGTCGATGCAGATGTTTGGTATGCCCAAGGCCCCTTCTTCTCAGCTTTTTCGGATATTGACTGGAAAAGCTATCCTTTCCATTATTTTGTGTTATCTAAATATCTTTCACCTTTTGTGAGGTTTCTTGACCTTAAACACGTGAGAGATATGAAAAAATCAAGTAAATTCATTATTGCAAATAGTAGGTTTACGGCTTCTATGTATAGGGATTTGGGTGTTAAAGTGGATTTTGTTATTTATCCTCCGCTGGACACAGGCTTGTTTAAGCCGAGCACAAATAATCCTGTGGAGGATTATATTTTAACATACATTGGAAAGGAAACTGATTTTCGAGTGTTAAACGTGATCGCAAAGAAAGGTGTTAAGATTTACGCCTTTGGTTCAAAAGAACAAATTCTACCTGAACCCTTGAGACGAAACTGCTTCTTTATTTTTCTTGGTAGAGTTTCGATTGAAAGTTTGGTGGATTTGTATTCGAACGCTCTTTTTACCCTATTTCCTTTTACACACGAGCCTTTTGGGTATATTCCTGTGGAAAGCATGGCATGTGGAACTCCCGTTTTAACATATAGTAAGCATGGACCTTCGGAGACTGTCATTGACGGCAAAACTGGTTGGTTAGCTAAGAATAGGAGGGAAATCGTTGATTTGGCTTTAAAGATTTGGAGAGAGGGTTATTCAAAAGAACTTAGAAGAAATAGTAGAGAAAGAGCCCTTAAGTTTGATATAATCAGGATATATTCCATTTGGAAGAAGGTCTTGAACTTGCTAATACTATAGTTTAGATAAATAGAGTTTTATGTGCTTTTGCGCAATTTTTTGCCATTCCCTTAGTTTAGCCTTTTTTCTTAAGTTTTGCATTAGCTTTTGTCTTAGATCTTTATCTGTTGTAAGTGTCTTAATTGCCCTGGCTAGAGATTCTTTGTCCCCTGGTGGTACAATTATTGCGTCTACTCTGTTTTTAAGTTCTGATGAGAATTTTGGAATGTTTGTACATATTATTGGTTTTCCATAGCCCATTACTCTGGCTAGCACTCCACTTGCTTCGTAGAAATAGTCTTTATACGGTAGAACGATAACATCTGCATTTCCTAATAGTTTGTTTAATTTGTTTTCAGGGATAAATTTGTTTTTAAGTTCAATTACCTCTTCTAATCGGTATTTTTTGATAATGCTTTTTATTTTCATGTAATAGTTTGCATCGTCTCCTATGTGCGGTGAACCTGCTATTATAACTTTAAGTTTCCCTTTAGTTGTTTTGTCTAGTATGTTTACGGCTTCTATGAACTCCTCTATTCCCTTATTTCTCCTTATGAATCCCGTAAAAAGAAATTTTATTTTTTCATTTTCGGTTCGTGTCGTTTTTTTTCCGAAAATAGGCGTATCAACTCCGTGAGGAATTACTACTATTTTCTTTTTATACTTTTGGTTAATTCTTTCGAAAAGTTTTCTTTTAACATTAGAATTATGGACAATTATGGTGTCCGATATCTTTGCAAGTAGTTTGTAGTGTATGGTGTAGATGATGTCTAGAAGCGTGATTAAAATTTTCGTTTTTATTCTTTTTTCTATAGAAAAGTATATGTTTAGTGCTTTCTTTGTTACTACTCCATGTAGGGTTACTATTGTTCTCATTCCTAATAGTTTTGCTGCGATCAGTAGGAGTGTAACCAATAATTGTGTTACTAATGGGTTTTTTATCCACGTGTAACCAAGTTGCAGGTGTAATAGTTTCTTCTTGTTTTTGATTAACTTAATGGTTAAAGTTAGGAAAGAAAGTGGATTATTATAGTCCCATGCTTCAATTATTTTTAGTTTTGTTTTACTTTTGTATATTTTGCTTGCTTCTTTGTTAGCTAGAATTACCAGCGAAATGTACTTTCCTATTTCACTGTATAGTTTATGTGAGTATATTGCTATACCTGTACGTAATGGTGGCAGTGGAGCTACAACTAAAATCATTGTTAAACCTCTAGGGATATACTTCTATTTGTTTCAGTTTTATGTAGTCGAGACATATTGTGACTGCGGCTCCCGTGCCGACTCCTCGGAAATCAAATATATCTGGATACGTTATGTTCAAGGTTAATGTTATTCCTATCCATTTTCCGTTTTCCGTTTCAAGAATTTTTACAGTTTTATTTAAAATTGTTATGCCTTTAATGCATGCATGAATATTTAATGTAAGCACAGGACCATAGCTGTTAATGCTGTTTTCTCCTATGATTTTTATTTTAAAGAATAGATTGTATTTTCCTGGTGATAGGGCTACGTATAGGCCGTACCAGAGAATCGAGTTGTTTTTTGGATTTTTAAAAGTTAGAACATATTTGTTTGTAGAGTTTTCCACTTTACTTAGACATCCTTTGTAATGTTTTATATTTTTATAACTATATGTTTTTTCTATGGGAACATAAAGAACCGGTGTTCCGTTATAATTCTTTTTTAGTAGTATGATTCCATCTGTTGATGCATATACTCCATACTTTCCTGAGTTGATGAGTGCTTGGAATATGTCACTATAGCGAAAGTTTTTGTTTGGGATAAACATGTAAAATTCTGGGCGACTTACATCCCCGATTGCGTAGTCAACCATATATGTTAAGTTTGGTGGGATCCAAACAAAGGCATGCACCCTGTGCGCCACGTGGGGGAAGATATTGTCTTGAGCCAAAATGGAAGCATTATCTGGAACATAAGATAAAATTTTTCTTAAATAGTATGTATGACGATTGGGTACGGGTAAAATGTATGTGTAAGTGACTTCTGAAAACGGTATTGGTTTAGGTAATGTAAATAGACCAAGAATAGTTGAAATAATTGATGCTATTGTTGCTAGTTTTACCATTTCTTTCTTGCTTAGTTTTCTGTATAATTTTTTTCCTACAAAAAACGCCTTTCTTGCGGGTAATCTGGTGCTAGAGACTTCTGTGATGTTCTTATAACCTTTAATTGCCGCAAAAAGCAGGAAAGGAGCGTATAAAGCCCCGTACTGGTATCTTAGTTGGTAGTATGGTGGGTATCGTGAAAGAAAAATAACAACTATCCAAGGTAGACTTGGTATTAGTTCTAATGGTGCAAAAAAAGGTAAAAATAGTAGCGGGAATGTTACTACAAGTATCCAAATTAATTTTGTTTGGATATCATAAGACAACGCCTTTATTACTTTGTACGGATTTAGTAGTCCTAGTATAATTTCGTAAATGTTTGAACCTAAATCGGGCCAGTTTGGAGTTTTTGAGAAAGGCGTCGTTCCAAACACGCTAATGATTTTTACAACTACTTCAAAATAAATTGTTATTAGCGTCATAAAGACTATACTGTTGAATATGTGATTTCTGATCTTAGGGGTTATTGTTTTTACTCTTAATATGTTTTTCCCGTATTTTATGAACGAGGCGTAGAAAAAGGTAGAGAAAACTAGGGCTATCGATGCGAAGTCTAGGATTGTTAGCGCAAAAATTAATGTTAAATAGAATTTGTTGAACTGTTCTTTTTCCAAATAAAAAAATGCTGAAAAGAATACTATAGGGAAAAACGATTCTAAATGAAAATCATATAGGTTTGCCGCTATTATGGGGGGATAAATAAGATATATTATTGAGAATGCTAACGCTATCTCATGTTTTTTTGTTATTTCTTTTGCTAATTTGTAAAGTGGTATTGCTGCTAATCCTAGAAGGAATGACTGAAATATTAACAGTGTGTAAGCATAGGGGAATAGATAATATAATATTAAGATTAAAAACATTATTGGGGAAAAGTGCACACCAAAGAAGCTTCCTTTTTCAGATATTCCCAAGTCTGGCGTTTCAAAGAAAAACTTGCCAGCATGTATAGTGGTCCAAAATGCTTGCATAAATATTCCAAGATCATATGCAAATGTTAGAAAAGCTTCATGTTTAAGGCATGTAAAAACTGAAAGAATAATAGAATATATTATGGCCAGTTTCTTGGCAGCTTCATAATCTTTATTTTTTTCCAATCTTAAAGCCCCCCGTACGCTTACCTACATTTTTATGAAATTTTATATTGTATTATTGGTAGCTCAAAGGTTTTGGAAAACATGTAAGTTTATGTTCATGAAGCGTTACGTGTATACTTGTGAGTAATTCTAGGAGTTAATATTTCTTTTATTTTGATTAGCCGATTTTGCTTTATTGCGTACGCTGTTACCATTACCCATGCTATGCAACTTATAATGAAAATGATTTTACTACCTGCCGTGACGGTAACCTCTATTTTTATTTTGTGGACTCCTTTTGCTGTTTTTATGGCTATTAATTTTGGATATGCAATTTCTATTCGAGATGGTTCTCCGTCTACTGTTACTTTTAGTTTTTTGTCGTAAAGTATTGGTATTATTATCCAGTAATTCTGGGAAATGTTTATGTATATTTCCAGTGAGTTTGTTTTTTGTGTAATTTGAATGTTGTTTATTTTTTCTGTTTTTGTTGGGATTTCTTCTTGGTTGTGGGGTATGTAGGTTAGTGCGTGTATTGGTGTGTAGTTTTCTATTTTGAACAGGTATTGGTGTTGGTGGCTTTGTATTAGTGTTATTTGTTTTGTTGTGTTTGCTGTTTTGAGTAGTGTTTGTGTTATTTTTTGTGCTAGTTGTGGGAGTTGGGGGTCTTTTTCGTCTACTATTATGTATTTTACTCCTAGGTATTTTAGGGTGTTTATTGTTTTTTCTGGGTTTTTTGTTATGTTTTTTTCTAGGTATGCGTATTTGTCGTAGGCTACTAGTGATCCTAGGAGTTGAAATTGTTCTGGTGGGAGGCATTGGGGGTACCATCCGTTTAGTGTGGGGTGTTCTGTGTATAGTGGTGTTGTTGCTCCCCATGGTTCTCTTGGTAGGAAGAGTACTCTGAACCATTCTGGATCGTTCTTTATTGTTTGATATATTTTTGTGTATTTTTCTGGGTTTGGTCTGGGGTGTGGTTGGCATAGTGCTGCTGTGATTAGTGCTATTATGGTGAGTGTTATTAGGATTTTTTTGAAGTGTTTGTGTGTTTTTAGTTTTGAGTAGTAGTATGCGCCCATGAAGATTGCTATAAAACCGGATGTTGTGAGTGTTCTGTCTCCTCCGACTATTGAGAATGGGTAGAGTGGTATGCTTGAAAGGATTAAAGTAATTATTATTATTATGGTGGTTATTTCAAGGATTTTCTCCCAGTACGGTTTTTTATGTTTAATAGCTTTCTTCCTAAATTTTAGGTATAAGAGGATTATTGCTATGTATAGTGCGATGAGTAGTTCTACTTGTAGGGTTGTTATTTTGTAGACGTTTTTTAGCCATTCAGCGATATATTTTGTTTGTGTTGCGGTGAAGAGGACTGGTAGCATTGTTCCTTTTGTGGTTAGGAAGTTGTATAGGAAGGGTGATGTTAGTAGTGCTGTGAGTGTTCCGGTTTTAAAGAGTTTTTTTGGTTGTTTTTGTGTGAGTAGCCATATTGTTGTTAGTGTTGTTATCCAGAATCCTACTGCTAGGTTTAATAGTATTATTGTGGCTAGTGTTATTGCTGTTGCTGCTATGTTTTTGTTTTGGTTTGTTCGGGTTGTTTTGTCAAGTTGTATGAGGTGTAACGGTATTATTGGGGTTGTTAGGGCTTGGCCTATTGAGCCCCACATGTAGAGGGGTACTATGTGGGTTGGTGAGTATATGTAGATTGTTGCGAAGGTTGTTGAGATGTTTTTGTTTTGTGTGAAGTGTTTTAGGGCTTTGTAGGTTGATATGTAGGCTAATGGTGTTATTATGGCTAAAATGGTTTTTGTTGTTGTCCAGAATGGGAGTATTAGGGTTAGGGTTGCGATGATGTAGTATGGGAGGGGTGAGTATGTTCTTAGGAAGGGGTTTCCGAGGTACCATGTCCAGTCCCATTGTCCCCAGAGCCAGGGGGGCAATGACTGTATTTGTTGTTTGAGGATCCATGCTTTGTATATGTGTGGTAGTATGTCGTTTCCTGTGTTTATTGGGTTGTTTTTTACTATCATGAGTAGGTAGGGTATTAAAACTAGTATGTGTGGTAGTATTTGTTTAATTTTGCTTTGAGTTTTGGTTTCCATTAGTTTTTGGTAGAGTTTCCAGTGTTTTTGTGCGCATTTTTCGGTTGACTTGTTTTCTGCAAGTTTTTTGAGTGCTTCTTGATATTTTTTTCTTTCTTTTTGGTTGTTTAGTAGTTCTATTGTTGTGTTTGCTAGTTCTTCTGTGTTTTTTGGGTCTACTAGTCTTCTGTTTTTTATGTTTTCTAGTTCTGTGAAGTGTAGTGTTTTTGCTGCTATTAACGGGGTTCCAAAGCTTATTGCTAGTTGTAATATTCCGCTTGAGGAGTAGTAGGATTTGCCCTTTTCGTATGGTAGTATTAGTATGTCTGCTGCGTTGAAGTAGATGGGTAGTTCTTCGTCTGGTATGTATTTTGTTATGAATTTTACGTGGTTTTGAAGTTTTAGGGTTTTTACGAGTTTTTTTAGTTTTTTTAGGTATTGTTCTCCTTGGTATATTTTTCCTTTCTGTACTGTTCCTACTATTAGTAGGATTGTGTTTTGGGATTTTTCTACGATTTTTTGTAGGGCTTTTATAACGTTTTCGTAGCCTTTTCCTTTTCTTATTAGGCCGAATAGTAGGAGGATGTTTTTCCCTTGTAGGTTTAGTTTTCTTTTTGCTTCGTTTTTGTCTATTTTTGGTAGTTTTTTTACGTAGTGTGGTATTATCGTTACTTTGTGGGGTGGGATTTTGTACTGTTTTGTTAGGGTTTCTTTCATTTTCTGTGTGTGTACTATTATTTTGTGGCTTGATAGAGCGTAGAGTTTTGTTAAGAGTTTTACTGTGTTTTTTACGATTGTTAGGGGGTATTTTATGTTGAAGGTTTTAAGTGTGTCTTTTTTGAGGTGTTTGAGGCTGAAAACTGTGTGAAAAGTGATTACTATTTTTTTGTTTAGGAGTTTTAGTAAGAGGAGTAGGAAGGCGTAGATTAGGTTTGCAGCTAGGGAGTCGAAAATTAGCCATTCATGTTGAAGATGTACTACTTTAATTTTTTTTTAATATTTTGCGGAAAATGTTTATTGGGGAAAGGATGTTTAAGCCTTTTTTCCATGTTTTTTCGTATCGGAGTTTTCCTTCGTGGGGTGTTTCGGAGAGTACAATGATTTTATTGCTTTTGTTTTCTGGTAACGCTCCGTAGAGGTTTTCTGTGTAGATTCCTATTCCACATTTTGATGATGGTGATGTACTTATGATGGCTATTTCTGCTTCTTGCTTCACTGTATGTCACATCCAAGCATAGAAATTCATAATTAAACTATTTAAAAAAACTATAGTTATTATAGTTTACGGTGATGTGTGCTCTTATATTGTGCAGATCTGGATGCTTTCTTGAAACCACTAGGACTTTTGAAACAATTTGGAGAGGACGCGAACAGACTAAACATTTTGCTACGTGATTATTTTTTAGCGAAAGGATTAATTGTTTAGGGATTAAGTATACATATTAGAAGAAGTGTTATTTTTGAGAAGTGCTCATGGTTAGACTGTTTATTATCTAGTTTTCCATGTCAGCCAGATGTTCATTGCATAATTCCATATAACCGCTCCGATTGAACCAAAAAAGTTTGAGACAAAGTAATAAACGTCAAATACGTTTGTAAATAAGCATAAAACACCAATATTTATTAATATACCACCAAAGCAAAATGCATTGTATTTAAGCGCTCTCAACACAGGGTTAGTAGGTCTTTTAACTCGTTCACCCTTCAGAACCCATATCTCACTTAAAGCAAAACTAAATAAGATCATAGCTTCCAAACTCAAAATAGAAGAATAAATATAGTTTAGAGAAAAGTAGTTTGTTAAAATAAAGAAGAAAAACATATTCACAAACAATGCTAACACACTAATTACCATGTATCTAACTAATTTCATAACTTCCCCTACAGTCTCCGAAAGCCTATACAGATGCCTCAAAAAGTTCGTATATTCTCCTAAATTCAACTTACTTTTTCCCATTCCTCTTGTTTCAAATGTGAATGGCACTTCTGAAACATCTTCATATTTTCCCTTAACCAGAATTTCAAGAAGAATCTTATATCCAACAGGATTTAACTCAACATCCTCAACGACATCTCTTCTAATAATAAAATATCCTGAAAGAGGATCCTTTATACCTCTTGCCTGTGGAACCAAAACCTTAGTCAAAAATCTAGCACCTTTAGATACAATTTTCCGCTTCAAACCCCAATTCTCTATTTTACCCCCCTTAATATATCTACTTGCAATCACAATATCTTTACCGTTTCTTGCCTCTTCTATCAGATTAGGTAATATTTCAGGTGGATGTTGTAAATCAGCATCCATTACGCCTAAAAATTCCCCAGAAGCATGCTTAAAACCTTCAATAACCGCTGAGGATAAACCCAATTTACCTTTACGTTTAACTACCTTTATCGGATATTGTTTAGATAATTCTTCAGCAACTTTCCAAGTTTCATCGGGACTATTATCATCGACCACGATAATTTCATAACTACAGTAGCCACTTAGAGCATCGTGAATCCTCTTTACAAGTACAGGAAGATTCTCCCTTTCATTATACGTTGGAATAATTAATGATAACACTGATTTTCCCATATATCTCCCTCAAACCTTACAATCCTTCACTGCAAAATCTTTACCAACTAATATGTTAAGTTTGTGCTTAACATGAAAGCATATAATATATAAATTACATCATATAATAACTCTTACTTTCGGTCTATCTATCGACATAACATAGCGTCTTAATCATAGTAAAATATTTGTCGTCTCTTTCTTCCCTCTAATCAATTTTATAACGAAGAATTGTAGTAAAATATAACAAATCCAATTCATTTAAATATTCAATGAATCTTAAATTCTATACTGAGGTAAAAAAGATGAACAAAGCTACCAAAAGCTCCTACTACGTGAAATGTAGAGAATGCGGATGGGAAGGTTACACTCTACTCAGAGGCTATGGTAGCAACGGTTACCTATACCTGGAATGCGAGAACTGTGGAGCAAGAAACCTCTACATAAATCCACCACCGAAAAATAACGGAAAAATATACATTGGAGGAACAATACTACACGACCTAGCACACATAGTCTCCAAGCTAGTCCTCCTCGGCGCTCATCAAGTTAAAATCACACTGGAAAACGGCTGGACATGGCTAAACAACCAGCCAAAACTAAAAAAATATACCCTAGGAGGGGGGTTCGTAGTTTCCCTACTATTAATAGCCTGCCTAATAACATTTAGAACATATTTCCTTCAATTCTTAGTAGCCACAATAGGCACAATAGCTAGCACCCTAGCACTAATTTTCCGAAAAGAATAACCTAATCAGTTACAGTATTCCTTTAACTTTTAAATAACTATAATCCGCAAAATTTACCGTCGATTTACAAAAATAGCAGCAAACCCTAGATTACAATTATTTTACTAATTTTATTTATAGCCAAGAGCTCTTAGCCTCCGATCTAAATCATCCGATTCAAGGTCGGCCAGATGTTTTCTAATGAGGAAGATGATGTATTCGGTTGGGCTTCTGTAACCGGAGTCTTTTAAAGCCTTTTCTAAACGTTCATATAGAGGCTTAGGAATAGAGATATTTACATATTTAACCTTAGCCATAACAATTCCCCTAAATAAATTAGCAGCAGAAAATAAAAAACTAATGCAACAACGCATCAACCCTTCAAGGAAGTAGAAAAATGAAAGTCTTAGTCATAGGATCAGACGGCATGTCACCTATATTGGTTGAAAAATGGCTGGAGAAATTGCCAACATCAAGAAAAATCAAAAAAGAAGGAATACTTGGGAAAACAATACCGCCAATACCAGCGCAAACCCCAGTAGCATGGACAACATTCATGAC
>Ga0164310_10001680_pt1 | contig 12658 bp, 5 predicted proteins | sample GuaBasSedimGuay1_FD_121795 | JGI IMG/M metagenome (GOLD analysis project Ga0164310, IMG submission 121795) | Subseafloor sediment microbial communities from Guaymas Basin, Gulf of California, Mexico - Guay1, Core 4569-9, 0-3 cm | ecosystem: Environmental > Aquatic > Marine > Hydrothermal vents >... | reverse complement strand
GATCTCTAAAATGTGGCGCTGGAGGATGACGTCGCCAATCTGCCAATTTTCGACCGGCACGCCCAATCCATCCCCCACCGCCACAGGCCGCCCCTCCCTATCGAGCAGGTGAGCCATCAGCGAGAGCGGGGAATCGGGAATGCTCGAAACAGACCAGTAGGTCCACAGAATCAACGTCTCGCCCGGCGCCGCGCTCTCCGTTTCCAGGCGATAGCCCAAGAACGCCAGCGGGCCATCGAAGGAGAGCGGCAGCGAGAGAAACGCGCCCTCGGCCTGCGCCCGCTCCGGCGTCCAATCGGATGGAGCGACGATCACCGGCCCGGCCTGCAAGTCACCCATCAACTCCACAGCGTACGCAGGCGACCATTCGTAAATCGTAAAGGGGGGTGTATCGCGCTGCGCCCGCTGCTCGTAGACCAACCGGGCCAGCTCCCGCTGCGCCCGCGTAAAGGCACCCTCGGTTTCCCCGCCCCGATAGAGGGCGTACCAACCCGGCGACTGGCCGCCTTCTGGGTAGAGCCAGGCCTGGGCGCAGTCAAAGTAAATCAAGCGCAGATCGTCGCGCCCAAACCCCTCGGCGGCGACCGGGGGCGAGAGGGGCGCCGTCGGCGCGGTACACTGCGCCAGCCATGTCGGCTCCGGCTCTCGCTCCGGGACGTGGTAATGGAACAGTACGTGGGCGATCTTGGCGTCCGGCTGCCGCTTGCGAAACCAATCGTACATCTCCGGGTCGGCCAGGGGGATTCCGTCCAGCGTTGTCGCGCTGATGACGTAATCGCCCGGCGGCGGATTGAAGCGGGAGGGAAAGACGGCCGGCGTGTCGCCCCGCATCGGCGTCAGCGGCTCGTACTTTACGCCATAGATCGCCGGATCGTAAAAGATAAAGGCGGAAAGGCGCACCGGCCCCAGTCCCCGCTCTTGTTGGAATCGGGCCAGGTCTTTGTACGCCTGTCCCCAGTCGGTGTTGGAATCGGCCAGGTAGCAGTAGCCGCCGTCGGGGCCGCCAGCTAGCTCGTTAAAGTAGGCCAGGTAGTGAGGGGAGAGGCGGACGGCACCGAGGATCAGCCAAAGTAGTAAAACGTAAAACGTGAAACGTATCAACAGGTAGGGGCGAACCCTTGCGGTCGCCCTTATGGAATGTGAGATAAAGATAAAGAGGAAGGGGAGGATAGGAAGCAGGTGGCGGTAGCCGATGTTTAGGTTGCTGAACAGACTGCTTGCGCCGTAGAGGAGAGGAAAGAGCAACAGAGCGCTTTCGTCGCGCAGAGAGCGGCGCGTTCCTTTCCAGAAAGCAATAATTGCGGCGAGGAGCAGCGCCAGGGTCGGCAGCGGCGTCTTTAGCGCAAAGGCGACGGGAAAATAGTACCACCAGCCCTGGGAGCTATTCTGGTCCAGTAGGAAAGCAGAGTGTCCGTCGGCCATGTGCTGGTGCAACCGCAGCCAGGGAATGGAGTGACTGGCCGCCGGGAGCGGGAATGGAACGCCGGGCACGGAGCCGATCTCGAACCCATAAATGGCCCATAGCGTCAGCCCGGCGATGATGAAAATCAATGCAAGTGAGATTCCTCGACTCGCTACGCTCGCTCGGAATGACGCATCATGGGAAATATGAGCAATAGGCAGCAACAGCCGTCGCCGCCGCAAGCCAAACAGCACCAGCAGCCCCACTACCGGAAGCAGCAGCAACGCCGAGAGTTTGGCGCCCTGGGCCAGACCGAGCGTCACGCCAGCGAAAGCCAGGCGCGGCAGGGTGGGCCGGCGCAAAAAGCGAGCCAGCGCAAACAGCGCCAGCGTGATGAAACAGGCCGCGCCCAGGTCGGTGCCGGCGACAGATGCGTGAGCCAGGATGTTGGGGTCAAAGGTCAACAAGAACAGGGCCAGCAGCCCGCCTTTCCAACTCCCCAAATCCGCCGCCCAACGAAAGACGACCGCCCCCAGCAGCACCGCCAGGAGCGCAACCATCGCGCGCGCGGGAAACACCAGGCGGTCAATGGGCTGGTAGGGATAGAGCCACTGTTGGGCCATCTGCAAGAGCGGCAGACTTTCCGTCGTGGGCTGGGCCGCTTCTTTCCAGGGCGGCAGAGCGCGCGGATCGGGCAAGTCAGGGACAGCCAGCAGGGGCATAGCGGCCCACACTTTGACCAGCGGCGGGTGCTCCTCCACCAGGCGAAAGTCACCGCTGCGCAGGATGGTATAGCCGCTGGTGATGTGCAGCCCCTCGTCAATGGTGAGGGATGTGCGGCGCGCTGAACCGACGCTCTGGGCGAACGTCAGCAACAACAGTGCGATGCAAAGATATAGGGCACAAGATTTGCAGCGGTTCATAGGATCACCGTGCCGCTTCCGAGGTGCATCTATTTCCCCACGATCTTGAAAGCCGGCGCGCCGTTCGAGCGACAGGTTATCGCTAACGGTTCGACGCCGGGCAGCATCCACTCTGGCATCACGAACAGCCCATGTTCCATCTCGTGGTACATGCGTTCCACGTCGCCAATGTGATACTTGCCCACTCGCGTCACCGGCGCGAACATCTCCGGGCCGCGCGCGGGTAGGTCGAGCTGCAACAGGCGTGGGTCGTAGCGGGTGAAAAATAGAATGTGCAGGTAGGGCCAACTGGCCTGATCGGTGAAGCCGACAAAATCGTAATCGTCGTCGTACACGTCCATCGCCTGCGCCGCTTGAGGCATCCCGTCATCAAAGCGCAAAGCCACTTTAGCGGGATAGCCGGTAAAATAGTACCTCAGATACGGTACGGCCTGCGCCGCCAGACCCACAATCAGAAAGAGGACGAGCGCTGCGCGCCACTTGCGCCACATGTTCCACGCCAGGGCAAATCCGGCAGCCGACAAAATCTGCCACGGCACAACCGCCTGTATAGAGCGCAGAGAGTGTCCAGACCCAGGGGCGTTCAGGTGCGTCAAGGCGACCGGTATGCCAGAAAGCGCAATCCACAACACCAACACCGCCGACACGCGGCGCTGTTTGGGCAGGAGCGCGCCGCCGGCCAGGGCTATGAGCAGCAACGGCAACTGCGCCCAGTACAATTGTCCTCCTCCCGGGGGATGTTGCAGCATATCCATATCCCCACGCGCAAACAAGTACTGCGGCGAGATGTGGACCCACCAGTTCGACAGCGCCTCCGCGACACCATCTTTCAGCGGGCGACTGGACGAAAAGACGGCTATCTGATTATACCGCGCCTGCATCAACTCGGACATACGCAACGTATCCGAGATCACCGGTAGAGCCATCAGGCCGATAACGCAAATCATGACCAGCCCCTGCCGCCAATGCGCCTTGAAATCAGGCCAGAACAACAGTCCCAGCCCAACTGCCAGCAGCGGCGTGAACAGTTTCATGATCGCGTACCCGTATAGAGATAGGCCAAAGATGATCGCTGCCAGCAACGCCCATCTCCAACGGTGTCCAGCCGCGCGCCACTTCCAGAACGCCGCCACACAGGACGTGACCAGCAACACGACAACCGTGCCTTCCAATCCCATTCTGCTGAAAGGCAGGTGCCAGGGCGAAAGGGCCAGCAGGAGCGCTGCCACAAGCCCTGCCGGCCGGTCAAACATGCGGGCGCCCAGCCAATAGATCAGCGGCAGGGTGAGCCACCCGCACGCCGCCGCCGCCATCCGCACGCTCGTCACGGAGAGTCCCAGGGCAGCCACGAACGGGACAGCCGCGTAGATAAAGGCTGGCATGCGGTAGTCGTTGAGGCTGACCATTACCGTGGGCAAGAAATTACCGTGTTGGTCGCGGCCCGTGAGCGCGATGGAGTAGGCGTCGTAGCCGTTGGTCGCCTCGTCGGGGGCCAGGCCGGGGGGGGAATGCTCCAGCGCCACAAAGCGCAAAGCCGCGCCCAGCAGCAGTATCCCCACCATCAGCCACAAGGCTCGGCGGCTCTCACTCGGTCGCAACTTGCACCTCCCCCACGAGCAGGCGATCTCCCGCCACGTTTCCCCGCCAGAGCGCGTCCCATCGCTCCACAGAATCCGACCAATATACCCCCGTCTCTAGCCAGTACCGTCCCGCCGCGATCTGCGCGGGCAAAGCTAATGTGTGGTGTTGGACGATCACGTCTCCCTGCTGCCATTGGGCCACCGGCACGCCCAGCCCGTCCTCTCCGGCGACGAGGGTGCCATCACCGGCCAAGAGGTGCGCCATCACCGAGAGCCAGCGTCCCTCCGGCAAGCTCTCGACGCGCCAGTACGTGTCCATCTCCACCACGTCGCCGGCCCGCACCGGGCCGGCGTCTGCGCGCGCGCCCAGGAAGGATAGCGGCCCGCTCATCGTCACGGGCGGGGAAACTGATGTTCCCTCGGCGATGGCTTGCGCCGGAGGCCACGTCGAGGGCGCCGCCCAGGCGAATTGCGTCTCTGGAATCTGCGCGCCCGCCCCCGGTTCGGCGTACAGAACAAAGGCGGGCAAAGCGCCTGGCAAACGCTGTTCGTACACCAGAGAGGCCGTCCGCAATCTGGACTGCACGAAGGAATCAGCCAGGATTTCGCTATCCCGCGCCAGCGCGTAATGTCCGGGTGTTGCGCCTCCGTCTGGATACAGCCAGGCGGTCGCGCAGTCAAAGTAGGCGATTCGCACCTGCTTCCCCTCTCCCGCGCTGATCTCGTCCGGCGGCAGGGGGGCGACCGGAGCCGTGCATTGAGCGACCCATTCGACCGCCACATTCTCCGGTTTCACATCGTAGATCAACAACCCATAGCCGATTTGAGCATCCGGTTCTCGATGGCGGAACCAGTCGTAGAGATCGGCCTGGGCTGTCATGATCCCCTGGAGCGGGGTGGCGCTGATGGCGTACACGGCCGGTCGAGGCGCAAAGCGCGAGAGCGCGTCCCCGGTCACGCCCAGGGCGGGAGGCAGGGGGTCGTATTGCACGCCATAGACGGCCGGGTCCACATAAGTGTAATAGCTCAGACGCACCTGGTCAATAGCCTCGCGCTCCATAAAATCACGCAGCGCGATGAAGGACTGTCCCCAGTCTACGTTGGAATCCGCCAGGTGATGATAGCCATGCTGCGGCCCGCCCACAAATTGATTAAAGTAGACCAGGTAGAAGGGGTAAATCCCTATCGCCTCCGCCGCGTACCAGATCAGCAAGGCCGCCGCCATCCCCAGGCGGACGAACTGCTTCTTGCCGCGCACCGCCTGCGCCAACTGCCCAATGAACACGTAGATAAAGGGATACGTGGGCAATAAATGGCGATGCCCGATGTTCATCTGGCTGTAGATCGCCACGGCCCAATAGAGAGCGGGGAAAACCAATAGCGGCAGTGTCTTCCACCAGCGGCGGCGCACCCTCCGCAGCCAGGCCGCTGCCGCCCACGCCATCCCAATCAGCAAGGGGATGGGGGTCTTGATGGCCGTGGAGTAGAAAAAATACCACCACCAGCCTCCCACCCTGGTCTCGCCGCGCAGGAACGCGATCCGTTCAATGTCTCGAAAGATAGTCTGCCATAGCCGCAAGTGACTGGGGAAAGGCGCGATAACGTCACTGCCGGGCAGCGGCCCAACCTCGAAATGATAAACTGCCCAAAGCGTTAGCAAGGCGACGACGCCGATCACGGTGGCCTGCCCAAACCAGCGTCCCAGACCGGTCAGGCGGCGACGCGCTCGCCACGCGGGCGCATAGCCCCAGGCCAAGACGGCGAGCATAGCGGGCAGGTACAAAAAGCCGGAGCCTTTCCCGGCCATCGTCAGGCCCAGCAGCGCCCCGCCGAGCAATGCGCCCACCCACTGCCCATGCACAGTCCGGCTGCGCGCGGCCCGCCAGGTAACGTACAGCGCGGCGAACCCGGTCAGCGCCACGCCCAGGTCGGTGGTATCCAGTTGGGCGTGGGCGATCATGTTGGGGTCGCAAGCCATTAGCGCCACTGCCAGCGCACCCGCGGGCCGTCCAAAAAGCTCGGAGGCCCAGCGAAAGACCAGCGCGGTCAGCAGCATCGCCAGCAGCATGATCGGCAGGCGCGTCACGAAGGCCAACCGTTCGATGGGGCCTAGCAAGGGCCAGAGGGCGCGCACGTAGGTGGAGAAATCGCGCCCCCAGCCCGGCAACGTCTGCAAGCGCGGACGCTCAGGTTGGAGGAGCAGGGGCCAGGCGGCCAGCGCGTTGATCAGGGGGGGGTGTCCGTGCAGGGGCGGAACCCATAGCTCGCCGGTCTCCAGATAGGTGAGCCCGGCCGCGATATGCGATGGCTCGTCGGACGTCATTGAAAGGTGACGCGCCCCACAGACAAGTTGGGCGAACATCACCAGCAACAACGGTACGACGAGCCATTGCGCCCGGTTGCTAGAGGAACGGAGCTTAACCGAGCCTCTGCCAATCATGGGTGCTGTTAAGGCGTGGTGAATTGTTTGGGATTGGAAGATTCAGAGTTGATGGAGGCGCAATTGCCGTCAATGTAGCCATACGCCAGGACGACGTATTCATAGGTCATCTTGGATTCCAACCCGGTCAACTGGATGGTATGATTGGTCTGCCAGGCGCCCACGTCCGACTGCTGCCACGCACCGGTGTTAGAGATCAAGGGGAGGTAGACTGTGTACGATAGCGGCGTCGTGGGAGTCGTGGGTTCTGTCGAACCGATTTGGCGATACAAGACCTGTCCCAGTGTGCTGACGTCTGTACTCCACGAGATAGTGGCGCTGTTGGCCGAGGGTATGGCAGAGATGCCTGTAATGTGACTGCTGGCGGACGACGATGGCTGGCTAACCAGCGGTATTTCGGCAAACGAGCCTTCGTCCCAAAAGACGTATGGTTGATTGTCGGCGTCGGTGTGCGCGCGGGTGAACATCGTGATGGTGCTCCCCTCCGCCTGCGCCGCTACGCCCTGCTCCTCGTAGGCATATTTGGAGTTGCTTTTAGCCGACCAATTCATAGCGTTGATACGGTCGGAGGTCAGCACAATCTGATCGGGGTAATCGCCGGTGGGCGAGATGCCTACCTGCATACGGGAGTCTGTGCTGGCCGGGTGCCCGGTATCCAAGCCGGCGCGGGCGTTCATGGTGAAGCAATAGATATGGCCGGACTGGACGCTTTCCTGGCGAAAGACGCCGCCGTGCAGGTTCTTGTCCGAGCCGTAGTACGTGAACATGAGCGCATAGCCGCTCACCGTGCGTCCCGACCATTGCTCTGGTTCGATGTGAGGGATGTTGGTGCCATGCACGTACCACGGCTGCCAGGCCCAGGCGCAAGAGGACTCGCTGGCTCCATTGCAGGGCAACCGTGACTCGCCGAGGTTGGAAAAGCCATAGGCCGTATATGCTTTCCAGAAATCCTCGTAATCAAAGTTGTAATAGTCGCCATCGTCGGCCTGCGCGGCGGGCAACATGACGAGGGCGAACAAAATCACCGCTACCAGCAACTGTTGAACAAATTTACGTTTCATTTGAAATACTAGCTCCTTTTTTTCAATTCTCGACCACATACAACCGCCCCAGGGGCAGGAAATCGCCGTGTATCATACCATCACCCTCCAAAACTGGCAACCGCTCCATCGTTTGCAGTTCATACATTCCCACCCGCGCCTCGTACATCCCGGCCGTTGTTTCCTCCGAAATTAAAACTGTATGCACGTCCACGATGACCTCATCTCGCCGCCAGGTCGAGGTTGGACGCTCGCCGCTGGCGGGTTGCCCGTCGTGCTGGGCCATCAACGCGCCATCATCGCCTGCCAGGTGGACAAAGACCGTATAGTTCGTCGCCACCGGTGCGCGGTTTTGCCAGAAGAGGCTGATTTCCACCGTCTCGCCGGGACGCGCCACCGGCGGCTCGATGGCATATCCCAAAAGCGCGACCTTGCCGCTCCAGGAGAAGGCCGAGAGCGGACGGTTCGACAACCCCGTTGCCGGTTGGATGACCTCAAACACCTGATCCTCTCCAAAATCTGCGACCAATCGCAAACGGTCATGGAACTCGACCAGGCGGGCGTCAATTCTCTGCAATTCCTGCGCGTCGTACTGCCAGCGGTGCAGCAGGACGTATCGCACGCCCAACCCCAAAATCCAGCGGTAGGGTTGATTGGGGAACTCGCGGTCAAAGAACAAAAAGTAGGCGTAGGTTGGGGGAAAGAACCCGCCATACCCGTTGACCAGACGTTTCCAGTGAAAAGTGGAATAGTACAGGCGGGGCGATTCCACCGCGCCCACGTCCATCAAAATCGGCAATTCTAGCACCGGGCCATCGCCGGGCTGCTCGGCCAGCCAGTGGTAGACGGGCGGAATTTGATCCGCCAGCGGCGCGTGGGTAAACGGGAGCGGCAGCGCCAGATTTTCCGCCGCAATCAGACAGGCCAGCGCGAGGGGGACGCCCCTGGCCCAGCGCAGATTCCGTAGGCGATCTCCCACCGCCGCCACGCCGACGCCCGCCAACACGCTCAAGCCGACCATCGTAAAGGCGTGGAAGCGAGCCGGTTGGCGAACCGCCTGGAAACCGGGCGCGTAATCGAACAGGAGGCGATAGGGAAGCGGGGAGAATATCGTCCGTTCTCCAAGTCGCAACGCCGGCCCCAGGGAGAGCGTCAGCGTGATACCGGCGAGGAGCAGGTACAGGGCGGTGGGTGCGCGTAGGGCGCTTTTCCGGCCTCGCCCCCAGGTCGCGCCCACGACGGCCAGAACCAGCGCGCAGAGGCCGGGGAAGGTCACGTGTTCCCACCAGCCCTCGTCCCGCAGGCCGGCCGAGAGCGCGCCGTACAGCCAATTCGCCGGCGGGGCCGTGATAAAATCGGTCAGGTCAGCCCCGCCGCCTACGGCATCGCCGACCGAGCGCTCAAAGTTCATAGATTCAGCCACCGTGAAGTAGGGAAGGCTCAATGGGATTTGGAGCGCCGCCGTCAACGCAGCAAAAGTCAACAAGCGCAACAAGAGCCGGCGATCAAAGCGGCGCCTGTCTAACAGCCAGTATCCCAGCAATAGCGCCATCACGGAAACGATGATGAACAAAGCGTAATAGTAACAGGAGAGCACCTGCAGGTTGAAGAAAATCACAAACCAAGCCCAGTCGCTCCACCGGCGTTGCTTGACCAGGCGGTCGAGAAAGAGAAAAGTAAAAGAAATCCACTGCGCCGAGAGTATCTGGATGTGAAAGAGATGCGCGAAGCGGAAAGGGTTGAAGGCAAATATCATTCCCGCGACCAGCGCCGCGCCGCGCCGCCGCGTAAAGTGATAGACCAGCGCGTACATTCCGACGCCGGATAGAATGAAAGACGCCAGCCAGACAACATTCACCGCCAGGATGGGGTTGTGCGTCAACCAAATCAGGGGGATGGCGACCAATCCCTGCCCCAGCAGGGCCTCCGAGTAGGCCAGTGTGTTGGAGTAGGGGTAAAAGTCGTTGGCGTGGTACAGGGACAGAGGATCGCGGGGCAGGATATGGGCGTCCCACGCCAAAATCCAGGCGTTCAACATTGGGTCGGCGGGGTCCAAGACGGCGTCTTGCAGATGGAGGGACACGGGATAGGTCAACACAAACGTCGCCAAGCCGAAAAACAACAGGGGCAAAATTACCCACGTCCAAAGTCCTTGACATCTCATGATCTTTCCTCAATACTTCGAACCCAACTGCAAATTATCTCATACCAACTAGAAGAAGTCAAACTCGGAGGTTTCACTCTTTACAACAAAAAGGTTGGCGTTTTGCCCGCGCCAGGCGGTATTTGGACACATCGCTTGCCTAAAACTCTCGAGTCTTGAGGTATATGGCACAGCAAAAAATCAGCGAAAAATACGAATAAATTGCGCATTACGGGTATCTTGTCTGTAATTCTTGCATATCTCGCTCTACAGAAAGTTGCAAAAAATCGAGTTTCTGGACGACTTGCCCTCTGATTGCGCAATCGTTACGTTGAACCTTTACTTGGCTTTTCTTCCCAAAAATGATAAAATGGCAACCATGTTCCTGATGAATTGGATGCGCAAGCATTATCTAAACATGGCAGTACTGGGTATCTACTGCATTCTGACGATAGCGATGACCTGGCCACTGCCTGCACAAATGTCCACCCACCTGGCGGGCAACGATGTGGACGTGTGGATCAATCCCTGGGCCGACTGGTGGACAAAGAAAGCTTTGACAGAGCGCCTGGATTTTTACCACACCGCCTATATGTTCTACCCACGGGGAATCAGTCTCGTCTTTCACAGTTTTAGCCACGCCAACACCACCATTTCACTGCTCTTGGCTCCACTGGTCGGTTACTTTACCGCTTACAATCTGGCGATCCTGCTGACTTATGCCTTGAGCGGCTTTGGCATGTACCTGCTGGCAAATCATCTCACCGCTTGTCGTCCGGCCGCTTTTGTTTCAGGGGTCGTCTTTGCTTTCCATCCATACCATCTGTTCCAGAGTTCTCATCCCGTCCTAGTCACGACTCAGTTCATGCCACTATTTGCGCTAGCTTTCGTGCGGATACTTTACAACGTTGGCGTGGGCCAGACCAAACAGACATTGTTAGCCGCTCTGTGGTTCTTGCTGACAGCGTTATCGAGTTGGCATCTGATGCTGATGTTGGCAGGCTGGGCAACCCTTTACCTGCTCTACAATATACTCTTCGAGCGGGACAGATGGGTGCCGGGTACGCTTCGACATCTGATTCTACTGATCGTCGTCGTCGTCCTGGCAATAGCACCATTCTTATGGCCCATCGTCCGCGAGCAACTCACTACCGATGCATCTTATATGACCGTCAGTGTAGAAGAAGGGCGAGGAAACGATTTGCTCTCATTCTTCGTCCCCAACCAATTGCACCCGGCGTTCGGCCGCTTCGCCATGGAGACAAACTCTCGAATCGGCTATACCAGGAATTGGCCAGCCTATCTGGGATACACGGCGCTGGGTCTGGCGATTGTCGGCGTCGCAGTTGCACGCCGGATGACCCGTTTCTGGTGGTTGACGGGACTGGTGTTCTTCGTCTTCTCACTTGGCTCACAGGTCAAGTGGGGAGGGACACCCCTACATACCTTTCACCTACCCTGGGCGATTCCCATCACTGGCGTACTGCGACATCCCTTTCGCCTCAACACACTTCTCTTCTTGTCCCTGGCCACCCTGCTGAGTTTTGGTAGTCGTTGGCTGTATCGTCGAATTGCGCGGCAAAGTAATCTGCTGGCCTATTCTGCTCTGGCTTTTATGACCAGTCTCGTTCTCTTCGAGTATCTAGTTTACCCTTTCCCCACTACTCAGATAGTGTACTCGCCCTTCTTACACCAGTTGGCTCAGGAAGAACGAGTCTTTGCAATAGTCGACTTTCCTATGGGACGCCAGGAGGCCAAGCACTATTTGTTCTTTCAGACAATTCATGGCCAAAAAATCGTCGACGGCGTCGTATCGCGCACCCCCGACAATGCCTATGCCTTTGTAGACGCCAACCCTTTGCTAGAGTCATTGCACACTCAGACTGTCCCTGCTCCCGACTTGGACATCCAAGAGCAATTTATTGCTCTGGCCGATCAGGGTATTCGATATATCGTCGTGCATAAAGACCTCATCCCCCCCGGCGAGATGCAAGGTTGGGAAAAATGGCTGGCCGGTTTCCCTCCCCCTTCCTACCAAGATGAATCAATCGTAGCCTATGCGACGTATCCTAAAGCCCGTCGCGAGTTTGAATTAACATACCAACTAGGAGTCGAGGAGGGATTAGTTTATATCTCGGTATCCCCGGTTAAAGTCACACAAGGGGGAAGCTTGTTCATCAACTTACGTCACAGCGATCAAGCAATGCCCGGCCGCAACTTTCAAATGTGCCTCGCGTTGGTGAATAAAACCCAGAACGCATCTCAAAAAATGTGCTTGTACCCAGTGAAGGACGGGCCAGCATCGAAATGGCCCATGGGAATAGCAGGCATCAGCGATTACGTGTTCCAGGTTGATCCACATATTCCTGGCGATGAATACACTCTGGCTGTCAAGCTGCTCGACCTCCAGACAAAGCAAAGCGTGGGAGAAGCTGTGACATCAGAGACAATAATCATCGAAGAACTGCCACGAGTGTTCAGTTCCCCAAAACCGCAACAGGCCATGTCGGTGACGCTTGGACAGGATTTGCGCCTACTGGGCTACGACGTTGCCCAAACCCCCGGAGACTTGCGCTTGACACTTTACTGGCAGGCCGAACGCCAGATACAGCATTACTACAAGTTCTTCACACACCTGCTCAACGACGACACATCGGAACTCGCAGCGCAGGCCGACGTGGTACCACACGATTGGACGTACCCGACGATTTGGTGGGAAGCAGGCGAGGTAGTCAGCGATACCATCCAACTTCCCCTGACCAATGTGCCACCCGGGACATACCACTTGGTCATTGGCGTTTATGATCCAGAAACCGGTGAACGACTGCCAGTTACCGACGCAACCGGGGAGCGGTTGCCCAACGATCAAATTAAGCTACTCGAAAAGATTGTCCGGTAGTAACCGCTCAGGCATCGTCTGGAAAGAGGCAAACCTACTCACGGAACAACTTTGTTCGATGTCATTGCGAGTTCTTCGGTACCTCAAGGTAAACTCCGCAAAGCACCGCCGCGAGTACTCGCGGTGGCGATCTTCTGCCCTCGACACGTAAGCAACATCTGCGGTTCTCAATTCTTTATTCTGCAATCCAATAGAGCTTTGTCAGTCAAGCAGCAATTCCCGTTTTAGCAT
>Ga0164310_10001678_pt1 | contig 12664 bp, 10 predicted proteins | sample GuaBasSedimGuay1_FD_121795 | JGI IMG/M metagenome (GOLD analysis project Ga0164310, IMG submission 121795) | Subseafloor sediment microbial communities from Guaymas Basin, Gulf of California, Mexico - Guay1, Core 4569-9, 0-3 cm | ecosystem: Environmental > Aquatic > Marine > Hydrothermal vents... | reverse complement strand
GTAACCAGGTGCTGTCAGTCTCTGTTGTGACAGGTGATACCATGTCCACCATCGCTACCAAGCTTCAGGCTCAGATTAGTCTTAATAGTGAGCTGGCTGGTAAGATCACTGCAAGTGCATCTACAGCTACGGCTGCGCTGCGCATAAGGTCCGCGAATTTCGGTGCCCAGTATGCCATGAGAGTGGAGACAAGCACCTCGAACCAGGCTTCTACCGGTACTGCCGCATTTACATACGCTTCCGGAAGTTCTCGTGGTTCGTCAGCCAATATTTTGAACTTCACGGCTGTAACGGAAGGCTGGAGTGGTGGTAGAACGGCTAATGTTACCGTAGCTGCCAACACCTACTCTTCATTTACGGCTCTGGAGACGGCAATCAACAATGCCCTTAAGACCGGTACTCGTTCAGGTGGTGGTTCGGGCGGTTTCTCGACCGTCTCCGGTGACACCTCAGGTGTTGCTGATATCGCAGTTTCGATGGTCAACACCAACCAGCTGCAGTTCACAACCCGTGACGAGGGATCGGCTTATTCACTCAAAATGAATGACGTGGCCGGTGTCGGCAACGACACTGCCGGTTACGGTGCTCTGCAGCACATACTGGGTCTGACTGCCGATACAATCGCGGTTTCTGGAACAGATGCTCTGGTCAGTGTTGATAACTACACTTCCACTATTACGGCGGTGAAGTACAACAGCACCGGTGACACAACGCTTTGGAACAAGGCTGCCGGGGAGGCAGGACGTGGTTCGGTGCATATGACCATTGCCAACGCTCAGACCGGTGTCAATGTCGGGAATCTGTTACTTGATGTCTCTGCTGCCACATTTGCAGTGAGGCTTGACGGCGGTCCGGCGACGACGGTTCAGGCCGGCATTGATGCGCAAGTGTACAATGCTGCCCGGACTGAGTCGGTCAAGGTCAACTACGACTTGACGTCTCTTGGAGGTACTGAGCAAATAACTAATACCGACCGTTCTCTGGTATTCCAGGTTGGTCCGAATGTTGGTCAGACAGTTTCAATTTCTCTCAGGAACATGTCTGCCAGCGCCCTGGGTCAGGGACTGGCCGGCAACAGCTTCCTGAACCTGTCGGAGATCAACGTGACAACGTCACAGGGTGCCCAGGATGCTCAGTCCGTCATTGATCAGGCTATTAACAATGTGTCCACGTCTCGTGGTGCGCTGGGTAGTTTCCAGAAAAACTCTCTGGAATCCAACCTGCGTAACCTTCGGATTGCGTCTCAGAATCTGACTTCTGCTGAGTCGCAGATTCGTGACACTGATATGGCTTTGGAGATGTCGGAATTCACCAAGAACCAGATTCTGGTTCAGGCGGGTACTGCTATGTTGGCTCAGGCCAACCAGGTCCCGCAGGTTGTTCTGTCACTCTTCTAAGTCGAGTAAGAGGTTTTTCGGGAGGGGGGATATCCCCTCCCGAAAACAAATTTGAACGAAGCTATGAAACGACATTGATGTCTCTTAGAATTACAGGAGTTCCATGCCCGGAATATCTTCCATAGACGGACTTGTCTCCGGCTTCAATACCACCGAAATCGTAGATGCCCTGATACAGTTGGAGCGGCGGCCTGCCTATCTCCTGGAGTTGTCACAGGCCGAAAAGACCAATATTGTCTCGTCTTACAAGGCACTGCAGGCCAAGATACTTGCTCTCGGCACGGCGGTTGACAAACTGGCAAGAAAAACCACCTTCCATGCTGCAAATATCCAGATGTCGGACGATGGCTACATTTCTGCCAAAGCTACAGGTCGTGTTGGCACAGGATCGTACGATCTGCAGGTGCTCTCCCTGGCAAGAAACCACCAGTTAGCCAGCCAGGGTTTCGAGAGCGAATCCACTGCCACGTTCGGTACTGGTACGATTAGTATTGCGGTTGGAGACGGTTCCGCCCGGACAATAACCATTGATGCTTCTAACAATTCGATGATTGGCATCCAGAAAGCAATCAACGACTCTAATTGTGGCGTGCGGGCAAACATCGTAAATGATGGCTCCAGCTCGGACCCGTACAGGCTGGTACTCTCAGCAGAGCAAACCGGTCTGACAAACAGTATCTCAATCACTTCGAGTCTGACAGGCGGCGACAACTTCAATTATAGTACGGGTTCTTTTGACGCTCCCGAAATGTTGTCTCTTGACTCCGGCTCCACGGCCCAGGTGTCGTTGGGAGCGATGGCCAATTTTACCGGGGATGAGAACAAGATATATACCTTCACGGTTCAAGGAACCGGTGCCCAGACAGTGGGCGACGATAACATTACCATCCACTGGTCCGACGGCACCAACGAAGGTGATCTGCTCTTCACAATGGCGGATGATCCTGAGGATCTGAGCGACCCTGGCGGTGACGGCCTTCAGATAGCACTTTCCTCAGGTGTGCTGCATGGCGGGGATACGTTCCAGATCACAAGTTTTGCCCCGACTCTTCAGGAAGCCTCTGACGCCAGACTGGCAATTGGTTCCACAGGTGGCGGTGGTTCCCCGATCACGGTGACTTCGCAATCAAATACGTTCAATGATGTGATAGGAAACGTCACTCTTTCGTTGCACAAAGAGACGGAGGTCGGGCAATATCTTAACGTAACCACGGCGGTTAATGTATCGGCCATTAAGTCTGAAATCAGCAGCCTCATCGAAAAATACAACGACGTGATGACATTCATCGACAACCAGAACAAATACGACAGTGATTCTGAACAATCTGGCATTCTCTTTGGCGATCGAACATTGCAGATAGTACAGAACTCGATTAGAAGATCGATCGGGTCACGGATTGACAGTATCGACTCCAGGTATAACCAGTTGTACTCAGTAGGTATTCGGACAGGTGCCGACGGCACCCTGACTATTCGCGATCATAACCGCCTGGGTGAAGCCCTTGAGAACAGTCTTGATGACGTGATCCGACTATTTACGACAGGGGGGAGTACTAGCAGTAATCATATAGAGTTCGTGACAGGTTCTCCCCAAACCGAGGACGATCAGGAATTCGAAGTTGACATTACAGCAGCGGCAACGCACGGCATGTTCGACGGTTCCGGGATTACCAATCCGGCAACCACTCCGTTAGTGCTGAATGCTTCTTCCAACCGCATCAAGCTTTCCATCGACGGACTCCACTCCGACGAGATCGTACTTTCCGATCGGACGTACAATACGGTCGAACAGCTCGTCGCCGAGATCCAGGAAAAAATAGACTCCGATGAAAAAATTGGGAATCGCGGCCTTACTGTCGAATGGATAGCAAGCGGAAGTGACACCGGCTACTTGTCGTTTACCAGCTCGACTTACGGTTCCAACTCCAAGGTCAGTATGGTTTCGGGTGTGGCCAATTCCGCACTGAGCGTGCTGGGACTTGCTACTGGAACTGCCCATGATGGTCAGGATGTTGCCGGTACGATTAACGGCGAGAGCGCCACCGGAACCGGCCAGTCCCTGGTCGGTGACAAGGGCAACGCCACCACTGACGGGCTCAAATTGAAAATTACTTTCGATTCCAGCCAGATTACGGGCAATGTTGAGGGCACTGTCACGGTGAGTAAGGGTATAGCTTCCCGGCTCAGCGATAAGTTAGACAGCCTCACGGCTGCCGGAGACGGACTTTTTGATCGTCGTATTCGCAGTTATCAAAACCAGGTTGATCAACTTAAGCTGCGCATTGAAGAATTTGATGAGCGACTTGAGTCTCGTCGGGAATCACTTTTCAAGAGATTCATGGCGATGGAGGAGGCTCTGGGGCAATTGAACGCTCAATCAAGCTGGTTAAGCAGTCAACTTGCAGGTATAAACGCCAACTGGTCGTCAGCAGGAAGGAGCTAAGAGCTTTGGATGCACAATTAGGCACCTACGCGAAAATCGACACCCTTGGGATGTCGCAACTTGAATTGATTCTGAAAGTGTATGACGGGGCCATGAAGGCATTCACAGCCGCCCGCGATCACTACAGAAATGAGCGACTCCAGGACGGATATGATGAACTCGAGAAGGGTAAGCGGTTTATCACACACTTGTACACTACATTAGATTTCGAACAGGGTGGGGAAGTAGCGCGGAATCTGGGCAAGATGTACGCCTTCATAGTTAATGAGATTGATGTGATAGCTGGCACAAAAAGCCAGGAGCGCCTCGAATCGATTCTGACCATGCTGGGCAACATGCGAGCCGGCTGGTCGGTGCTTCGGGATGAAGATAAGAATGACGATACCTCGAACCCAACAAGACTTGCGCCTGAGGACAAAGCGACAGGTGACGTCTTTCTAACAACGGCATAGAGATGGACCAGACAAGCAACAACGCCATTACGCAGTTGGAGCGAATGCTCCTGAATATCCTGAAGGAGGAGTTTTCCTTCTATCAGTCACTGTACATCCTGATGGACAAGCAGCGAGACCTGATTCGGTACGACAAAGAGGAGAGCCTGCTCGATCTCTACGCCGAAATCGAGCGCTGCCAGCGTCGAATCAAGGAGTCCGAGACCAGAGTAACTGCTCTGCAAAAAAAAGATGCGCGTTTGTTCAGGCTGGCGGCCATCCATCCGGAGGTTCGCAAGCTGATAAACAGCATTGCGACTCTAATCAAGAAGAACATGGCGTTGGCCGAAGACAACAACGAGTTACTGACCAATCGACATGAACGTATCAAGAATGAGCTGGACGAACTGCGAAGCAGTAAGAAAATATTGCAGTACATGAGCGAGCCGGAGCCCACACCACAGTACGTTGATGGCAAAAGCTGACGGCAACTCGATACAGAAGGAGAGCGCCCGACTAAGCGTAAGCAAATCACCGATAATAGGATGAGAAGAAGGTGAAGAGATGGAAATAGGACCATTGGCCAACGACAAGACTGTACAGTCTTCCATTGTGCCGAAGAAGACGAAGCAAGAGCCCGAAATGCTCCAGGAGCAGATAGCTGATAAGGTGCAGATATCCCGGGACGCTCGAAAGAAACTGGCAGATCTGGCTGATCAGAGGCTTAGGACAGAACAGTCGGAACTCGAGAACGGCAAAGCAACTGAACCGAACAGGATTGAGAAGATTCGCAGGAGAATTGAAACCGGGTTCTACAATCGCCCGGAAATCAGAGACAAGATAGCAGATAAGCTGATAGACGACTCTGACAAATAAACGGTAGACCCAGCAACAGGTAGAGCATGAGTACTGCAGTCATAGACAACAAGGTCAGACAGGTTGTTTCTAACATACGCAATCTGCCCACACCACCTATTGTTTTCCACCAGATTCAGAAAGTCATCAACGATTCAAAAGTGTCAGCGGGTCAGATTGCGGGCATTCTTTCGGAAGACCCGGCCATGTCTGTCAAGGTACTCAAACTGACCAACTCTGCTTTCTACGGTCTTTCGCGTGAGATTGAATCGGTTAAGCAGGCGGTTGTTATTGTTGGACTTGAGGCCATCAAAAACCTGGTGCTGTCGGCTTCGGTGCTCGACATGTTTAAGGGGAAGGACATAGATCAGGATTTCCAGGAGAAGTTCTGGCGCCATTCGCTGGCGGTAGGTTTCTGTGGTCGGATACTTGCTCGTAAGGTAAAGTCACGTGGCATGATCGACCCTGACTCGGCATTTTCCGGTGGTCTTCTTCACGATATAGGCAAGATGGTCCTCAGTTGCTTTCTTACAAAGGAGCACAAGGCAATCGAGGATGAACGGCTGATCGACCAGAAATCACAGACATTTCAAGTGGAAGAAAAGGTTCTGGGGTACAATCACGCCCAGATCGGTGCCATACTTGCGGAAACCTGGAAACTGCCGCAAAGGTTAACCGAAGCTGTCGCTTTCCATCATTGTCCGCAGCTCAGTGAGAGCGAAGCCCCCGTTTCCTACATAATACATATTGCCGACTACGTTGCCAAGAAGACGTTCTATGATAATGACGAGCAGTACCTTATAGGTGAGCTCGTTGAAGGTGTCCAGGAGTATATGCAGGTCTCGAACGAGGATCTGGATACCTACTGCGAGCTGCTTCGCGAGGAATATCTCAAGGCTGAGACTTTCATGAAGATGGCGGGAATCAGCTAAGCTAAGCCTTCAGAAACAGTTACTGAACCCCCTGCAGAAAGCAGGGGGTTTTTCATTTAGTTTCCATTGTATCAAGTCTAGTGCCCCACAGCTTGGGGCCTGTTGATAAACCGTCCGCATGCGGTGGCGTCAAGTGTCTCTGCCTGACGCTCCTCCGGATTCCCCCGACTGCCAGGCAGAGACACCTGGCAGCACCGCCGCTCGAGTATGAACATTTGGAAGTAGCGACTTTTTCAACAGGCCCCTTGCTATGGGATTTGAGCCATAATTGTCTGTGATTTTTAGCTGCGTGGTGCTGCCAGTCGAGTTAGAGTAGATGCAATGACACACTACAATGAACAACCGGTTTTCTGCTTTACGAGCGATCTTGACTGGGCGCCGGAATGGGCGATTGAGTCTTTGCTTGACCGTTTTGAGGAAGTCGGGTTTCCGCTAACACCTTTTGTTACTCATAAGTCACCGCTGATTCAGAGTCGCTTTTCATCCGAAGCGTTGAAGAGCGAAGTAGGGCTGCACCCGAATTTCCTTCCCGGAAGTACTCACGGCAACTCTCCTGAGGAAGTTATCGAGCATGTCTTTTCGCTCTGGCCGGAAGCATCTACTTTCCGGTCACACTCGTTTGTGGACTCCTCTCTGATCAGTGACCTGTTTACAGAGAGGGGAATGCGCTATGATAGCAATCTTTGCCTGTTCCTTCAGCCCGATTGTCGGCCACTGTGCCACTGCTCCGGAATGTGGCGTTTCCCTGTGTTCTGGGAGGATGATGTTCACTACAAACAAGGTCTGTCATTTGAGTGGAACACTCTGAAAGGTCACATTGAAACACCCGGCCTAAAAGTGTTTAACGTCCATCCGCTGTTGTATGCTCTCAATGTACCCGATGAGCAGTTCTATAATTCACATAAGCATTCTGGCGATGTGGTTGAACCGTCCGACTGTCGGGAACATGAGTATGGTGGATCAGGTGTTCGAACTCTGTTAGATGAACTTCTGAATTACCTGGTCAGGAAGAATATCAAACCGGTTTCACTGCGCGAATTGTATCTGATGGCTGAGGAGAGTCTTGACTGAACTAATCGATCTCACCGCTCGGTCAGTTTTTCCTCAAGCTGTCGCACGCGTTCTCTCAGATCTGCGATCTCGCTGCTGACATCTATTCCCAGTCGAATTCGTATACTCCCGAAAGCAGCAGCAGGGGAGACAGTTACGTCATCAATCTCGATTTCATCAAGAACCAGCAGCTTGCCATCGGAAGTAGCCGCTGCCCATTTGTTGCCGTTTTCAAGTTTGATCAGATGGCCAGACTGTGACAGGAAGTCGATAGAGTGGTCTTCGATATGAGTCCTCCAGATAGTCAGTTTCTTGAGTCTGTCAACCCGCTTGGGATCGCGATAGTACGTGTATGCTCCTGGGAATGGCCTGCTCGCTGATCGGATCAGGGCATGGATTCTATCAGACGTCTGGTTCCAGTCAATCTCACCGTCGCGGGGTAGCCTTGGGTAGCAATAGAGCGCTGAGTCTTCGTCCTGCGACTGCAATTCTGCTTTTCCCAGGGCGAACTTGCCGACAGCTTCGACTATCATGTCAACTCCACGGGACAGATATGCCTTGGTGATGTTACCAACAGTGGTTTCCGGCGTGAGGGCGAAGTAGTCTTTGACCACTACCGGCCCGCTGTCCAGTTTGCCCGGTTCCATCAGGTGCACAGAGAAGCCGATTTGCTTTTCACCTTCGAGTATTGCCCAGTTGATACAGGCGTTGCCTCTGTATTTCGGAAGGTCGCCCGCATGAAAGTTGAGCAAGCCGTGCTTCGTGGTTCGGATGATGGGTTCTTTGATGATGTACAGCCACAGTAGGGCCACTCCGATATCGGCGTTGTAGGCCTGGAGCCTTTTGGCCCATTCGGGAGTGTTTATCTTGTTGGTGTGGAAATAATCAATCCCGTAGTCTGCGGCAAGTTTCTTGAATGCTTTCGGCGACCCGCCAACTTCCGGCGTGTGGCCGCAGGTGACTATTACAGGCACTTCAAATTCCTCAGCCAGTAGCCTCTGAAGCACTGATAGTCCAAGTTCGCCCCTGCCCAGAAATAGTACCCTCATGCTACTTGTCCTGTGAAGCCCTGTTAGCCTGCCACCGGATGCCGTCGCAATTATCACAGAGCAGTCTGAGGTGATCGTCGAAACTTGTCACGACAGTACTCGGTTTGAAAACGTTCAGTATGAGCTCTGACTCAGGTGTTGGGTCGTCGGTGAAATTGATTACTGTCACAAAGAACAGCCGCTTCTCTTCGAGCATTCTGACAACAGGTTCGATCCAACCTGAACGGCACACGTTGACGACGCGAATGAAACCGCGCGCCATCGCCAACTCCAGATCTTCGATACTATCGACAAACTCGTTGTTGACCGAGATATCAATCTTACCCTCCCGGTAAACTTGATAGCTCGGTTGGTCAAGCGGCGGCATTGTTCCCGCTGTAGCCATGTCGAGCGGAATATACTTTGTGTAGTTGTGAGAAGGTCTGAAACAGTACCACGGGAGACGTCTGTACACTTCCGGCAACTCGTTAACAGCGACCGGATCGTAAGTTTCGGTCAGTTGACCGGCAATAGCGTTCTCCGCTTCGTTAATCCTGGCATCATCTCCAAGATACTTTCGGGCCAGCCGCAGCCAGTAGTAGGCAAACTCGTAGAATATGGCGTACAGGCCATCACTTCTCGTGTACTCGTTGCCGGTGTAGAATGTGCCCGACACGAATTGCGTGCCGTGCTGGATAAGACAGCCCGCGGCCCGGAGCAAGGCCTCACCGACAGCCTTCTTGGTTGAAGGTGCATCACCGGTCTCAAGGACTCTTACCGGGTTATACTTGAAGAGAACCGCGTTGATGTGATTGGTGACGCCCTTATTGCGGGTCAGCAGCCCGGAACGATTGGCGAACATACCTTCGGAATGTATGCGATAGTGGTAAAGCGGTTTTGCCACATGAGCGAGTTTCAACCGGTCAAGCGTTGCCAGATAGAAGGGGGTGATGAACCGACGGTCAAATGCCTCACCGTAGATTTCGTCGAACAACTCTCTCTTGAGCAGAATTGCTTCCGGAATGACATTACAGCCCTGCTGAATCAGCCGTCTCAAGAGAACGTTCTTATCATCGTAGGCTTCATACTTCCACAGTTCGGTCTTGCGTCCCGTGCTATCTATCACCTGGAAGTCGGCGTAGATCATGTCGCAATCGTCGTTCTCAAGCGGGGCAATCCACTCGCGAAGCGCACCGGGGGCCAGCAGATCATCGTCACAGAAACAGAGCAGGTAGTCACCGGTTGCATACGATGCAGCACGATTGCGATTGGCGATGGCACCCTGGTTGACCTCGTTCCGATGATACACAACGCATTCATGCTTGCCGGCGAATCGTTTGACAACTTCCGGTGTGCTGTCGGTTGAGCAATCATCCACCACGATGATCTCGAAATTGGGGTGATCCTGCTCAGTCAGATTGGCAAGTGTCTCCTCTAACAGCGCAGCCCGGTTGTAAGTCGGCAGTAGGATGGAGATTTTCGACTGGTACTCGGAGGTGCGTTGTCGCTGTTCCTGTGGTCTCGTGATTGTCAACTTGCCAGTTGATGAGGCTTTCTTCTGTTTCTGTTGGACTACTGGCTGGTCTCCATCAATTCCCAGAGAGTGCGTCACAGTTTCCCGTACCTGTGTCGGCGCGCCCAGTTTCTCAGTACAGGAATCAAACTGATTGAGCGCTTCCGTATTGTCTGGCTCGATTTTCAGGATGCGACTGGCTAACTCTCTGGCGTCGGCGAACTCCCCGCGTTCGGAACGTATGGTGGAGAGATTGACTAGCGCATCGGTGTTATTCGGCTGAATTTCAATACTACGCCTTAACCAGCGCTCTGCCTGGTCCAACTCACCGCGTGTGAAAGCGATCACGCCAAGGTTGTTGAGGGCATCAATATTGTTCGTGTCAGTATCCAGCACCGAGCGAAAGCAGTCCTCCGCTCTTGCTGCATCTCCGTTCAGGAAATGTCGTTCTCCTCGTTCGATCAGTTCCCGGATGTCGGGGGTTGCTGTCATTGTTGCACCTTCTTGTGAGCAAGTATTTCGTACACTCCGGGATGTCCTTCGTATTCTCCCTGGAAAAACGGCGTGATATTCACCGAATTACAGAGGTTGATCGTACCTTCCGCGCCCGTACGATCAACTTCAAAACCGGTTCTGCCAAGAGTATCGACCAGGTTGTTTTGTTCAATCAGCACATCGCCGCCGGGATCGATCCTGTCATCTCCGCGTTCATATCGGACGGTGTTTGCAAAAGTGAGCGCGGTACGCAATCTTGGGTCGTAATCACCGTTCTTGTTTGGTTCCTGTTTCCAGGTATGCAGATACCAACCGAGGCCATTGGCCGTGAGGTACAGTTTGCCACCAGGTCTGAGCACTCTTGCCAGTTCCGTGATTACGCCACGCCAGGGAGTCAACTGAAGGACGCTGTAACAGAAAATGCCATCGAAGCTGTCATTATCATATGGTAACGTATGGAGCTTTGCTTTTTCGAAATGGACATTGCTGATTTCAATCTTAGATGAGATGCGTTCAGCTATCTGTAGCCGTTCGGCAGACACGTCGCAGGCCGATACGCGATTGTTGAGATCGGAGAGTGCCAGAGACCATTGACCAAAACCACATCCCGCGTCGAGAACATGTTGCATCTTCACAAAACCGATGGCCGTCAGCCGATCCCTGTATACCTCAAGCGGTGTATTGTACACACGCATTGCCGCTGCCAATTCCGACTTTGATATGGTGCCATGATATCTCTGAAGAACTTCCTGTGCTACCGTGTGTGCGTTCGTGTTGACCGGTGTGTGCGTATTCACTTGTTACACCTTTTCGTTCCAGTCGGGGTCGGGCGATAACTTGTGAAGGTTCGCGTACTGTGGCTGGTAGCGGTGATCCGATGGAATATTCACTGTTACCATGCTCGAGCAGCCCACAAGTACGTTATCGCCAATCGTGATTCTGTCGCGTACCATGCTTTTGGGGGCTATCCAGCAATCGCGGCCGATCTTGACACCTCCGGACATCGACACCGACGCCATCACGCGGGTGCCACTTCCGATTCTCACATTGTGCGCGATCTGAACAAGGTTATCGATCCGCACGTTATCTTCAATTGTCGTCTGTCCGAAAGTGCCGCAGTCAATGACCGACCCAGGGCCAATCTCGACATTGCTACCGATCCGTACGCCACCAAAGTGCGGCATTGATACGAACTCACCATCCGTGTCCCGTACAAATCCGAAACCGGTGTCACCGATCACACAGTTGGCGCCGATGATACAGCCATTCCCGATAGTCACGTTGTCGTATATGACTGCACCGGGACCGATGGACGTATCCGAAGGCAGGCTCCCATCCGGGTTGTTCTTCCATGTGTCACGCGGCTGCATCAGTTTCTGATACTTCTTTCTGGCGATCAGGCAGAACAGCAGGAGAGGGTTGCCGGTCAAAATGACAGTTTTCTCGGTGGATGCGGCCTTGGACAACTTCTGTCCGAGTGTGCGTCTGCACACAATCACATTTGCCTGACTCGAAATAACAGCACCAGCGTCATCACCAACGTAGTAGGCGAATCCGGCTTTGCCGTCGAGAGCACATGGGCGGTCGGGGAGATTCAGTAATGCCGGAAGGTCAGCAGGTTTTTCTACCTCAATGATCTGCATGTTACTCTGTGCTGGTCGGTTTTTCACTCGACTGAACTGCCTCGGCAAACTCGCCACGTTCTTTCCAGCGATGCGTGGTTGGCGTTTCTCCAGTGATGAGCATCTGTTGGCGGAAATACTCGGCTGTGCGGCGGATGCCTTCCTCAAGATCGATCCTGGCTTCAAATCCAATCAGATTCCGCGCCTTATCGACACTCGGCACTCGCAGGTCAACATCCGGGCCGGGTCGTTTCACGAACTTGATCGGCGAGGATGATTTCAGTACGCGTACCACTGTCTGGGCCAGTCCGTAGATTGTAATGACCGCACGAGCGTTCCCGATATTCAGGGTTTCGCCGACGGCGGCCGGATGTGACAGTGTCAGCAGGAGACCTTCAATGAAGTCGTCAATATAGCACCACGCCCGGATCTGGTTGCCTTCGCCATGAACTTCGATTGTCTCGTTTGCCAGCGCTTTCTGAATGAATATGCGCAACGCTCCCTCGCCGACCTGCCCCGGACCATAGATATTGAAAGGTCGTACTGATACCGTTGGCATGGCGAACTCCTGATGGTACGCCAGAGCCAGATGCTCACCAGCCAGCTTGGACACTGCGTATGTCCAGCGGGCTGTTCCAACCGCACCGATTTTCGCCGTGTCGTTCTCATCGGCCCGAAACGACAACGCCCCGAAAACTTCGCTGGTGGAGAAGTCTACAAGTCGCTCCAGCTTATCGAGGGTCTTGGCGGCGTCCAGCACTTTGGCAGTGCCGATCATGTTCACCTTCATTGTCTCCGTCGGACGTTTGATAACGGTATCGATTCCTGCCACCGCCGCACAATGTACGACCAGGTTGGCGCCCTGCATCGCTTTGGCAAGACTGGGATAGTCCAGAAT
>Ga0164310_10001674_pt1 | contig 12675 bp, 12 predicted proteins | sample GuaBasSedimGuay1_FD_121795 | JGI IMG/M metagenome (GOLD analysis project Ga0164310, IMG submission 121795) | Subseafloor sediment microbial communities from Guaymas Basin, Gulf of California, Mexico - Guay1, Core 4569-9, 0-3 cm | ecosystem: Environmental > Aquatic > Marine > Hydrothermal vents... | reverse complement strand
TAATAGAACCCTGCAATTCTCGTGAAACTTTGTAGCCGGCAATACGAGCAGTCATGTCGATGCCTGAATCCAAGACAGCAATTTTTACGCCCTCACCGCCTTCCCGCGGAGGAATCCAAACCGAAACAAACACAAGTGCTCCGATAGAAGAAACAACAATAATAATGACAATCGCCCAGATCGCCGTTCGCAGATTTTTTTCAGCCATATTTTAAACACCGATTGTAGCTTTTTAGCAATTAATTTTTTAAGAAGGTTTTCCTATTTAAAAAAGATACTCATCTCATTAAAAGCTATTGTAATGAACATAATTCGCGAGGGTTTAAAAAGTGGAAGATTGTTTTGAAATAGTCCCAATTGGGTTGGTGAAAAAAACTGAAACAGCTACGTGGCTTGAGGTTTTCGAAAAATATCAAAAGGGATTATTACGCCTCGAGGAATTTTCACATGTTATAACGCTCTGGTGGATAAGTGGACGCGACTCAAAAAAGGACCGACAAAAATTACGCGTGTACCCTCGTGTAAAACTAGGACCCAAGCAACATAAAGTGGACACACCTCTTTGTGGGGTGTTTGCAACACGAGCGCCCGTTCGCCCCAATCCGATTGGTTTAACAATCGCTAAAATTTCCCACATTGAGAAAAATCGTGTTTTCATTGATCGACATGATGCCTTTAATGATACGCCACTTATCGATTTAAAACCCTATATCCCAAAATCCGATAGCATAGAAAATGTGAAATTACCAACTTTTTTCAGAGGACTGGCGGAAAAAAGAGAAAAATAAAAAAGAAAAGAAAAAAAGAGGGGGAATTTACATGAAAGTTAGGGCAATGCCCGGCCGTCCTGGCTCCGCCGCACGAGCTTTTGCATGATCTGATTTGGAGGCCAACATCACGACCACTTCTTTTGCTTTGAATTCTCGTTTGTAGTACTCAAGTGCATCTGTTATAGCTGCTAGTTCTGCTCTCTGGCTAAGAGTTGAGTCGTAGCCGGGGTTTTTCATAAGTTTTTGGGCATATTTTGCAGCAGCATTGCCTGCTTTCCGGATGGTCTCCTCTTGCATTATTTTTGCAATGAGATTGTCAGGTTTTTGCCGGCGAATGGAGAGCACTTTGTACATCCATTTCGGTGCGATAAAAATCTCGATTTTTTCCAATGCTTTCTTTTGCCGTTTCTTAATAGCATTAAAAATGCCTTCAATATCATCTCGTACATTTCGAATTAGGCGTTCTTCTTCTTCGAGTTTCTTGTTAATCAATCGTTTATTGGGCTTCGGGAAGGGTCGATGACAAGCAAAAGTCTTTGCTTTCCTGACTTTTTCATTTATTTCTTCAGCAAAATGAGGTATAATGGGGGTCATGAGGTCTACCAAAGTTAAGAGTGCGGTTCTGTAGCCCGGTCCTCGAATTGCACCGGAACGTGCTTCGTACCATTTTAAGTCATTTAAAATGTCAAAGAAGCCCGAACTAATAGCACTTCGAGTTCGCTGATTTTGATAATGATTAGCAGTGTCGGCAATGCGTGTTTGTAATTTGCTCAAAATCCAGCGGTCAATCTGTTGTTCTTCGTCCGAGAATTTCCCCTTGGTCAATTCGTGGAAGATCATTGACATACGTTTCTTCGCAGCTTCAACATCAGCATAACGGAAACTGGCATCCGTGTATCCTTCACCACAATAAGCTAAACCGAACCTTGAAGCATCAGCACCAAAACGTTGGACGATTTCGTCTAAGGAGATAGTATTGCCAGCGCTTTTACTCATTTTATCACCTTCAACTTGAATCATCCCATTAGCTTCAATTTCAAGTGGGTAGTGCCCTTTCGGAAAGACAGCCAAGTGCTGAAAGATGTAGAATGTTAAGTGGTTAAAGATCAATTCTTTTGCACTTGCGCGATAATCAGGGGGGTAGAAATATTCGAACTCTTCTTTCATTTCTTTGATCAAAGCCATGTCCAGCCCTGATTTCTTCTGAGCTTCTTCTAAGGTTGCTTTGTTCCGGAAGATATAATCGAATAATTCATTGGGTAATTGTTCAGGAGTTAAATTGTGCTCATTAACGATACGGGCGATGGTATAAAATGCCATGTAAATGGTACTATCTGAAAGAGTTTCCACAATCCATTCTGGGTCCCATGGCAAGGGGGTGCCTAAACCGCTCTTTCTCGCACAAGCCTTATCTTGCAACCAATCGATGGTATATTCAAATGATTGTCGAGCTTCGGGGGGATAGATTGTCATCTTTTTCGCTAAGTGATTACGAGCCCGTTGTTTCCATTTCTCATTGCCATATGTGATGAACCATTGATCCTTGAGAATTTTTATATGATTTTTCGTTTGACAACGGCAAATGACAGGTGAGGCGGTTTCCCACATTGAGGAGGAGATCTTTTGCGCTTTAAGATCCTTTATCAAGTGCTCTTTAATTTCACTTACTTTAATGCCGGCGTATTTGCCGCAATTTTCACGCATCACACCGGAATGGAACTCTTTCTTGTAAATTTCCTGAGTTGCTTCCTCGGTTTTAGGATCATTTTGCGTTTGGATGCCCATCTTCTCAATGATATCTTTAGCTGGGTGTTCTCCCAGTCCTTCTGTTTTAATCATAGAGATCAATTGAATATCAGCAGCAAAATCTCCAGGCAAACCGTATTTCGTAAGCATTTCTGGCTTTGTCCACAAATCACGTAAAGCGACATAATCAAAGGGAGCATGACTGGGAACACTCATCACAACACCGGTCGTGTGATCAACCTCTACAAAAGTTGCCGGCAAAATTTTAATGTCAACTTCTCGAATAGGAGCATGACAAGTTTTTCCAATGAGTTCTAACCCTTTGAATTTTCGAATAACTTTTACTTTATGCAGCTGATCCTCTAACTTCAAGACAGTCGGTTCTGAAACAAACCATTTCTCGCCATCGACTTCGGCTTCCACATAATCGCCATCAGGGTTTATCCACATATTAGTAACACCAAAGATGGTTTCAGGGCGTAAAGTTGCCGGGACAAGATACCCATCCTCGAAGGGGAATTTTAGTAAGATGAACTCTACAGGTGAAACGCCTTCACCTTTTAATCGGTCGTGGTCGCCTGTGGGGCTTTGACAGTGACTGCACCAAACAACAGGGTGTGTGCCTTTTTTCACGTAACCTAATTTCCGCAGAGTTTCATATTGCCATTCGATAAACCTGCTGAAAGGGGGGCAGAGAGTAGTGGTGACAAATTCACGTCGCCAGTCAATACTCATCCCAAATTTGGTAAAAGTTTTTTTCGCCAGAATTTTGTAATAGTTTGAGATGTGGAGGGGGTCAGTGAACTTTTTCATCTCCGATTCAGGGACACCACTTTGTTTCAAGATTCGAATTTGCACTGGGTCGCCTTTCTTCACTCGTTCAGCCACGCCTTGTATGGGTTGCCCGGTCGCATGCCAGCCTTGAGCGAAAAAGACATTGTACCCCTGCATTCGTTTATAACGGGCATATACATCCACTTTCATGGAGGTATAGCCATGCCCTACATGGATCTTCCCATTAAGATAGACGATGGGGAAAGAAACCAAGAATTTCTTTCGGGATTGGTCAACATTGGCTTCGTAAATTTTCGCCTTAGCCCATCGTTTTTGCCATTTTGCTTCAACTGCAAATGCATCGTATTCGTTCATTTTCTCTTTAGACTCCTTTACATCGACTGTTTTCTATTGATTCTTCCGAGGAATTAGCTGCTTGTAAACAAATGGAGGTATAGCACAAATTCGCTTTAAAATTCTTCTGACTAGCAATGAAATGCCCTCTCAGGGGGGGTGAAGAAACAAAGATTGTCTGAGACTCATACCACGAGCCAGTAGAACTAACAGTAAAACTGGCAGGATAGTGACAAACATCGGCGCGTGGAGAAGAAAAAGCAATTCGGGCAATCATGCCTTCTTTCCAATAACTAAAACGAGAAGAGAATCTGTTATTAGGTAAGAAGAACACTATTCCTCATTTAAAATTCCTCGAATTATTCTACCCACCTATTCTTTTAAAGGTTTCTTAATTTCTGTGAGTAGGTTGAGCGGTAAAAAAAAGGGTCGAACCAGAAGAGAAAAACTGAAGAAAATTTGCCGAAAAAAGGATGTTTTAATATGGAAGATGAGCTGTTTAGTTAAACCCTACAGTTTGGAAAGGAGTTTGTAGACAAAATGCTTGTTGATATGCATATCCACACCAATGTTAGCTATGACTCAAAAATCAAAGTAGGGTTGCTAGTACGTAAGTTGAAAGAATTGCGAATTGCTGGATGTGCAATCACAGATCATAACTCTTTGGATGCAATTGCAAAAGCAAAGGAAATAGGGAAAAAATACAACATCAAAATCTTCGCCGGTGTGGAAATATCAACACGAGAAGGGCATATTTTGGCCTATGGACTGACTGAGCGACCACCGGACCATCGCGCTGTTGCTGAAACAATCGAATGGGTGCATGAGCATGGAGGAGTTACTTGTTGTGCTCACCCTTTCAGAAAATACGAACATAGTGTAGGGGATAATGTCTACCATTATCATTTTGATGCGATCGAAATCAACGGCAGGAGCTTTTTCTCCCAAAACAGAGCAGCAGAACTGGCTAGCAAATTAATGAACGTAAGCTTAATTGGTGGAAGCGATGCTCATTACCTCCAAAAAGTTGGTAGAGTGACGACAAACTTCTACGACGAGATCGAAACTGAAGATCAATTAATCGAAGCAATCAGGAAAGGAGCATGTGAAGTACAATATGACATACAAAAAAGCTACAAACCAGAGCTAATACAGGCGATACCAAAAGACGAACTAAACATACTGGAGAGGTTTATAGAAATAAGAAGAGAACCACAAGCAGCAATCATTGAATCGGTCGGGAAACGGATACGCTTTATCGATGCCAACTTGCAGAAATAATGGCACTCACAAACAATAAAAAAACGCCTTTTTCTATTTAAAAAAGAGTAATGCAAGATATACCACATTTTGCGAAAGCTTTAAAATAAGAAGTTAAAAAAGGAAATTCAGAACATTGCACCGATAGTCTAGTGGCTAGGACCCATGCCTGCCTAGTATGGAACGCGGGTTCGAATCCCGCTCGGTGCACCACAATTATTTTCTCGCCCCATCTTTTTTGTCAGCAATTTTTTTAGTCGACTCAGCTTAAAGCATGAATTAAATGAACCAACCGCGATAGAAAAATTCTCAGAATAAAGGGCTGGTAATCCGAAAACAAGGTAAATTATCCCCAAAGCAAATAGAATGAAGAGAAGAAAAACATTGTTTCTGTCTTGATTTACAAGTCATTTTCGATTAAGAAAACAGCTAAAAATACAAGCCGTTTAAGACAATCGTCTTTTATTAGAATTATAAATCAAATAGAAAGACTTCATAAACTGAAAGATAATGAAATAGAGGGTCATTGTAGCTATACGTTTGGAAATAGAAAAAAAGCCAGCCATAGAGTAAATCTAGGCTTGGCAATTAGGCGTTATTTATTTAGAATAATGTCCCTCAAAATTTTCTCTTTTTTCTTATTTTGTCTCCTAGTATAAATGATTGGCAGAATGAAAATCGACCCAATTATGGTAATGTAAACTATTGTTTTGATATATGGCATCCAATACCCAGGAGGTTTACCACTATAGAAAGTCAGATTTAGAATACAGATCCCGTCTATAAAGGTTTGCAAATAGATATAACTTTCATGCGAAAAAACACCAACAGCACAACTAGAGGCCACTAAATTCTGTTCTAATAATTTTGGTTTAGAAGGGTCACTAGCATCGAGAACATAAAAACCGTTCATATCGGTTGCTTCGAAAACATATTTCCCATTGACAGCAATATCCCAAATATTTTCAGTCGTATAACGATAACCTACTGGATAATCCTTTTCCCCATAATAATGACCGATTCTTATGGGGCTGGTGCTGTTTTTTGTGATATCAAGTATAAAGAGACCGTGACACCCGGTGCCAAGATATACATATGAACCATTTATTGTGACACTAAACCCATATATGTCTGTATACATCTTATCTTCAAAATAGCCAACAATAACAGGATTTAGAGGATCACTTATGTTAATAATCTTTAGAGGAGGGCCTGTATTATCTGTCACATAAGCAAGGGAACCCTTAATTGCAAGATCCCAAACTTCCCCAAATATATCAAATTGTTCAACCATTATAGGTTGAGTTGGATCACTGATATTAACAATGACTAACCCGCCTCTATGAGCAGCTAAGTAAGCATAGTCACCTTGAAGAGCAATAGTTTGAACATTACCGGGAGTAGGACAGTGTCCTATGAACGTGATATTTTCAAGATCACTGATATTTAGGATCGTTAAGCCAGTTTTACCAGCAACATACAAGTAGTTATCTCGTAAAGCGAGGGTTTCCAGACTATAATTGTCAAAAGAATACTCTGCAACAAATGTTGGTGAAGCCGGATTACTCACATCAATTATTGTAGGGTTACGCCCGATAATGCTAAAGATGTAGTTATCTTGCATGGCAAATCCCAAGCCTCTTTTTACTTCATCAGGGGGGTAATATGCTAGCAATGTAGATACAGTATAGTCATTAATTTGCATAGGCGGGTCAACTTTTGGATTAATGGCTCGTTGGAAATTATTCACTGTCAAAGGCGGAGCTGTAAAAATAGGCACTATTGAAAAAGTCATTACTAAAAGGAGAAAAACGGAACAGAAGATAGAAGTGATTTTTGTCAAAGAAAAAAGGATACTTATCGAACAAAAATTTCTGTTCTTGGTTAAGCGATTTTTTTTATTTGTCATTTTTTCTCCCATTTTATTATCAACTAGAACTTAAAGATAAAAACATATTTAGTTAAAAATAAATAAGTTCGAATATATTTTTATACCTTTGCTTTTCTTAAAACAATAGACACTTTTGTAGAAGAAAAAAACAATGGGAAAAATAAAGAATGCTTCTTCTCTCCTCTTTTACCTTAAACAAAACAATCTACTGTAATTGGGGGTCTTTTGCTGAAATTTCTTTTCAGAAAGATGAATTAAAAATTAGAGATACCAAAAATTCGTTAGGAATAACTACCACAAAATTAGGGGAACTTCTCAGAACAGATTATATACAATAAAAGTAACATTTAAAAAACAAAACAAACAGCACAACACTGGATGAGAACTAACATTGGGCGTATGGCTCAGCCAGGTAGAGCGGAGGACTCTTAAGAGAAAAAGAGGTTCTTCACTCAGAAATATCCTTAAGTCGGGGGTTCGAATCCCCCTACGCCTACCATTTCTTCTCTTTCTAATGTTTTATTTGCTCATGATAAAAATAGAAGAAAATTGACCGTTTGTTTTTTTAAGAAAACTTTTTCTTTCGAGAAGGCGATAGTTTAGTAATGAATAAGCACGCAGTTGTTTAGGAGTTTCTTACTAATGGTTGAGCCTAAATGTCCGGAATGCGGCAACAATGAATTTGAGTATCGTTATATTTTTCCCGAAGGGAAAACGCAGGAGTGGAAAGAGCGGAGGATCCAGTTTAAAGCCGACGGTCGTAATGACCAATGGATTGAAGACATTAAGAAGCAATTCAATGAAGCGCATCCTTGTGCCATTGTTTTTTGCACTAAGTGTGGTCATATTATTGGTGCCGCCAAATAAATTATGCTTTCATGTTATGCTAACGTTATCACATCACCTTTCAACCTCTTCTCTTTTACGTTATTTTCATTTTACCACAAGAGATAAAAAGAGGGGAACAGCCTAAAGTTCTTTAGAAGTAGAAAAAATGCAGGAGGAAAATCCAACGCCCTCTGAGAAAGTTGCTGCTCTGCGGCAATTCTTTGTTTCACCACCCCCGAAAAAAGGCAAACATCATCGTATTCTTGTTTTTGGTACTTTTGATATTATTCATCCTGCTCATTTACGCTTTCTTACTGAAGCCCGAGTTGCGACAAACTGTCCTGACTGTGAGCTTGTTGTCGTTCTTTCACGTGACAGCTCCATCGAGCGCATTAAAGGCCGGAAACCCATTTTTAGTGAAGAGCAACGCTTAAAACTCATCAGTGGCTTACGGCTGGTAGATTATGCCTGCTTGGGCAATGAAGGAACGGACCATTTCCGAATCATCCTTGATATTGAACCGGATTACATCGTCCTTGGTTATGACCAGCTTCTGGAGGAACGGCCATTACTCGAGTTCATTCAACGGCATCAACTCCAAACAAAGGTTCTACGATTACCGAAATTTGAGAGTGGGGACCTCTGTAGCTCTTCTGAAGTGCGGAAAAAAGTCCTTCAAATGTATAACTCGGAAAAAGAAAAAGCAATTTAACGGAAGTCTAATTAAAAGTAATTTTTCTATGCTTTAGAATTACCTCAATCTTTTTTTTATCAGCATGAGTCTAATTTCCTGTTTAGGAGGTTGTTACCATCACTTGCACTTTTTCTTTTTTTCCCATTTGCCCTATAATGGAAATGTTAGTCCAATATATCGCTTGGGATTTTCAGGTTGCTGAGTTGCTTGAATTCTCTTTTTTCGAAATTGGCGATCTTTTTCAGAAGATTTTTCCTATCTTCGTTTGTTATGATACACTCATCGCTTTGAGCATATTCTGCCAATTCGTTGAGTAAGCTTTGATACTCTTCAATTAAATGTTCGTCATTAGCATAATTACCTTCAATCGATAGTTCTTTTAGGAGTTCAATAATTGGTTTATCTTTCTTAGTAATTTCACCAATTATGAAGGCATCACGATCGAGAGGATTATTATGTTGATAGAAGCGCTCAATGATTGCTGTATTATCATCCACTTCTCGAGCAGTAATACGTTTCTCTTTTATGGAATTCCGTAGCATCAGATAGGGTAGGGTCAGAGCATATTCACCGAGTTTTGAAAAATCACCAATACGCCAGAGCTTTGGTGGTCGAAATGTGGAACCAGTGCGTTCAATATATCCTTCATGCAAGACCTCCAGTAGCGATTTTCCGAGATGATCCTTTTGTGAGAGTATCTCTTCGGCTGTCACTTCTTGTAAATAATTCTCAGAATAGAGATACGAATCGATGTTTTTTGCGAAAGAAGAAGTGATAACATCAATGCTACTCACCACCGGATAGTAGTAATTTGCCTGTGAAATGCCATGTGTTGCAACCATCAAATTCCAGTAAAACGTTGAACCTTCTGTAGTCTTAATTTCGCTCCAATAATTCTTTAAATTCTCGTTTAAGAGGTCTTGGTAGGCACTAAATTGGGGCCCGCCATTAACGATAATATGTAATGCCATCTTCCGCTCATCTAAAATATTTTTCTTGAACAACTCTGCATGCCCGCAGCTTTTATTTTTTATTAACCAATTTAGCGCCAAATATTCTATTACTGTTTTAAGGAAGGTTTCTACAAAGAGTTTTGGATATTGGTATCGTAATTGAAGGGCTTTACTGACATATTGCCAATTTGATGAATCAAGGGTTTTTCCCAGTTCATAAAGTTTTTTCCCTTCAAGAATAGAGGTTTCTTGAAGGAGTTTAAATTGCTCTTTTGGCTCGAGTCTAAAAAGAGTCATTTTTATTGAATCATTTCGCAATAAACTTGCGAAAAATTTCTTAGCGAGTCTATTATCCAATTTGTTTTTTCCTTTCGTTTTTGCTTCCATTGGCATACCAATTAAATTGACAATGTGTTCCGAATTTAGCAAATTGTGTATTAAAAGTTTAATTTCATTTTCTTTTTCAATAGATAAAACACCGACAACAATGTCTTTTCCGATTTTCCCAGCTTCCGCAACTCCCAAACTTAAATTGCAGTCTATATTTTCGCTCAAAGTTTGACCCTCTCCAGGAGGATAACTGCTATTTTAAATGCTTTTTAAATTACTAAATACGCTCTTTTCTTTATTAGTATTCTTCTCAAAAGAGCGTTTCATTATGGAAAAAATGGTGCGGGGAGCGGTTTTGATAAGAAAGATTATTTGGTTTTCGAGAGTTTTTTATATTCATCCAATTTTATCGAGAGCTTGATCATTGCATCGTTTAGTTCAAAAGCTTGGAAGGCAGTAATCAAGTCGGTTCGGGTTCGATTGACCAGATTCCTGGCAGAATCCAATTTTGTTCGCAATGGTCCCACCAACATTTTTGTGTAATCGACAGTGATCAATTCTGAGAACAAAAAATCCATGTAATTAAAGGCTCGTTGAGCATTTTCCATATCTCTCCGTCGCAACGAATCAAGCAGATACCGTCTTAACTCTCCTATCGTATCACTTGCAGCCAACATGTAACTTGTAAAGGAAATCTCACATTCTTCCACTGAAGGGATCTCGTCGTAACGAATGATAGAGTTTATCATTATTGCCTCCCCTAATTCTTGTGCAGCATCATCTAATCCCCGCCAGCACTCGAGACTTTTTGTTCCTTCGACTCTTTTGCTCATCTCCTTAAAGAGCTTCTTTGCTTCCTTTATTTTTTCATCAGCAATTTTGAATTCTTGCCGGTGAACAGATTTTATCGCTTCACTACAGATTCTTATTAATCGTCGTTGCTTAGTAAGGATGATATCTCGAGACTTGTCCTCCTCTTCTAGGAGAAGTTTTATATGATTCATTGATTCTTCAAATTTCTCTGTCTTCAATTTGGACAACTCTACTTTATTCACTCTTTTATTAAATTTAAATTAATCTTTTAAATGAAGAATTTTTTTCCCGTTTTGCCTCCTCCCGATTATTTTCAGTTATCTCCGGTGATTTTTTGTTGTTTAAAGAGCACAAATATCTGTAGTAAGTCAATAGTTTCACCAATCACTCTCAACTTTTTATATAACCGATACAATAATTAGTAGTAGTATGGAGCGCGATTTAGATGGAACGTAAGCGAAGATTGATACAGAAAGTGAAAATCGAAACAGTGCAAGCGAAAGTTTTACTCGAACTGAAGCCTTGCCCTGAATGTGGCAGCGAAATGAGTTTTTATTTAGATTGCCCTTTTGGTAACGGTAATATTGTCAATCCTGAGATTTGTTCTGAGCGATGCAATGTTAGCTGTGAAGCATTAATTTATTGCGAACAATGTGACTATGAAGAATTTGTCGAAATCTTTCCACTTTCCGGTCTACCAATTAAGGAACGGCTTTCAAAACGTGAGTTTCAGGAAAAACCGAAGTGGGAATGAGAATGGGTGGAGAGCGCTAATCTTCTTCGTCAGGCAGGTCTGGAATTATTAAATTCTCATCGAAGTCTTCATCCCAATCAGGAAGATATTTATCTCCGGGAGGCAATAAACTTGGATTTTTAGCGAGAATTCGTTCTATCTTTTGGGCAATAAACACCAAAGTGATTGCTTGTGAAACATATGATTCTCCTTCCAACACAGCCATAACCAAGGCATTTTTTCCAGCACTTACAGCAACGATGTGTCGATCACCCGGCACATTGATTTGGATATCTCTGACACCTTCAAATTTGAGCAAATCAGAAACATATTCTGAAATATGGACAATACCGGAGGCAGCAGCACTGAGAGCTTCTTTAATATCCTCAGAATCGTTTGGTGCAAATGTTTGAATTGGAATGCCCGATCTCGAAGCAACGACGATTGTGTTTACACCTGTTGATTGTGAAAAATCATTCAGGATGGTTTCAATATCTTCCATTTTTACCTACTCTAAATGGTAACTGTTTTAGGTTATTTATTTTACTGTTTAGACTATTTTTAAGAGCTTTTTGAGTTTTTTTTGACAGAAAAAAATGTCAGTAAGCGTTTATTTTAGCGCTTGGAAAGTGTCTGAGAGGACCTTAGGATTATTTGTAATGAGTGTTTGGACGCCCATTTTTGCTAATTTTACTGCTAAATCAGGTTTGTCCACCGTCCAAGTGCGCGTTATTAAGCCAAATTGTGCGGCACGGGATAACAGTCTTTTTGTGACTATTGACTTATGAGGATGTATCCCTTCACAGTGAAGAGATTTTCTAACTTTTTTTAGACTCGTAAAGGGATTAGTGAATAGGAGAGCTGTAGGAATACTCGCGTTTAGTTCCTTAACTTTCCGTAATGTTTCTGGGATAAAGGAGGAAATTACCAGCCTTTTGGTAATTTTCAGATCGGTTAACATATCCACTAATGTTTTTTCGAGCCTTTTTTCTTTAATTTCTATGTTCAACCAATATGTATTCCCAAAAAGTTTGAGAACTTCTTCTAGAGTGGGGATTTTTTCGCCATGACCAAAATCAAATTTCCGGAGCTCGGTTAGCGTTAATTCTTTTACAATTCCAGTACCATTTTTAATTGTTCTATCAACTGTACTATCATGAATGATAACAATTTCCCCGTTTATCGTTGCTCGGATATCAAATTCCAAACCATCAGCACCATCATGAAATGCTCTGGAAAAAGCTGCAAGTGTATTTTCGGGCTCAACGGCAGAAGCTCCTCGATGGGCAAAAATAAGAGGTTTTAGTAGGGGGTATTCCATGACAATCAGCAACAAACAAAATTATTTATTAACCAGCTATTGAAATTTTATTCTCATCTAATAAATTATATTGCTTAAAAACAACTTTAAAACCATCGATTTGTTTGTGATTCGACATGGAGCTAAAATTAGCATTCAAAAAAACGATAGACAACGTTCAGAGGGAACTGAAGAAACTCTTTAAAAAAAATGGCTCAAAGACAGTATT
>Ga0164310_10001673_pt1 | contig 12676 bp, 11 predicted proteins | sample GuaBasSedimGuay1_FD_121795 | JGI IMG/M metagenome (GOLD analysis project Ga0164310, IMG submission 121795) | Subseafloor sediment microbial communities from Guaymas Basin, Gulf of California, Mexico - Guay1, Core 4569-9, 0-3 cm | ecosystem: Environmental > Aquatic > Marine > Hydrothermal vents... | reverse complement strand
GCTACTACCATTGGATTTAATGGTGACGTCAAAAAGCCCCGGTGCACCTTCAATTTTTTCAACAGTAGCACCGGTATAAATCTTTACGTTGTCATTGGCTTTTACTTCGTTTATCTTAGTAGCGATAATAGGTTCTTCAAGTTCCTGATAAGGATCTTTGGTAGGAAGCTGCTTGAAGCATTTTGCAGCGAAACCTCCCAGTTCTTTTTCCTTCTCAACCAGCACAACCTTGTAGCCGGCATTTGCCGCTTCCAGCGCTGCCGTGATACCGCTTATACCGCCACCAATGACAAGTATGTCCTTGCTGATATCTTCTTTATGGGGTTCAGGCAGTTCACACTTTTCTGTTTTTACTATTGTCATCCTGGTGTAATCTTCAGCCATCATCTGGGTGTCTTCATCATTGGCTGGATGGCTCCACACCACCTGTTCCCTGATGTTGCCTCTTTCAACTACAACGTTCGGAAATTTAAAAACGTCATAGTTAACTCTGGGGGAACAGCCCATGATTACGACTGCGTTAACCCCTTCTTTTTCTATGTCATCCTTGATTACTTGTATTCCTTCTTTTCCGCACAAGAAAGGATGTGTTTTACACAACGGCACATTGTATTCGCCGGTGGCTATCTCCGATAATTTATCTATATCGAGAGACTCCCCGATCCCACACCCTGTACAGATATAAACTCCTATCTTCTTTTCCATAGAAGTTACCTCCTCACCATGGTTTGAATGGCCTTGAGCGCTGCTCCGGTCGAATCTTCCACACACGATACCACGTCCACAGGCTTCTTGGCACAACCCACAGCAAACATACCACCGTCTTTTAAACCATCTACTATGAAGCCGTTCTCGTCGACTTTCAGTTCTTCGGGTAACGTTATATTAGCAGCAGATGGGACCATTCCTGTGGCTAACACCACCATCTCTACAGTTTTCTGGATTTTGCGACCAGACACAGCATCTTCTGCTTCAACTGTTATGTTCCCGGTTTCAGGGTCTTCGGTCACTTTAGCAACTTTGCCCTTGATAAACGTAACTTTGTCATCCGCTTCCACATTTTTGAGAAACTTCTCGTATCGACCAGGTGCTCTGAGATCAATATAGAAGATGTAAATGTTCGCATCCGGATACTGTTCTCGTACATATGTTGCCTGCTTCAATGAAGCCATGCAGCAGATGTACGAACAGTAAGGCAGATGATTTTCATCCCGGGAACCTGCACATTGCACAAAAGCAATGCTGTTTATCTCTTTTTGATCAGAAGGGCGCAGGATCTTTCCCTGAGTTGGACCATTTACAGAGGCCAACCTTTCCATCATCATGTTCGTTATTATGTTGGGATATTGACCAAAACCCAGATTGTCAATCTTACTTGCGTCATAAGGTTCCCAACCAGTAGCCCAAATAATGGAGGCAACTTTTAAATTGAAGGTGCTGGATGTCATACCCAGCTCAATAGCATCATATTTACAGGCGGCCACGCATTTGCCGCATTCTTCCCCCAGACATGCATCCATATCGATTGCATAGCGCATGGGGAAAGAAAGTTCATGGGGGAGATAAATAGCTTTGGACTTATCCATTCCAAAATTAAAATCGTTGTCCCGTTCCACAGGGCAAACCTTTACACACTCACCACAGGAAGTACAGTTTTCATTCACATAACGCGGATTCAAACGAATGGTCACGTCATAATCTCCCCTTTGGCCGCTCACATTTTCTACTTCAGCACAGGTAAAGAATCTTATCCTGTTGTTATCCTTGATTCTTCGAAAGTTAATTTCCAATCCACAATAAGGAGGACAAAGCTTGGGGAAATACTTGTTCATCTGGGCAACACGTCCACCAAGGTATGGGTTTTTCTCAACTATAAATACCTCGTACCCCACTTCCGCCGCTTCAACAGCAGCGCTTAACCCACTCATTCCTCCTCCAACCACCAATACGCTGTTAGTACCAGAAGGCATCTTTTTCTCTTCTGCCATACTTTTCCCCCGTGGTAGTTAAAGTCATTAGGAAGATTCCTGACTCAACGAAGGAACCGAAAGCAGCCACATACGGCTGCTTTATTCATTCATCATCGAGTACTGGTTTCAAAGCCTACGTAATGATTAAAATAACCCCGGGTGAAGAACACCCGGGGATTTAATCATGTTACTTCTTGCCAATTACACCAAAGATATCAATTACAGGAACCTTGGACATTTCCCATTCTCCAGTCTCAGGATTGTATCTGGAAATGGTGAATGCCAGCCAGTTCTCTTCATCAAGGCCTTTATAGTCACTTCTGTAGAGGTAGCCCGGATAACGGGTTTCCTGGCGATAGAGTACGTGTCTCAGGTGAGCTTCCGCTGTCCAGAGACGATGGTAGTTTTCCCATGCTCTCATCAGCTCGTGCAGATCTCTTGCTCCAAGTTTTTCAGAGTCTTCTTTCAGCATCTCAAGATACTCAAGACCTTTTTCGAGCATTTTTTCATTGGTTGCGAACCAGTAGGAAGTACCACCTACGTACTCGTCCATGATCTTGTTCAAGCGGAACAAGAACATCTTGGGCAGGATGTAGTTCGGGTTAATGTCGTCAGTAACCGTCAGACTCTTGCCTTCTTCGTATGTCTTCAAAGGCTTATAGATTTCTGCCTTCCATTCATCAGCCTTGGACATATCAATGGCTGGTTCTTCGTTGTGGTTCAGGATGTACTTAATGGCTGCTTTAGCAGCAATTCTTCCCTCGGTATGGGAACCTGAGGAGAATTTATGGGCGTTTCCACCACATCCGTCACCAGCTGCAAACAGACCATTGACTGTGGTCATACGATTATAGGTTACTGACTTATCGCCATCATAACCCCACTTGTATTCATCGGGAGCAATGTCAGCAGGTCCACTGCACCATGCACCAGAGCAGGATGCGTGAGAACCGATGAAGTAAGGCTCAGATGCCTGAATTTCTGAGGACTGTTTCTCTGGCTGAATGTTAGTAGCAGCCCAGAGCAGAGCCTGACTGATGGTCATGTCTAAGAAGTCTTCCCATGCCTCAGATTCCAGCTCTTTTAGCTTTTTCTTGAACATCTTGGGATCATCTTTGTACTCAGCAGCCAGGTTAGCAATAGCTTCCTCGGTTCTCATGTACACAGGTCCCTTACCTTCTACCATCTCGAGAATCATCTGATGGTTTCTCAATGGAGTTGGTACAGGCTTATGGCTTGCATAAGGTTCCCAAGGTTTGATTTCTTCAACACGGGTTTCAATGTAGTTTTCACCGAATGCGTTGGTTGCTCTTGATTTGAAGAGCAAAAACCATGCACCAACAGGACCGTAACCATCCTTGAATCGAGTCGGAATGAACCGGCTTTCCATCTGGGTGAGCTTGCCACCAACCTGAGCAATCATTGCATAGTTGGAACCAGCATTCCATGGCGGATACCAGGTTCTTCCCATACCTTCACCAACAGACCTTGGTCTGAAGATATGAACAGCTCCACCACAGCACATAATGATTGCCTTGGCCTTGATAACATAAAATTGGTTTTCACGTACACTGAATCCAACAGCACCTGCTATCGTGTTGGGTCTTTTTTCATCCATCAACAGTTTTACGATGAAAACTCTCTCAAGGATGTTGTCCATACCCAGAGCGTTCTTGGCAGCTTCAGCCACGATGAACTTATAGGACTCACCGTTGATCATGATCTGCCAGCGACCTTCATGAACGTAGTTGCCTTCTTCATCTTTCCAGATCGGGAGACCCCATTTTTCAAAGAGGTGTACCGAAGAGTCAACGTGACGACCAATGTCATATACCAGGTCCTGACGGATTACACCCATCTGGTCGTTTACTACGTAATCAACAAATTCCTCAGGGCTGTTTCCACCTTCTTTACCTACACCAAGGTAGGTGTTGATAGCGGAAAGACCCATGGCCACAGCACCACTACGGTCCATGGCAGCTTTATCTACCAGCAATACTTTAATATTTCTATCTTTTGCCCAATGAACTGCCTCAACAGCAGCACCACAGGCAGACATACCACCACCGATTATCAAAAGATCGGTACTCATTTCGACGGTTTCAAACTGTTCCATATCTAGCACCTCCTAAAAATAGTTACTACTTGCTGGGAAGTTCATCGAGAAGCAAGGACTCGGGCTCTGAATAGAGATATTCGCCATCAAAGTCATCTTTCTTAGAACCCATGATTGCCCATGGATCTGCTGTTCCTTCAGGAGTTGTACGGATGGGGAACTTAAATCTCTTTACCATTCCGTTCCTGAATTTGATTGTCCACATAATATCTTCGGATCCCCTCAAAGGAATAACGCTTGCTCCCATTGGAACAAAGTCAGCATAACCGCGTACGTCGATAGCCTGTTGTGGGCAAATTTTCACACAGTTATAACATTCCCAGCAGTACTCCGGCTCACGATTGTAAGCCTTCATAGCTTCTTTATCCAATACCATCAGGTCATTAGGGCAAATGTACATGCATGCAGTTTTGTCCTGCCCCTTACAACCGTCGCACTTTTCGTAGATTACATAACTTGGCATAATCTCTACCTCCTAAGATCACGTTTTTTACTCCGAAATAAAATTATCACAAGGATGCTACGATATGAATTCCGCTTCCGGTCCCACCTCCTTTCGTCTTAAGGGGCATACTAACATAAGCGCATCAGCGTTCTTTACAATATCAGGCAATAACTCGCCCCACCCCTCCAAAATTTCAAAACCTTTAATAAACCAAAACAATAGACTTTGTCAAGCACTTCGATAACTTTTTCACAAAGTCTTTCCCAAAAATTCGCTCCTGAAGATGTTTTACCCATCCATCATGTGTGATTTTACTTCTGCCTATCCGAAATGCTCACTTAGAATACTATCCATTACGCCCGATCAGCAGGATGGTAGCTGACAACTTGAGGGACACTAAAACTAACAGACCATTTAGCAGTATTGCAAATAGCTTACGAAAAGGAATTTGTCAAGTATTTTTATTGTTTTCACTCTAGTTTAAAATATTTTTCTTTCCTTCAAAATAAATGCTTCCAAACAATTAAATGTTTACATAATACGTTAACATTCTAAAAGTGCAATTAACTAAATTTCAAATCCACCCCTATATTCCCGACGCAAAAAAGTCAAAATGAAACCAAATTAGAAAAAATAATAGCCACAAATATTGCAAAAAAAAGCACGATCAACCAACACACATTTCAGTCCTTACAGGTACCACCGGTGAAAGAAATAGGCATACAAAAATGTTTTCACAGCTCGGGATCATTTGTGATGGATAGCACAAAGTTGGATGTTAACTGTAAAAATTTTCTATCAGATCCCAGAAATTAGGAAATGACTTTCTTACGCAAGAAGGATTTAGAATTTTCATGTTCCCTGTTTTCAGTCCCATTACTGCAAACGCCATGGCAATCCTGTGGTCATTATACGTCTCAATCTCGGCCCCGGAAGGTTGCCCCCCGTAGATTACCAGACCATCATCTTTTTCTTCGACTTTTATTCCCGTCTTTTTCAATTCACTGGCAACGGCACTCAGCCTATCACTTTCTTTTATCCTTAAGTGGGCAACATTTCTAATGCTGGTTGTTCCTTCCGCAAAGGATGCAACGATAGCCAGAGTAGGAACCTGATCAGGAAGTAAATTCATATCTACATCAATCCCCCTGAGCTCACCACCGGTAACCACAACAGAATTATCTCTCTTGATAACCCTGCACCCCATATCTTCCAAGATATCAAGTAGCCCAAAATCACCCTGCCTGGTATCCGACGTTACATTAACCGTTGTAACCTCCGCTCCAAGTATGGCCGCCGCTGCCCAAAAGTATGCAGCAGATGAACAGTCTCCCTCAACATTATATTTTCTGCCGGCATATCTGGATAAATTGCTCACTTCTATGGTTCTGTTGTTCAACCACTCTACTTCCGCATCGAATTTTCTCATCATGTCAATGGTAATATCCACGTATGGCTTGGATGCCAAAGGAGTCGCAAGATGGATAGTGCTTTTTTTCTCCGCATAAGGAAGAATGAGAAGAAGAGCCGATAAATACTGGCTGCTTTCTTTTACATTGACCACTACTTCCCCACCCCTTAACCCGCGCGCCTTTACAACAACAGGGGGATAAATTCCGTCTCTACATCGAATATCAGCTCCCAAAGTTTTTAGAGCTTCAACTAGGTGCCCCACAGGACGCTGCTGCAATCTTTCGGACCCTGTCAGATAGAACTCTCCACTGCCCAGTGTCGCAATAGCAGTAAAAAACCTCATCGAGGTTCCCGAATCTTTAAGATATATTTCTTCGCTCTCCGGAAAAACTTTGCCGTCGCTTCCCCTGATTTTCATTTTCTTTGAGACCATTGGTATTTCGATTCCCATGTCTCTTAGCGCCTGGGCAGTAATACGCGTATCTTCGCTATCCAGAGGATTTAAAATCAAGCTTTCGCCCTTAGCCAGACCAGCAATAATAAGAGCCCTGTGGGTAACACTTTTTGATCCTGGAATCGTAACAGTTACTTTCTGATTGCTTGCCTTGTTCACAATTCGTGACATTTGACCATTATTTTTCTTCATATGTTAACCCGATTGCCCTGGCCATTTTATCTCGCGGGGCCTTTTTCCCGGTCCACCATTCAAACTGAGCAATTCCCTGTTCCAAAAGCATCTCCAGACCCTCGACAACTTTGCAGCCCGCGGCCTGAGCATCAATCAAAAGTTTGGTCATTCGTGGTTTGTAAATGACATCCATAACAACAGAAATATTTTGCAGATAGTCCGCCGGAACCAGACTCATGTCATGATCAGGTTCCATCCCCACCGTTGTGGTATTAACGAGGACATCGACGCTAAATTTTCTTATATCTTTTAGGGCCCCGAAATCAACATTGAATTCGCCGGCCAGCTCTTTTGCTCGTGTAAGTGTCCTCTTAATAATCACGACTCGGGCTTGCCTTTTCTTTAATCCATAAACCAGCGCCCGTGCTGTACCGCCCGCCCCCACAACCATGCATCCCTTACCTTCCAGACCTGTTCTTCTTTCCAGGGCTCTGATTGCACCAATCCAGTCCGTGTTGATACCTGCCGTCCTTTTCCCGTCGTACTTTATGGTATTAACCGCACCGATTTTCAAAGCAGCTTCGTCAATTTCATCAAGATATTCCAAAATATCTTCTTTGAAAGGCGCGGTGACACTCAGACCAGAAATCCCGAGGCATTTCACTGCATCTATAACACAGGAAACGGAATCAACCTCAAAAGCCACGTATACACAATCCAGATTGAGCTCCTCAAAAGCCGCATTGTGCATGTATGGGCTTAAACTATGCCTAACGGGACTACCTATTATACCGTATAATTTCGTTGCTCCGGATATTAACGTAGCATACTTAGGAGATGGCGAATCTGGGGGATGGTTAGTTGCCCCGGCGCTGCCAGCTTATCCGGGGACTTTGCGCCATAAGTAAGATAGGCACCGAGGAACAGGCTTGCTATCCTTGTCCACTTGCCAAGAGGCCCCATGCAAAAAGCAACGACTTCCTGGCCTTCTTTTCGCAGTCTTAAAATCAGGCTCAAAATATTCAGACAATCCTCTGGAACTCTTGCCATGGTTACAATTTTTACAAGGAAGACGTTGTACGTCATCATACTTTCTGCGATGGATATAAGTTCTTCTAAAGAAGGAGTCTCATCAAAATCATGATAAGAAAGAATAATCTTTTGGCCCTCGGGAAAATTTGGTAATATCTCGCCGGTTTTTTCCATGAATTCTACGTCGATAAAATCGGCTCCCTTCTCAGCAGCTTCAAAAAGCAAATTAATCCTTTCTTCCTCGCTCCCTTCAAAGAAGCCTCCAAACTCCTTACCACGATTTGTACATATTATTGGTGTTTTTTTATGACCCAGCACCTGGTCTATTTTCGGATTAGATGTCGCATCTATTCGCCACTCAATAATATCCGCCCCGGGAAAATTCAATAAATCAATAACGTCTTTATTTTCTCTCTCCATGATCGAGAGGCATAACATTGGGTTAAAACCCACCGATGTTTCCAGATCATCGGGCAACATGGAAGCGGTCTGGTATGAGCGAGAAGCCCCAAGAATTTCACGGTATATATTTTGAAGAGTAACAAGGGGAAGTATTCCTTTACCTTTTTGGGAAAGTCTGTCCAGGATTGATCTTTCCCGTTTGAAATCAATCACCGGGAGATGAGACGATTTTTTAAGCTTTGCCACTTCCTGAACCAGCTCCATCCTGCTTTCGAGAAGCGACAGCAACTGATCATCTATTTCATCTATTTTTTTCCGGTATTCTTCAAGTACTTCTTTTGATAACTTATCCAAATTTCCGTTCACTTTTCTTTAATCGTTTCATCTATTTTCGTTCCGAAATGTCTTCCACCCTTTTCTTTATATATAAGGATTTCGTCGCCTTCTTGGAGTTCCACCACCGATATAGCAGAACCATCCTTTTTTACAAATCTGATGGTTTCAGCATTTTGAACTATGTGGCTGTAATTCGTTTCGTCGCTTTCTACTTCTACCAGTAACAGGGGTCGCTTCTCAACCTTAACCCTCCCCACCACCGCAACACTACTCTTTCCTTCATAATTTACTACAAGCACTTCGTCTCCCGCCTTCAACTCTGAAAGATAACCTGTCTTTCCCCCGGGAAGCATTATGTAGGCATGAACTGCACCCACGTTAACCCGAAAAGGTCTGGGTGTAACATACGGATTTTCTATATTTTCTGCATGAACAAGAAACATGCCACTACTACTGTTTCCGACCAGTAGACCGGCTCCCAGTTCTATCTCGATACACGTATCCACGCACACCCTATCTCCCATGCCAATGGGACGGATCGAAATTACCCTTGCAGCTTGAAGTTCAACGTTTTCTGTTTGATTTTTGGCAAGCCTGAGAATTTCCTTAACCTCGCTCAAATCCTCTGTCTCTACAACAACCCCTTTAACACCAACTTCAAGGACGTTGAAGGCCATTTCCGCCTCTTCCCTGTTTCTAACAGGTACCATCAAATTGCCTGTTTGGGCAACAAGGTTTTCCAGGGGTATTACGTGCCAGTCCGTGGTTTCAACTATAACTCGCTTCGTTTTTGATTCTTTAACGATTTCATTCAGATCTTCCGGGGACTTAATTCGGTACGTGATAAAATCATGATCAGGCTTGATATCTCCATCCGGGCAAACTACCGGGATCCTCCCAAGTTGCCGGACTTTCTCAACATCTTCCCTGTCCACAATGATGGCATCGGCACCACCTTCGAGGGCCGTGGTGACCAGCTTTTTTTGCCACGGTATAACTTTAATCCATACTTCTTTTTTGTTCATTTCTCCAAACAAAAAAATGAGGTCTGCCCCAATGCAGGAGTGACAACCTCAGTGAAATTACTCAACAACACTAATCTTCTTTCTTTTCTTTTTTCCTTTCAAAGATTGATATTACCTTTCCCTTACCCTCTTTCTTCTCGCCATTTTCGGCAGTCTCTCCTGCTTTATCTTCCATAGTTTTATCTTCGGGGGAAGGCAAGCTGGATTCGGGGCATACAACCTTTTCAAGACGTACCGGCCTCCCTCCCATGGTGAACTCTTCTCCGTTTATGTACTCGGCTTTAAGTATCCACGTAATTGTCATGAGAGGTACCTGCAGTACAAGTAATTTTACATGGTACCAGCCTGCTTTTATATCCGGAGATATATCTTCAATACGAGCAAAAAAAGCAGGCGAATTTTCGAGGTAAACTAAAACTACATCCCCGATATCTGTCATTGAAAATCCTTCCGTGTCCCCCCACTCAAGATCATTTTAACACACATTATTCAATCCACGTTTCACCGACACTCCGAAACGCTACACATTTTAACTATAATGTATAAAAACGAGAAACATCAAGTACTTTTAGAACCTTGTTCATCTTTTGCTACTAAAACAAGTGGTTACAATCTGCAGGGTACACGAAACGGATTATATTTACACTTTGAGTAGTTCCTCTAGTTTTTCTCTCACCTTCCCGTAAATACGCTTCTCCTTCTTCTTGAAATGATCTAACTTTTCAGACACCTCCGTAACAAATTCAGAATCATTTATTTCGTTCAGATTGGCAATAGAAATCCAAAAGGCTCCCCAAAAACAGGCGTGTGCAACTTCCAACGCCACACCTGCATCAGCTACCAAGGCTCTGTAACAATTCTCTACAATATTTCCTGCGTAAGTTAGCATTTCCAGACTGTATTCCATTAATTTACAGGGAACTTCTGTTGCTGACTTAAACGCCTCTTCAACGGCACTTTTTCTTGCCTTTTTCTGAGTTTCGGTCTTGACTGGCATTTTAAAGGCATTAATCACCTCACTGTAGGCCCGGACGTCCATCTCAATGAGTTCCTCACAGTCCAACCTGAGTTCCTGAAGACGATGCAGGATTTTTGCGCCGGTAGTAACAAGATTCTCAGACTCTTCCCCTAGCTTTTTCAAATTTATACTCAGCACGAATTTTTCAACACTGGCCGCCAGTGCCCCTGAAAGAGCCAGCGCACAACCACCTCCGGGGAGAGTTGGCACGTCAGTTGACAGTTCATCCAAAAAAGATTGAATTGTCTTTTCCTTCATGTAGATCTAAACACATCCTTTTTGTTTTTTATAATTTTTCCACTTTACCGTATCATAAACAACGAATCAACAACACCCTGAAAGCTTAGCATTGGTAAGCTCATCCAAAAGCCAAACTGTGTACCTTAACAATAGAATCGCGGCACAGTAGCATCAAATTCACTGGGGTCAAATCTTTATTATTGACAAACCGTCTCACTCCTATATTATCAGGACATGGCCAGGGCATTGAGAATTCAATATCCGGGAGCAACATATTATATTACCTGTAAAGGAGACAGAAACGAGAACGTATTCACAGACAAAGACGATATAAAACTTTTTCTGGAAAAACTCATCCGGTCACTTGAAATCTACAACGTCTCCTTGCTGGCTTACGTATGTATGCCCGATCATTTTCATCTTCTTGTATGTACCCACGAAGGAAACCTTTCAGAATTCATGCGTCATCTCAAGATTTCTTACACATCTTCGTTCAACCACAGGCATCACAGAATTGGTCAGCTCTACCACGGGAGATACAAATCGTTCTTGATCGAACCTCAGAAATTCTTGATAAATGTCTCCTGCCACATTCACACCAATCCTGTGCGTACAAGTAAGTGTTTTCACCTTTCTCACAAGAAAAAATGGGAAATCTTAAGACAGTATGAGTATAGCAGCCTGCCAGGCTATATTTTTCCGGAAAAAAGAAAAGATTTCATAAACTACGAACCTATTCTCTGGAGTTTTGGAAGCGACAGGCACAAGAGAAGCATAAAGTATGCTTACTTTGTGAAGAGAAGATTGAATGGATTAAGAGAGAGTCCGCTGGAATTCGGGAGAGGCACGGGGATAGTGGGAAGGAGTGAATTTGTAAAACTAATAAAAGGGCTCTACGAAGAGCAACGCAGAAAAGAATTCAAACGGCCTTGTTCCTCCCTTGATAGCAACCTGGTAATTGAAAGTTTCGCCAGGATTACAAAAATTTCAAAAGAAGACCTATGCAAGAGGGGGAAAAAATCTCTGGAACGTGCAATGTTGATGGAATTTCTCTACAGGCTCTGTCATCTCAGTCAGAAAGAAATAGGACAGTTGTTAGGGATGGTTAATTACAGTTCAATTAGCCAGACCAGAAAAAGGTTAAGGGAAAAAATAGAAAACGAGACGGCTGTTAGAGAACGGTTTAATTCCCTGTTTGGAGAACTCTCAAATGCCGTTAAGGCCGTGAAAGAAAGCAAAAGTGTAGGGGTTCAATTATGAAGATTGGATTGATGGGTTTTGGGCGATCGGGGAAAGCGGTCGCTGAAGAAATATTGAACAATCAGGACGTGGTGCTCGAATGGGTTCTCAGGAAATCTCACACAGATGTTGGAGAATATGCAAGCGAGCTTCTGGGATATGATGGAAACGAAGGTGCCATACACTGTGTTGACATCATCAACCGGGGAAGTTTTTTTTCGGATAATCCCGTAGACGTAATAGTAGATTTTTCATCTTCCAGCGGTGTTGACGTATATGATAAAGCTGCAAAAGAGGGCACCAGGATAGTCTCTGCCATTTCCAACTATAATGAAGCTTCCCTGGAGAAACTTGCGGAACTGGGCGAGCTCACGGCAGTTTTACATTCACCCAACATAACTCTAGGTATCAATATCCTTATGGCAATCTCGAAGCTGTTACAGCACATCATGCCGGATGTCGACATTGAGATCGTTGAACAACACTTCCGAGAAAAAAAAGACGTTTCAGGTACGGCTATCCGCATAGCCAGAGAGCTTAATCTCGACGAGCAACGTCAGGTTCATTCGGTAAGAGTTGGTGAGATTATCGGTAAGCACGAAGTAATATTTGGGTTGCCACATCAGACGATTAGAATAATTCATGAATCTCTGGAACGTAGGGCCTTCGGGCAGGGTGCGCTTTTCGCCGCAAGGTGGATAAACGATAAACCCAATGGATTCTACACAATGGAACAGGCACTAGGGATTGCTTCGCAAATAGGAAATTGTTTTACATAACCCTATGGGTTGACTTTTCAATCCATAGTGAAT
>Ga0164310_10001672_pt1 | contig 12676 bp, 23 predicted proteins | sample GuaBasSedimGuay1_FD_121795 | JGI IMG/M metagenome (GOLD analysis project Ga0164310, IMG submission 121795) | Subseafloor sediment microbial communities from Guaymas Basin, Gulf of California, Mexico - Guay1, Core 4569-9, 0-3 cm | ecosystem: Environmental > Aquatic > Marine > Hydrothermal vents... | reverse complement strand
CTTGTGGGGTCCCTAATTATTTCAGGTCGGGCTTGAAAAGTTGGGGGGTTGCGGGGTTTTTTTGTTCTCTTTCTACTTTTTTTAGTGTCTTTTTCTTGCTGAGAAAGAGCTTTTTCTAATCGAAAAAATCGTAATTTTTACGTCTTAAAATAGCAAAAAAAAGCAAAAAAAAGGCCCAAAAAAAGCAAAAAAAGGGGAATTTTTTCTATACTAATTCGATCTGATACTCTCTCGCAAAGTCTTCCCCACGCACACAGATACGTATATTACGGGCGTAGAGCCAACCACGTTGGGCTAATGCCGTAAGTGTCTGCATTGCTTTATAGCTTACTACGCTAAACGTCTTATCAACTTCTAGTCCGTCTTCACGAACTACATGCAAAACAAGCGCTGTAACTTCTTTTACTCTATTTGTTTTAGGATCCCGTATTTTACGTTTTTCGAACCACATATCGTCGAAAACTAGTATCTTGCATTGTCCTGGCAGAATCTTAACAAAATTTGGTGGGGGTAGTTCGGGGGTTGTCATGGGATCACCCTATATATAGTGCTTTTCTTTGAGAAGTGGAATCAGCCATTCAGGCTGGTATATGTCTAGCTCGATGCCAAGTTGCTTACATGTCTCAGCCACCCAAGGATCCGGGACCGGAATGACAAGTCTCAAGTGCAATGGCCTGCCAAGATAAGGCCGCAATTCAGGGGTTTGTGGTACGAGATTTTTGTATTCCATTAAGTACCCTGGACCTACCTTCAGATTGTGCACTTTCGCCTCGATGAGAAAAATTGCAGTTTCCGTGATCACAACGGCGTCAGCGTATCTTTGCCAGACTTTGAAATAGCCCGCAGGGACGTTAGGATAAGCTTTTTTCACCCAGGATGGCGGAGCTCCTAAACGCAGATTGAAGTATGCTTTTACTCTATTCGGGAATTTATTTACCACGTAGTCCACTACGTATTCTCGCTCAACGCGTCGAAATTTCTTTCGTGGTCTCCGTCCAGGCAAATTTCTTACCTCCTATTATATCCTCAGCCTTAATGGCATTTAGATAAAGATCTACTGCTTCTCTTACGAGAAAAGCTATCTTCACGTTCCTTATTTTTGCTAATTCTCTCAATCTCTGATATTGTTTTTCTTTTAAGAAAATTGGAATTGTCGGCATAAGATCACCGAATTATACTTACTTACTTGATAGTATATATTTGTTTACAAATGAAATTTATATTTGCATATGTTAAATCAGGTGAAAAAATATGGTAAAAGTAAAGAGCATAGATGAAATTGCAAAGAAATGGGCGGAAGTAACGCCCGGAAGAGCCCCATATTATGAAGCGGGGATAAGAAATCCCCGTGAGGACTGGGCTTCTCGGACTGCAGCTGCTGAACCTGCATATGCCCAAGGTGTCCAAGAGGCTATTTCTCAAAAGAGATTTCCAGCTGGTGTAAAGAAAGCAGGAACTCCAAAATGGCAGAGGAGATCCCTAGAGCTTGGAACGAGAAGATGGCCAGAAGGCGTGAGAGCCGCAGAAGATGACTACAAATCAAACCTTGCGCCATTTATCGACACTATTAGCAGAATCGTCTTACCTGAGCGAAAAGCGAAGGGAGACCCAGGCAACATAGAGAGAGTAAGAAAGATAGCAGATGCTCTCCACAAGAAAAAGCTAGAGCTCTTAGGATCCTCAAGTGCAGGATCCACCTAGATTTTTTAAACACGGGGGTGGATCCAAGTGCAGATATTCAAGATTGATTGGATACTAGCGGCGGGTACAACGTACAAAACAGAGAATGACCAGGTGCTAGTTTTCCGCAAGGTAGGCACGGATTCTACGAGCGACGTAACTATAAAAGTCGATGGATCCAAGTGCGGTGCAGTGAATTCATATGTTGCGCCACTCAGGCTGACTACTAGCGGATCTCTCGGCCCGTTTGATCTCGGAGATAAATTTCTTGTTGTCCCAAACGGGCACGAGTATCTCTTCGATGGCTCTGGCAATATCAGAGTTGTGGGCGAGCTAATTAAGCTAGGGCCTGGCGAAACTGTCCCCGCGGATATAATTGCGAGATATAACGATCAATTCTGGAGCTATTATCTGCCTGTAAGCGATAGCTATAGCTTCGGCGAAGCGACCTCATGGGCGGATGGCAGTGAAGTCGAGGTCTATTCCCTGACGCCAACTACAATCGAGAAGTACATTTTCAAGCACTTCCTCAGAATGGCTCAATCGGGCATAACGTATTCAACTGGCGACATTTCAGTACTTTTCTTCATAGACGATATACCGCTATACAACCAGCACAGTGCGGCTGGCATGGTAGGGCTTGACTTTGATAGCTTTGTTGTCACAGCAGATAGGCTAGAGCTTTTCAATGTAAAAGACAAGCAAATTGAAGTCCTAGGCGATCATACATTCAAAATCAAGGCGAAGAATGTCTCAGGAGGCGCCCTATCGATCTCATCAGCGTCAATTACTTTCTATGCGATGGCGCTGTATGAGAAGAGAAAAGGGTAGGAGGGGGATGAGAAATGATTTATGTAAAGGTTTTATCACTTTCAGTCACGGCTTCAAGCTCTAATGACACGTACTGGGCGCCAGAGCGAGACGTGAAAATATACAAAATACTTGTAACAGAAAGAGGCAGCACAACGCTAGACAATGTTTTCTGCAAAATTTCGAAAGCAGACATACCACTGACAAAAGAAGCGATTCCTCTGAGCATCTTGAATGTAGCATATAATCAAGCGCCACCGATTGAGCTCACGCTAGAAAAAGGCACAAAGCTGACTTTTGAAGCGACAAATAATCTCACGAGCGACGTTGATCTAGACTTTCTGATTTTCTACGAGTAGATTTATTCTTACCTTATTTTTTTTATTTTTCGTTCTCCTCTTTTTCTATCGGGTGATACAGTATGCTGTTTACTTTTCCAATAGTTGTCCCCGCGGGGACACCAGAGAATAATAAGAAGACACAGGAGTTAGAGATAGAGCCAGGAATAATCAAGCGGATAGGAGTAAAGTTCTTTGCAGGAGTTAACAACACAGTGAAAGTACGAATTGTGCATGGTGAGATCCCTATTTTGCCAAAGAATTTCGATTCTTATGTCTCAGGAGATAATGAAGAAGTTTTCGACGAGCCGTATTATCACATACTAGATAAGCCTGCTAAATTGGTTTTTCAGGGCTGGTCTCCTAGTGCAACATACGATCATACGGTCATAGTACGGATCCTGGTCCTGGATCCCGAGATAGCTTATCCACATTTATTGCTCTTAGATGAGCTAAGGAGATTCGAGGAGAAAATGAGGGTGATTCCAGTTGTCTGACTTCCCGGATGGAACTTATCCCGTAAACGTCCAAAACGCCACGCTAAATGTGAACGTTACTAATTCTACGCTTGACGTGAATGTAAAGAATACGAGCATTAATGTAGTTGTAGATTCGGGATCCATAGACGCTCATATCACTAATGCATCATTAGACGTGAAGGTCCTGGGCGGATCAATAGATGCGAATATCACAAATTCTTCTCTTAACGTAGTTGTAGATTCTGGCACAATTGATGCCAATATAACAAATGCTAGTCTTGATGTTAATGTCTTGGGCGGGACTATCGACGCTAATATCACTAATGCCACGCTGGATGTAAATGTGACAAATAGCGTACTTAATGTATCCGTGCAAGGGCAGGCGAGCGTCTCGATAGATAATGCGAGCGTGTACCTGAATGTAAAACAAGACCGAAAAGGATTTGGCTGGTCTTATCTAGGTAGTGCAGCTGCATCCGGTGATCTAGGACACTACAGATTTTACTATATGATTATCTGGCACGGTGCTAGATCGGTGATACGCTCCCTGAGCGTTGGGGTTAAAAACTATGATACTGCAAACGATAAGACTCTCACGGTGCGTTTCTATCTTTGGCACGACACAGCTGCGCTGTATGAGACTACAATAACTGTCGAAGCAGGATTCGACGGAACGAAAACAATATATCCGTATGTCTACTGGAACTACGACACGCTGATTATTGAAATTGAAAGTTCTGACAAGGCAAATGTTGGTATTTATATGACGACGGGTACGAAAACGTACTATTATGCTGTCTCAAACACACAGTTTGCATACACGATAAGCGATGATCTGCACATACAGGTTGAACTGCGTATTGCAGATAGCGGTAGTATTCCCGTCTCTGGCACGGTGAACACGATAAACATACCAAATGTCGGATCTGGCTCTGGAACTGCAGCCACTCTGGTCGCTGCAGGAAGTACTGTAACTTTAAAAGAAATCGAAGGAATGGGCACAGTGCACATGGTAATTGTCAGAATAGATGACGATATGGGCGAGATAAGATTCTACGTGGACGGAGAACTAATACAATACAGCAATTCGTCATTTACGCTCAGGCCATCGGAAATAAACCTGTGGGATAACTATGATTCATCTAGATACATTAGGCGAGTTCTCTGGGATGCGACAAGCCCGAGATATTTGATCGAGTGGACATGTCCACTGCAGTTTAAGAAAAGCTTTAAGATAGAAGCATACAATCCGCGGTCGTATGATGTCTATTTTGCTGTCGAATATCTCGTCTATAATAAGGTGAGCTGAAAATGAGCGCAATAGGAGTAAGAATCTTCAAGGCTGGCTTTTTTAGAGTTATTACAATCGCTTTATTATGCTATTTTCTCTTTATTCTCGTCTGCATCGCTTTATATGACACAGTAACTTTGCTCGAGCCTAATAAGCTGATAATAGCTGCAGAAATAATCATGTGCTTGATAGTAATCATTTATAACGTAATTAACTTGAAAATAGTATTTGCAGATATTATTTCGAAAGAATGAGCGGAGGAATGAATTTTGAAGATAACAATAACGGGGGTCTCGATTAACTTCGAGACAAAAGAAGAATTAGTAAAATTCGTGCAGGAGCTTGATAAAGTAGCTCGAAAATTTAATGTCGCAGTCGCTATAGTTCCTTTAGCTCAGCCTCAAGAAGATAAGAAACTTCAGGAAGCAACAAAAAAGGCGGCTGAGAAAGGGGGAATGGTTGTATGAGCATGAGAGAAAAATTAGCATCTGCGGAAGCTAGAAGCCTTATTGCGATCGTTTTTATAGTCGGAACCTTCATCGAATTACCGCTATTTGCGATATATGCGCCTGCATTCTTCCAGAACGTCTACATGTATCTCCTCACTCAGCTTGGATGGATACTCGGATACTATTATGGCGCCAAAAATGGAGAAAAGCGGCTAGAAATGATCATGAGAGGTTTTCTCCCCGGCGGACTCTATACAGCCGCAAGAACTGTAAATACGGGGGCGAAACTAAATGTCTCAACCTAACGACGAGGGTCTCGAAATAACTATCCTTGACTTCGCTAAAGTACCAAGTGCGGATCCTAGACGCCGGGGAAGGCTCGACTATATGTACACAATAAGCCTTCCAAATGGGAGAATAAGGATCGTTACCATTCCTGTAGAAGAGATTGAGAGTCTCGATGAGAAAGCTAAAGAAGAGAAGATCAAAGAATACATACGAAAGGATCTCGAAGAATATCGCAAGTGGGTAGGCAAGAAAATTAAGATCTAGCTCATTCTTCTTTCTTCTTTTTTACTATATTTTTTTAGACTGCAAGACACTATTTCTTATTCGGGTGATTACATGCCGCAATGCTACAATATGTGGGGGACAACTGTATGTATCCCCACTTTAGAAGAAATTTACGATCAAGTCGCTACGCCACTTTCTTCTGCTTTTACAGATATGTACAATACGATTGCAGGGGCGGTCCAAGATTCTCTCGGGGGCGTTTATGATACAATTTCGTCAGGGCTTTCTAGCGTTTGGGATGCCTTGCAAAATGTATACAAGCATGTGAACGAGCTTTGGGGCGAACTTTCAGAATTTGCTGTAGATCTCTCTGCAGATTTGCAAAACTTAGGTGGAAACATTCTCGACGGTCTTGGGGCTATTGGGTCTACACTCGTGGACGGACTTACAAATGTAGGAAATATTATTTGGGGCGGGATCCAGCAAATATCTTCTACTTTCGTTGAGGGAATCCAAGCTGCAGGCGGCTATCTCTTTCAGCTATTCCAGCAGGCGGTAACATCAAAGCCCGTAGAGGACATCAAAAATATGATTTTCTCGCCTCTGGAGGATCTCGAGAAAATACTAACTAGTATTCTGACGCCTCACAGCCCGAAAGAGCCAGAAAAAGCATACGAGGAAGCTCAAAACTTATTCATGCAAGGCAATCTGATACTTGCAGCTTATGCAGCAGCAAAGATTGGAATCGAGGCGGCAACTATCGGGCAAGTAGACGTAAACTTGGCTGCTTTTGATGACATTCCGCTGATCTCGACGTACAAGAGATTGATCGAGGACGTATCTTATGCAGAGTACGAGCCTTCTTTGCTTATTCCCCTGCGATATTACTACATGCAGCAACATACGCCAATGATTCCATCTGCTAGTGATCTTATTCGTTTTGTCGTAAGAGAGGTATTCCCACTAGATAAACTACCTCAAGCTCCTGAGGAATTCAAGAAATATATGCGGTATCAGGGCTATCGGGATGAGTGGTCTAATGCATATTGGGAAGCACACTGGGAACTGCCGCCACTAACTAGCTTGTATGAAGCATTCCATAGGGGAATTATATCAGAGAAAGAGCTTAGGAAATACATAGTATGGCATGACTACAAGCCAAGTGCGAGACCAGGTATTAGCAAATCTGATGTGGACATAATTCTGGAGCTTACATATCGCCTTCCGACACGGACAGAAGCAAGAATGATGTACGAAATGGGCCTTATCTCGGATCCAGAAATACAAGAAATAGTAAAAGCAGAAGGGATTCATCCAAAGTACCAGGACCAATTCTCGAAATTCATAAAGGAATTTGCTCTGCGAGATGATTTACGCAGAATAGAGCGAGAAGCGAGGTATCTCTTCGTGCAGGGAAAAATCGACGAGAGTAAATATCGAGAGTATCTAAGCCAAGCCAGGATCCCAAGCGATTACCATGATTTCTTTGTAAAACTAGCGCAGATGGAGAAAGAGAGAAAGACTAAAGAGAATGAGCAGCAGCTAAGAGAAATAACATACTCACAGTTCGCTTACGCCTTCCGCCAAAACATTCTATCAGAGTCAGAATTTCTAGCAAAACTGCGAGAATTAGGCTATACTGAAAATGCAGCTAAATTAATTCTCGATATCGAGAGAGCCAGAAAATTCGATTCCCTTGTTGATAAATACATATCAAAATTAGAGGACCTTCTCGAAAGTGGCTGGATAGATGAAAACGACTTCCGCAGCAATCTTAGCACATTAGGGATCCCCGATGAAGAGATTGATCTAAGGCTGCAGATAATTAGCCTAGAGAGAGTTCCAAAACGTAAAAAGCTAACGTTATCGCAGATTGTAAAGGCTTACAAGGCGGGCATTATAGATCTCACAACAGCAATAGATAAATTGCGTGATTTGGGATACGCTGATGAAGACATTGCAATATTAATACAATTATATCTCGCAGTAGAGGCTGATTAGAATGAGCGAAGAAGAGAGAAAGAAAAAAGTAATCAAAATAAAGAATCTAGCACAGGATATTGCGATAAGAATCAAAAAAATACGAAAAAAAGAGAAATAGTTAATGTCCCCGTGGGGACAAGGTTTTGATTTCATTTATTATATTTTTTAGCTGATCCCTGATGTAGACTAGTGCATTCTGATACATTAGTGTTGATCTTGATTTTATAGCTGCATTAGCCTGATTGATCAGATCTTGGAGTTTGAGATTAATGAATGCAATGATGTTGTTGTTTATTTGTACAGCCACATTCTGCTTAAGATCTATGTTGATTTCTCCAATTTCGATTTTATTTCCCGAATTAATGACAATGCTGTTTCCTTGCCCTCTAAGCAGGCTACGAAAAAACTCACGCACAAGAACACTGACAGGGATCCCTGCCTTCTCGCAGAATTGCTTTATCTTCTCTCGTTCTTCTTCGTCTTTTAAGTAAATCACAAGCTGAGTGTAGCCCTTAGGCATTCTCCGCCCCCCACAGAGCTTCTATTGATTTCATTATATCTTTAAAAATTAATGTAGTCAATTCCTCATCAGGCGTACTTACCTGAACGTACGGACCGTATCCTACCTTTACCTCAACTTCTCTATTATTTCTGTAGATGACAATCTGGTGAGACTGAACCTTTAGCTCTTCTATTGGGTGCAGGGCATTTATTACTGCTGCAAAAAGCTTTTCCGTATTAAGTCTAGAATTAAGATCTACATAAATTTGATGATATTGCCTTCTAATTAATTTTTCCTCCTGCATTATTTTCGCCCCCTTAGTGCTTACTAACTTTGTAGTACCTGTATGTTTTCTCTTTTAAGTCATACTGAGCGAAAAATATGAATCTGCTGGAGTGATGCAGACGATCTGCCAGATACGCAAAAACTATGCAAGGCCCTGCTAAAACAATTGTAATAACGTCTCTGCTGTTAGTATTGTTATCGATTGCATTCACTACGTTATCTGCTAGTTGCTCTAGTGCTTTGGCAGACAAATCGAAATTGCTGTTTACGTACTTGTATAGTATCTTGTGATCTTTGAAGAATTCTGCTGCATCTTTTGCGATTGCTTCTCTATTTGCTATGACAACTAGATATTTTCTCTTAGCTGCAATTCTCTTAAACAAATATTTAAGAGCGATTTTCATTCCTTCAAATATTACTTCTCCCGCCATATTTCTCCCTTCTTTGTTTTTTCTATAAAGATAGAAAAGATAGAAAAGATACTAGTACTATAATAGTACTAGTACTAATAATAAAAAATTTTTGTAAAGAGAAAGAGCTATTTCTTTACCTTTTTCTTCTTTACTTTTACTTTTATTATAGTGTACTTTCTGTTTCTAATGTCTACTTTGACATAGCGATAGCCTCTGAAGAAAGGCCCTTTGTATTGAATTCGCTGCGATTTTGGAATGACTACAAGAGGGCCTGCTAAGCTCAATTCTTTTATCTCAATTCCCGAAATTCTTGCTTCCTCAAGGATCCGCTCTTTTTGTTCTTCTGAGCAATAAGCAACTAAATAGCCTCCCCCGACCTGACGTTTTCCGCAGCCTCTTTCTGGTTCTGCTGCAGCCTTTTTCGGATCCACTTTTTCGACTTTTGCACCGCACTTTTTGGCTATTTTCGCTATTTCTTCTGCGTCCCCGATTATTTCCACGCTTTGCGGGATAAAGAATCCAAAGATTTCACGAGTTTTCCAATGAACTAAGAAGACTTTGTTGTGCAAAGTTCTGAAGAAACGAGGGTATCCAGGGATCCGCTTTGAGACTCCTAAGCGCTTTGCTTCGTTAATAAAATGAGAAGGAGTTGGATAATATCGGGCGCCTACGCCCATGAGAATGTCAAAGCTTGGCCTTTCTTCTTTCTTGGACATTGTGTTATCACCGTCATAGCTTTTCCAAATAATTTCTTTGAGGCCCTAAAGAGAAGTACGTTAAGCTTTCTTGTTGTCCGCCATTGCGGGAAAATGTTAATTATGCGATACAAGAGATAGAAGCAGGGATGCAGAAAAATTATCGAAAATCGCTCATACTTGTTGTAGATCGACATTAGAGAAACTCTGCGGATCCTGGGCGGGAAAAATTTATATAAGTGATAGAGAACGCAGGGCTGTTTGCTCATTCTTTCTCCGCCTCCTTTAGACCTTGTAGATCAAAATAGCGATAAAAGAAGGGATCCCGAGACAGCTGCTTGAGAACCGTAATTACGGCATCCCGAATGAAATCCTGGCGGGAAGAATATATGCCCGCCCTTATGAAATTGTCGATTATTTTTACGATCTTTTCTGGCAGTACTATAAGCAACTTTTTCTTCATTTCAGCATCTCTCCTACCTTTTCTTTGAGTTCTTCTACTTTTCTAGCGATTGCATATAATTGTTCTCTAATCTTTTCAGCTTCAGAACTCAATAGTATTTGACGCTGTAGATGATCTCTTGCTTCCATAATTTTTTCGATAGCGTCATACACTAAACCGGATGCACTAGATAGCGCCATATACGCCTTTGTTTCCGCTGTAATCTCTTCTTCCTCTGCCTCTTCCTCTTCTTCCAGAACTTCGACTTCTTCTATTTCTTCTTGGGGTTCTACAGGAATTTCAGAGGCTGGAACGTATTTCTCTGTCCCCGTGGGAACAGTTTCAGCAGCTTCCTCTTCTTTCTCTTCCTCTACGACTTCGATATCTTCTATTTCTGGCTCTGACATTTTTATTTTCTTGAGAGAGTCGATTGTAGCCCGAATAGCATCCTCAGTCGCAAAATCCTCGAGATACCATAAAAACTTTTTCATAAAAGTCTCTTCTCCTACTTCCTCTATAATGCTGTGTAATTCGTCCGCCAATCGTATCGGAAAAGTGCCATCTCTAAAGTATTCTTGTAAGTGCTCTGGAAATTCAGCTATCCAAAGTAGCCTGTATATTCTATTTCTCGGGACCTTTAGAATTTTTGAGATCTCGGTTTTCTTGTAGCCAGAGTTTATTAATTCTTGAATAACATTTAGCGTATAGTCTAAGCTCCATTCCTCTCGAGTCTTCTCTAGCTCAATTGATATTAACAAAGCCTCTCGCTCGTCTTTAATATCAAAGATTCTCGCAGGAATTAACTCTATGCCTTGAGAAAGAGCTATTTGTAGACGTCCGTATCCGTCTATTAGAATGAATCTCGTTTGGGATCCCTGTTTGAGGCGCCCTACAACTATAGGAACTATCACGCCTCTTGATTCTACACTCTCTTCTAAATATTCACGGGCGATTTTCCTCGCCCAAGAAGGCACTTCTACAGCCCGTGGATCTATCTCCACGAGCTGGCTTGAGACTTTATATTTTTTGCTTGGCATTATCGCAACACCTTTATTCTCCATAGAGAATTATCTACGAGGTTTACGTTCCACGCCCAATTCCATACTCTATAGCTGTTACCGGGCTTGAAGTCCCAGTCATATTTCCACTTATAGCCTTCTGAACCTACTGCATCTGCAAGTAATTCCATTGCTTTCTTCCTGATCTCGTTCCAGTCGCAACTTTGTACTACAGTACTTCTTATGATCCAGGAATTCTTTATTATCAGAATTTCATGTTTGCAAGGCGGAGACCCGTCATCTCGGGCCCTCAGGCTTTTTTGAGAGTTTGTTTTTGTTTGGTGCATATCGAGCACCTCACTATTATATATAATAAAGTAGTATAAAAATATATCGAAACTATATACTCAGTATAGCTTTTTCTTAATGTGTAAAAAAGGGCGTAAGGCAAATTCTTTTATGCATACGTAATTACTTATTTTTTCGATAAGGTGATCTAAAATGAGCGATGCATGGAAGAAATTATCAGAAAATATGCCTGTTATAGACAGCAGGAAAATTCCTGCTCTTAAGACGAAGGATATTGACGCTAGAAACTGGCTTCTGTCGCTGATTAAGTCTTATAGACAAACAATAAATGCAATAATGGTTCATCTGCAAGAAATTTACAATATACTGTTGATTCAGAGAGACTTCTTAGATAAGCTAAAAAGCGCACTTTTGGATCTCACGGAGGAATTAGCGTGAGTGAATCAGAGAAAATTCAGATGGTTTCTATCGAGAAAATATTAGTACCTGAGGAGCGAGTGACAAGTATAGTAGATTCTAGCACAATGGCAGAATTAGAAGAGTCAATAAAAGAGCGTGGGATCCGACAGCCTCTGTACCTTATGCGAATAAAGGACAAGCTAATTTTAGTAGATGGACTCCATAGGCTCGTAGTAGCGAAGAAATTAGGAATCAAGCAGGTTCCCTGCATCATCCGAGAGGGCACAGAAAAAGATCTTCTGATCGAAAATCTTATACTCAACAGGCAACGTGGAATCTCGGATCCGATTGGAGAAGCTCAAGTTCTCAAGACATTAGTAGAAGAGCACAAAATGCCATTAAGCCAGGCAGCTAAAGCATGTAACATTTCTGAATCAACTGCCCGAAAATACCTGCAGATTCTCAAATTACCTCAAGAAATTCTCGATATGGTCCGCAGGAAAGAAATTGGATTAGGCTGTGCATATTGGATCTCAAAGCTCGAAGATCGTGAGCAGCAATATTCAGTTGCAAGAGATGCAAGCGTGTACGAGTACACGGAAGAAATGTGTCGTGCCAGGGTTTTACAACTCTTAAGACCGAATGTAGAACCTGAACAGACGGGCTATACATTCACTCCCCAGGGCGCTCCGCAAAAAGTACTTCCTCGCTGCTTTTTATGTGGGGAAGAGATCCAAGAGGATCCCGTGTACATCTGGCTGCATCGCAATTGTCTCGATATACTACAGTCAGCAGTGCAAGAGGGGTGGCAGGGGGGTAGTGGGGGTAGTCAAGAAATTCAATCTCAGCCTATTTCACAATCTACGCCTACCAGACAAGAGATTACTACACCACCTACCCCACAAACTAACCCCGCATCAACCCCCCAGTCCGAATGGGTGTGGCTGGACGAATGCCACTTAGTAAACATACGTACGAGAGAGATCAGGCGTGTCTGCTAGAATCTCCTGGGAGATCCGTATCACACTTAAAATAAAACCCGCCCCCCCGCGTGCATTAATTTAAAGGGGAACGGGGGATCCTTGTGGGG
>Ga0164310_10001671_pt1 | contig 12686 bp, 14 predicted proteins | sample GuaBasSedimGuay1_FD_121795 | JGI IMG/M metagenome (GOLD analysis project Ga0164310, IMG submission 121795) | Subseafloor sediment microbial communities from Guaymas Basin, Gulf of California, Mexico - Guay1, Core 4569-9, 0-3 cm | ecosystem: Environmental > Aquatic > Marine > Hydrothermal vents... | reverse complement strand
GTATTACAAAAAGGGTTTGGTCTTTTCCTTGGTGGGGGGAGCTTGACATGGATTTTGAAAAAGTGATACCTTTCACCCGCTTAAAATGGATTGGCTTGATGATGTGTAGTGGATGGGGATTTTTTATTAGGGGGTTTGGGCTTCTTTAGAGAGGCAGTTCAATCATTACAAATCTGAGGGAGGGTATGGCAGGGTTTTACCAGGTTCCTAGGTGGGGTGAGTCCATCATTTCGAGGGAGGGGGAACTGGAAGTTCCTGATAATCCCATTGTTCCCTCTATTGAAGGGGATGGCGCTGGTTTCAATATCTGGAAGGCTTCTGTTGGGGTTTTTGTGGATGATTAAGGGTTCCAAGCCGGGGACCGGGCCCGGGCCCGGCCCCGAGTTTTAAAAAAAGCGGAGGTGTGTGATGGCACGTAAAAAGATAACGGTAGTGGGTGCGGGCCATGTGGGAGAACACGTAGCCTGGTTCATTGCTATGAAGGAGCTGGGCGACGTGGTGTTGGTTGACATCATCGAGGGTATGCCCCAGGGTAAAGCTTTGGACATGTCCCAGGCCGTTACTCTGGAAGGTTGGGACTCTCGGGTGGTAGGCACCAACGACTATGCCGACACTGCCGATTCTGATGTGGTGGTGATCACCGCTGGGCTGCCAAGAAAGCCTGGTATGAGCCGTGAGGACTTGCTGGACGCCAATGCCAAGATCGTGAAGTCTGTCTCGGAGCAGGTGGCCAAGTATTCTCCCAATGCTACTATCATTACCGTCACCAACCCTCTGGATGCTATGACCTATCTCTGCCAGAAGGTGACGGGCTTCCCCTACAACAGGGTCTTTGGCCAGGCCGGTAACCTGGATTCTGCCCGTTTCCGCTGCTTCATAGCTATGGAGCTTAACTGCTCTGTGGAAGATGTCCAGGCCATGGTTTTGGGTGGCCATGGTGACTCCATGGTGCCCGTCAGGAGCTGCACCAATGTGAGTGGTATTCCTGTTACCCAGCTCATTCCCGAAGACAGGCTGGAGGCTATTATCGAGAGAACTAGGTTCGGTGGTGGCGAGATCGTAAAACTCCTTAAGACCGGTTCTGCCTATTATGCTCCTGCCCTGGGTACTGTTGAAATGGTGGAGGCCGTCCTTCTGGACAAGAGACGTATCATGCCCTGTTCCGCTTACTGCCAGGGTGAGTATGGCATCAATGACATCTACGTGGGTGTGCCCATCGTAGTGGGTGCCAACGGTGTTGAGAAGATAGTGGAGGTTCAGCTCACCGACGAAGAATTGGCTGCCCTTCAGAGGTCTGCCAACGCAGTGAAGGAAACAGTAGAGACCATGAAGAAGTTGGGTTATTAACTTCCAGGGGGGCTTCGAGCCCCCCAAATCCTTTGTAAGGGGATGGTGGCATGAGAGAGGTAAACGTTTCTGAAGTTACTGAGGCCATTAAGAAGCTTTGTATGGACGCTAACTATTACCTTCCCGAAGATGTTTACAATGCACTACAGGAAGCCCTAAAGAAAGAGAAGTCCCCCGTTGGCAGGTCTGTTTTGGAGCAGATCATCAGGAACGCTGATATAGCCAGGGAGGAGAGGGTTGCCATCTGTCAGGATTGCGGCCTGGCCGTCATATTTATGGAGATTGGGCAGGACGTAAAGTTTGTGGGTGGCGATCTTAAGGAGGCCATCTTCGAGGGAGTGCGTCAGGGTTATAAAGAGGGTTACTTGAGAAAGTCCACTTGTCATCCCTTCACCAGGGCTAATGTGGGGGATAATACTCCTCCTGTTATACATTATGATATTGTGCCTGGGGACAAGGTGAGGATTGTTATTGCCCCTAAAGGTGGTGGCAGTGAGAATATGTCTCGGGTTATGATGCTCAAGCCCGCTGATGGTCTGGAGGGAGTGAAGGACTACGTGGTCCAGAGGTGCAGTGAGTCTGGTGGAAATCCCTGTCCTCCTGTTATCGTGGGTGTGGGTGTGGGCGGCACCTTTGAGCGTTCAGCCTTCTTAGCCAAAAAGGCCCTCCTCAGGCCTCTTGGTAGGCCCAATCCTGATTTGGAGCTGGCGGCTGCCGAGCAGGAGATGCTGGAGAGAATTAACAAACTGGGCATGGGTCCCATGGGCTGGGGCGGTACCGTGTATGCGTTGGCCGTTCACTTTGAGATGGAGCCCTGCCATATTGCCAGTTTGCCCTGTGCAGTGAACATCAACTGCCACGCCGCCAGGCACAAAGAAGTAACCATTTAACCTGTGCAATGGATGTAAGGAGGCTGTCATGGCTGAGGATTACATTAAATTAACCACTCCGCTGACCGATGAGGATGTGGAGAAGCTCAAAATAGGGGACAGGGTGCTCTTGAATGGTGTCATTTACACGGGGAGGGATGCGGCCCACAAGCGGATGGTGGAAGCCTTGGATAGGGGGGAAGATCTCCCCTTCGATATCAAGGGAGCCATCATCTATTTTGTAGGCCCTGCCCCTGCAAAGCCTGGATGGCCAATAGGCTCTGCCGGTCCCACCACTAGTTACAGGATGGATCCCTACTCTCCTAGGCTTATCGCTTTGGGTCTGAAGGGCATGATCGGCAAAGGTGGTCGTTCTCAGGAGGTGATAGACGCCTGTGTCAAGTATAAATGCGTGTATTTCGGTGCCATTGGTGGTGCCGGTGCCCTCTTGGCCAAGAGTATCAAGAAGTCTGAAGTCATAGCCTATGAGGACCTTGGTCCTGAGGCTGTGAGGCGGTTGGAAGTGGAAGACTTTCCTGTTATTGTGGTCAACGACATTTATGGGAATGATCTTGAGAAGGAGGGCAGAAAACAGTATGAAGTGAAAGATTGATTTGGAGGTTTGAAATAGCTTAGGGGGTCTGCTGTCCAGACCCCCTCCAAAAGTTTTAGAGGAGGTTTGGGGTATGCTGGAAAAACCCAGTGTTATTAAGCGTTACCGTTTGCACATCGGAACCATTGCTTGGATCCTCCACAGGGTGACAGGGCTTCTTCTGGTCTTTTATCTCATGCTCCATATCTGGGTGACACATCACCTTTCCCAAGGGCCTGCTGGATTCAACAAGGTGATGAAGGCTGTTCAGTCTCCTCTCTTTCTCTTCCTGGAGATCGGGTTGCTGGGGTGTGTGCTTTATCACGCCTTCAACGGTTTGAGGATCATCATCGTGGAGTTCTCCAAGGAAGGGGTGGAAGCCCATAAGCAGATCTTTGCTGCCATGATGGCGGTGGCTATCTTCCTCTTCCTGGTGGGTGGTGTTCCGATGTTTATCCATTTCCTGCACACATTAGCAGGATAGGGGAGGTGAGCCGATGAAGTTTCCCAGAACGTCAGGTGGCTTTTACGCATGGCTCTTTCAAAGGCTGACGGGCATTTTGCTGGTGATTCTGCTCATTATACACTTTGCCATCACCCACAATTTCCCTAAAGGTGGTGGAGTTACGTACGCTGCGGTAGCCCCCAGGCTGGCTACGGCCACCTGGAAGGTTTTCGATCTCACCTTTTTGGTGTGCGCCCTGTTCCACGGCCTCAATGGCGTGTGGATGGTGGTCCAGGACTATGTGCATAGTGAAACGGCCCAGACCTGGATCTTCTACGCTCTATGCACCCTGGGGCTGATTCTGTTGGTACTAGGCGCCATCACCGTCATTCCTTTCAAAGCTTAAAGTCAGGGGGTGGTGAACATGGGCAAGTTTGAAGGATACAGGGGGACCTTCCGCTGCGTGGACAATCGGTGGTTGGGCACCGATGAAGCAAAGGAACTCCACGAAGTGGAAGGGGTAGAGCTACACAATGTGCACGAGCACGATGCCGTAATCGTTGGCGCTGGCCTGGCTGGTATGTATGCCGCCTTAGAGATCAAGAAGGCGGGGTTTGACGTGGCTGTTCTCACTAAGGTTTTCCCCACCAGATCCCACTCAGGGGCGGCACAAGGCGGTATTGCTGCTGCTTTGGCTAATCTGGAGGAAGACCACATCGAGTGGCACTTCTACGACACTGTTAAGGGCTCTGACTTTTTGGGTGATCAGGATGCCATTGAGCTTATGGTGAGGGAAGCTCCTCTCGTCATCTTCGAGTACGAGCACATGGGCGTACCCTTCTCCAGGACTCCTGAGGGCAAGATCATGCAGAGATACTTCGGAGGACACGTCAAAGATTTTGGTAGGGGTAAACCTGTGCTGAGGGCCTGCATGGCTGCCGACAGGACGGGCCACGTCCTCCTTCACACTTTGTGGGAGCAGTGTGTGAAGTATGGCGTGAGGTTCTACTCTGAGTATTTCGCCCTTTCCCTCATTATCGAAGGGGATGTGTGTTTGGGTGTGGTGGCCTGGGACCTCATCAATGGCGGTATCCACGTCTTCCATGCCAAGGCTACCTGTTTCGCCACGGGAGGATATGGGAGGGCCTTCAAAATTACCACCAACTCTCATGCCAATACTGCGGACGGTGTGGCCATGGTATTGGAGGCTGGTCTGCCTCTGGAGGATATGGAGTTCGTCCAATTCCATCCCACGGGCATTGCCAAGCAGGGCATTCTTATTTCTGAGGCCGCCAGGGGTGAGGGTGGTTACCTTATAAATGATAAGGGCGAGAGGTTCATGGAAAAATACGCTCCCGACAAGATGGAGCTGGCTCCCAGGGATATCATTTCCCGCTCTATCTGGACAGAGTTCGTGGAGGGCCGGGGAATTGGTGGTGAGCGGTGTGTCCACCTGGATTTGAGGCATCTGGGCGCCGAGAAGATCAAGGAGAGGCTGCCCCAGATTCGGGAGTTGGCCATGAAGTTTGCCGGTGTGGATCCCATTGATGAGCCTATTCCCATTCAGCCCACGGGTCATTATTCCATGGGCGGAATTCCCACCGATATTAACTGTAGGGTTCTGGCTGACGGCAAATCCAAGTGGCTCAGGGGTATGTGGGCTGCTGGTGAGTGTGCTTGTGTCTCCGTCCATGGTGCCAATAGGCTGGGAACTAACTCCCTGTTGGATGCCTCCGTCCATGGCAAGAGAGCAGGTAAGGACATAGTGGAGTACCTGTCTGTGGTGGAGTGCTTCGAGCCCCTGCCTATGGACTGTGCCAAGAGGGCCGTAGATAAGGTGAACTGGGTTCTCAACGCTGATGGTCCTGAGAGGCCAAGCGAGCTGAGGGAAATCCTTCAGGACAACATGTATGAGCTGTGCGGGGTCTTCAGGAACGAGGAGGACCTCACCAAGATGTACGACATCATTAAGGATCTCCAGAAGCGCTACCAGAACATCCACATTGAGGATAAGTCCAAGGTCTTCAACACCCACCTTATGGAAGCCCTGGAGCTCGGCCATCTCTTGGAGGTGGCGGAGGTTATCGTGGCAGGTGCCCTGAATAGGACGGAGTGTAGGGGAGCCCACTGGCGTACCGATTGTCCTGGTAGGGACGACGAGAACTGGTTGAAGCACACCCTGGCCTGGAAGACGGAAGAGGGTATCAAGTTTGACTACAAGCCGGTGGTCATCACCCGCTTCGTTCCCGAGGTAAGGAAGTACTGAGGAGGGCAGCGATGGCTGAGTATATCTTCAGAATATTCAGGTACGATCCCGAGAAGGACGAGGGTACCAAGGGCAGGGTTCAGGAGTACAAGATCGAGGTTGAAAAAGGCTGGACCGTCTTGGACGCTCTCAATTACATTAAATGGCATGTGGACGGCTCCCTGTCTTACAGGCGTGCCTGCCGCCATGGTATCTGTGGGTCCTGCGGTATGACTATCAATGGTAAAAACACTATCGCCTGTGAACAGCAGGTGGCTGACCTAGGTACCCAGGTCATCACTGTGGAGCCTCTAAGGGGTTTCCGGGTGATAAAGGACCTGATTGTGGACATGGAGCCTTTCTATGACAAGCTCTATGCCATCAAGCCCTATCTCATCACTTACACGCCTCCTCCCACAGATAAAGAGAGGCTCCAGTCTCCCGAGGACAGAAAGCTCCTGGATGGCAAGTATGAGTGCATCCTGTGTGCTTGTTGTACTTCTTCTTGTCCTACTTACTGGGCGGACAAAGAGTTCTTGGGGCCCAATGCTCTTATGAAGGCTGCCCGCTTTGTCCTAGACTCCAGGGACGAAGGATGGGAGGAGAGGGTTAATGCCATAGACGACAAGCATGGAGTCTGGCGTTGCCATACCATCTTTAACTGCGTAGAGGCCTGTCCTAAGGAGCTCAATGCCACCAGGGCTATAGTGGAACTCAGGAGACTCATGCTTAAAGGGCGTTTGTAGGTGTCTATGAGTAAGTTGGGGATTTAGAATGATGGGGGGCCACCCCGTGGTCCCCCCAATTCTTTGAAGGAGGTAAGGGCTAGATGAAGGTTCATGAGTATCAGGCCAAGGAGATCTTTAAAGAGTACGGGATCCCTGTTCCCAAGGGTGGATTGGCCACCACTCCCCAAGAGGCCAGAAAGGTGGCCGAAGAGGTAGGTGGTAACCTCTGGGTGGTTAAAGCCCAGATCCATGCCGGTGGTAGGGGTAAGGGGGGTGGCGTCAAGCTGGCCCGTTCCTTGGACGAGGTGGAGCAGGTGGCCAGTCAAATCATTGGCATGACTCTGGTGACCCACCAGACAGGTCCCGAGGGGAAGCTGGTGAAGAAGGTTTTGGTGGAGGAGGGGCTCAATATTGAAAAAGAGCTCTACCTGGGCATGGTTATTGACCGCTCTACTGAGTGCCCCGTCATGATGGCCTCTACCGAGGGTGGTGTGGAGATTGAGAAAGTGGCTGCCGAGACTCCTGAGAAGATCCTCAAGGCGTACGTCGACCCTGCCCTGGGTATGCTGCCCTTCTATGCCAGGAAGCTAGCTTTTGGGTTGGGGCTTTCTGGTGATCTCCTCAAAAAAGGCATCAGCTTTATGACAAACCTTTACAAGGCCTTTATTGAAAAGGACGCCTCCCTGGCGGAAATCAACCCCTTGGTCATTACTAAAGAAGGTGACATTATTGCCTTGGATGCCAAGATGAATTTTGACGACGACGCCCTCTATCGCCATCCCGATATAGCCGCCATGAGAGATTTGGATGAAGAGGATCCCTTGGAGGTGGAGGCCAAGAAGTATGACCTCAACTATATTAAGCTAGATGGCAACATCGGTTGTATGGTGAATGGCGCTGGATTGGCCATGGCCACTATGGATATTATCAAGATCTACGGTGGTGAGCCTGCCAACTTCCTGGATGTGGGCGGTGCTGCTAGTGCTGAGAGGGTGGAAAACGCTTTCCGTATTCTCTTGTCCGATCCCAACGTCAGGGCGGTGTTGGTCAACATCTTTGGCGGTATCGTGAGGTGTGACAGGGTGGCCAGTGGTATTGCCCAGGCTGCCAAGAACCTCAAAGTGGAAGTTCCCATGGTGGTGCGTCTGGAGGGGACCAATAGGGATGAGGGGATGAAGATTCTCCAAGAGTCTGGTCTCTCTTTTATTACGGCCACCAGTATGGCTGAGGCGGCGGAGAAAGTGGTGCAGGCCGCCGGGCTCAAGTAAAGACGGGGAAAGGAGGGCGGTCCATGAGTATTCTTGTCAATAAAGATTCCAGAGTGGTGGTCCAGGGAATCACGGGTAAGGAAGGGACCTTCCACACTCAGCAGTGTATAGAGTATGGCACCAATGTTGTGGCGGGAGTCACCCCCGGCAAGGGTGGTACTATGTGGGAGGGTAAGGTTCCCGTTTATAATACCGTGGCCGAGGCGGTGGAGAAGGAAGGGGCCAACGCAGCCCTTATCTTTGTGCCCCCTGCATTTTGTGCCGACGCTGTTGCCGAAGCAGTGGACGCCGGCGTAGAGGTGATTGTCACCATTACCGAGGGGATTCCTGCCCTTGACATGATGAAGGTGAAGCGCTCTATGAAGGGTAAGAGCGTGCGCATGGTGGGTCCCAACTGCCCTGGCGTTATCACTCCTGAAGAGTGTAAGCTAGGGATTATGCCTGGGTACATCTTTAAGAAGGGGCCTGTGGGTCTCATCTCTAGGTCGGGTACTCTCACTTATGAGGCGGTGTGGCAGTGTACTGAGAGGGGAATTGGTCAGTCTACTTGTATCGGGATCGGCGGTGACCCCATTGTCGGGTCCACCCAGGTGGATTTGTTGAAGCTCTTTAATGAGGATCCCGAGACAGAATTGGTGGTCCTTATAGGTGAGATTGGGGGTACCGCTGAGGAAGAGGCTGCCGAGTATATAAAGGAGGAGTTCACCAAGCCTGTGGTGGCGTTTGTTGCTGGCCGTACAGCTCCACCGGGGCGACGCATGGGGCATGCAGGGGCCATTATAGCTGGGGGTAAGGGTACGGCTGCAGAGAAGATAGCTGCCCTTAAGGAGGCCGGCGTGCATGTGGCTGAGAGCCCGGCGGAGATTGGGGCCACTGTGGCGAGGGTTTTGGGCAAATAAGGGATAGGAGGAAGAGATGGCAACGGCTGAAAAGACTAAAAAGAAGAAGTTTCGCGGCGTGGTGCATGTGCTCCCTGAACGTTGCAAGGGGTGCAGGGTTTGTGTGGAGTTTTGTCCTACAGGGGCAATCACTATGTCCGATGGGTTTAACTCCCGGGGATTCCACTATCCAGAGTTTACCTATCCGGAGAAGTGCACGGGATGTGAGCTGTGTGGTATGTACTGTCCTGATTTTGCAATTTATGGCTACCGGGAGAAGATTGGGGAGGGCGAATGATGGCGGAGATCAAGTATACTACGGCCGATCCTAAGGGTGTTCTTACAGGGGTTCACTATATGGATGGCAACCACGCCGCCTGTGAGGGTGCTTTGGCGGCTGGGTGCCGTTTTGCTGCTGGTTATCCCATCACACCTTCCACGGAGGTTGTGGAGAGGTTTTCCGTCAGGATTCCCCTGGTAGGTGGTGTCTTCATCCAGATGGAAGACGAGATTGCTTCTTCTATCTGCCTTCAGGGTGCTGTTTGGGCTGGATTGAAGGCCATGACGGTTAGTTCGGGCCCGGGTATCTCCTTGATGCAGGAGCATGTGGGTCTGGCGGCTTGCCTGGAGACCCCTTGTGTGTTCGTCAATGTTCAGAGGGGAGGGCCCTCTACTGGTCTTCCTACTCTGCCGGGCCAGGCAGACATGCAGCAGTGCCGCTGGGGTTCCCACGGGGACTACGAGGTCATCGCCCTTTCTCCCAGTACCGTTCAGGAATGCTTCGACTTCATCATTGACGCATTCAACCTGGCAGAGATCTACAGGGTGCCCGTGTTCTTCCAGATGGACGAGTGCGTGGGCCACATGACTGAGAAGGTGATCATTCCCGAGGCCGACAAGATCAAGGTGGTGGAGAGGCGCTACACCAGCAAGCCTCCTGAGGAGTATCTGCCCTATAAGCCCGATCCCGATCTGGTGCCCGAAATGGTAAAGGCAGGAGACGGCTACAGGTTCCATGTTACAGGTCTCACCCACGACGAAAGGGGCTATCCCGTCATCAATGCCCAGGCCCAGAAAGAAATGGTCTATCGTCTGGTGGAGAAGATCGAGAAGAATGCTCCCAAGATCTGGAAGTTTGAGGAAGAGGACATCGATGGAGCCGACGTGGTGGTCCTCTCTTATGGCATCTCCGCCAGGGTGGCTCTCAAGGCAATTGAGATGGCCAGGGAGAAGGGTGTTAAGGTGGGTCGCATGAGACTCATCGTGGTGTGGCCCTTCCCCGAGCCCCGCGTGAAGGAGGTTGCCAACAGTGTGAAGGCAATTGTGGTGCCTGAGCTCAATATTAGGGGCCAGATCGCCAGGGAAGTGGAGAGGATTGCAGAGGGCGTTTGCAAAGTGGTGAGAGTGCCCCACGCTGGTGGTACTGTCCACGACCCTGAGCAGATTTTTGATGCTATTATGGAGGCGGCAAGATGAGCGTTGAGGAGAAGGTAAAAGAGAATCCTGTTGAGGAGTTTCTGAGAACGGATCGTTTGCCCCATGTCTGGTGTCAGGGATGCGGGATAGGAACTACGGTTAACTGTTTCGCCAGGGCAGTGAGGAAGTGTGGTATTCCTTTGGAGAAGCTGGCTATTGTTTCAGGTATATGTTGCACTGGAAGGGTGGCGGGTTATCTGAAGCTTGACTCCTTCCATGTGACGCATGGGAGACCCATTCCTTTCGCTACTGGATTGAAACTCGCCAATCCTGAGTTAACTGTGGTGGTTTATTCGGGTGATGGTGATATTGCTGCTATTGGGGGGAACCATCTGATAAATGCGGCGAGGCGGAATGTGGACATCACAGTGATCATGCTGAATAACTTTACTTATGCCATGACGGGTGGGCAGGTTACTCCTACAGCGCCCTATGAAAGCATTAACACCACTGCCCCATATGGGGCGTATGAGAAGCCTTTTAACTTGCCCCACTTAGTTGCGTCCTGTGGAGCTGTATATGTGGCCCGCTGGACTGCATATCACGTGGTGCAGCTCACAAAGGCCATGGTAGAGGCCATGAATAAGAAGGGCTTCTCATTTATAGAGGTGATCTCCCCCTGTCCCACTATCTTCCTGAGACGTAACCGCTTGGGTGACGCCATAGCCGAGTTGAAGTTCTACAAAGAACATAGTGTGATAAAGCATGGGGCGGATACAAGCGAAGTGGGCTGGGATGAGACAAGGCCAGACGAGATCATTGTGGGGAAGTTCGTTGATGTAGAGAGGCCGGACTTCATAGAGGCAATGAACACTCACTTGTCCAAGAGACTGGGTGACAAGTATGTATGGTGGGGGAAGAAGTGATGGGTAGGATAGAGGTAAGAATAGGAGGGTTTGGAGGCCAAGGGGTCATCCTGATGGGAGTCATAATGGGGAAGGCGTACTCTATCTTTGAGGGAAAGGAGGCTACCCTTACTCAAAGCTTTGGGCCTGAGGCTAGGGGAGGTGCCTGTTCTGCCCAGGTGGTCTTGGAGGATACCAAGGTCCTCTATCCCTACACCACCAACGTGGATTGTCTTATAGTGATGTCGCAAGAAGCTTATACCACTTATTATCCGAGGCTAAAGGATGACGGGATCTTGCTCATAGAGGAGGAATTGGTGAAGCCTGGGGAACTGAAGCCAAATCAGAAGGTGTACGGTATTCCCTCTACCAGAATTGCTGAGGAAGTGGGAAGGGCTATGGTACAGAACATCGTGATGCTGGGATTTTTTACAGCAGTCTCAGGTATAGTAGGTAGAGAGGCCATGAGAAGAGCAGTCGAGAGTAGTGTTCCATCTCACACCATTGATATGAACTTGAGGGCATTTGACAGGGGATATGAGTACGGTGTGGAAAAGTACGGCCAGAAGTAGGAATGGCTGTGTAGTGTAGAAGAGGGGGGTCTCCTAGGAGAGACCCCCTCTTTTGCTTAGTGGTTCTCTCTTTCAAAGGCAGGGACCTCTTTCATAGGATTCTCCTGTAGGGCTAATTCTACTACCTGATCCATGTGCTCCACAGGGAGAAAGGTTATGCTCTTTTTCACCTCCTCAGGCATATCGGTGAGGTCTACCAGGTTCTTCCGAGGGATGATTACCTTCCTGATCCCTGCCCTCTTGGCTGCTAGAGATTTCTCCCTCAGACCGCCGATGGGTAGTACTCTACCGGTGAGGGTGATCTCCCCTGTCATGGCTACGTCTTTTCGGGTGGGGATTTTGGTGAGGGCCGAAATAAGGGCTATGGCCAGGGTGATTCCCGCTGAAGGACCATCTTTAGGTATGGCCCCTGCGGGTACATGGATGTGGAAGTCATGTTTGTAGTAAAAGTCGGAGGGAATCCCCAGTTGTTGGGCCCTGGTTCGTATGTAGTCCACGGCTGCCATGGCCGACTCTTTCATGACGTCGCCTAGCTGGCCCGTGAGGGTGAGTTTTCCCTTGCCAGGCATGACTGTGGCTTCCACGTGGATGATGTCCCCGCCCGTGGGAGTCCAGGCCAGGCCTATGGCCACACCCACTTCCTCTTCTTTCATGGTTTCTGTCTCTGGATGGTGTCTGGGCGAGCCCAGGTACCTCCCCACAGACTTAGCAGTGATTTTGAAGGGGCCCTCCTCTCCTTCGGCGATTCTCCTGGCCACCTTCCTGCATATGGAGCCAATCTCCCTCTCCAGGTTCCTCAAGCCTGCTTCTCTGGTGTAGAGGCGAATGATCTTTCGGATGGCCTCATCGGAGAAGGATATATCCTTTTCATTTAATCCATTGGCCTCTCTCTGTCTGGGTATGAGATAGCGCTTGGCAATGGCCACCTTGTCCTCTTCGGTATAGCCAGGAATCTCTATCACCTCCATCCTGTCTAGGAGGGGGGAGGGGATGGTATCCATGATATTGGCGGTGCAGATGAACATCACTTTGGAGAGGTCAAAGGGCACTCCCAGGTAGTGGTCCACGAAGGCGTGGTTTTGTTCAGGATCTAGGACCTCTAGGAGGGCTGAGCTGGGGTCTCCTCGGAAGTCAATTCCCAGCTTGTCCACCTCGTCTAGCACAAATACGGGATAGTTAGAGCCGGCTTGCTTTATGCATTGGATGATCTTGCCAGGCAGAGCGCCGATGTAGGTTCTGCGATGGCCTCGGATCTCTGCCACACCCCGGACACCGGCCAGACTGATGCGGACAAACTTCCTGCCTAGAGCCCGGGCAATGGAGCGTCCTAGTGAGGTTTTGCCCACACCAGGGGGACCCACGAAGCAAAGGATGGGTCCTTTGGCCGACTTTTTCAGCTTGAGAACACTGAGGTACTCCAG
>Ga0164310_10001668_pt1 | contig 12692 bp, 12 predicted proteins | sample GuaBasSedimGuay1_FD_121795 | JGI IMG/M metagenome (GOLD analysis project Ga0164310, IMG submission 121795) | Subseafloor sediment microbial communities from Guaymas Basin, Gulf of California, Mexico - Guay1, Core 4569-9, 0-3 cm | ecosystem: Environmental > Aquatic > Marine > Hydrothermal vents... | reverse complement strand
ATTTAAAGGAGTAGAGGGTATGAGATGTTTGTAAAAATATTTTTTATATTTTAATATAGTCAATGATAAATAAAGTAAGACTCCCAAACAAAAACAGACTTTAACCAATTTTTTAGAATAAAAAGCTAAAGATAAAAATACAAAAAAATTTATAGAAAAAAGTCTTTCTAAATAAAGGAGCAATTTCTCTTTATCAATTCTCATCTACTTACTTAAAGAATTATTATACTGGGGGAGAATTTCTTTAATCTTCTCAATTATCTTATCCTCAGCCATTAGATTGGAAAACCTTTCTAACTCTTTTATCTTTCGGCGCAATAAAGAAGGGTTAAACTCATCAGGTTGAGCAATATAAATTTTATTATGTCTGGTAGCCTTGTCTTTCTCAATATTAAGAAACAACTCCTCAGAAAGTTTCTCTCCCGGTCTTAAGCCAATGAATTCTATAGGGATATCTGTGTAAGGCCTAAGCCCTGAAAGAGTAATTAAATCTTTAGCCAAATCTAATATCTTTATAGGTTGGCCCATATCTAAGATAAAAACCTCTCCTCCTTTTCCCATAGCTGAAGCTTGAAGCACTAACTCTACAGCCTCTTTTATACTCATAAAATACCTTTCTGCTTCTGGATGAGTAACAGTAACTGGGCCTCCCTCTTCAATCTGCTTTTTAAATAAGGGAACAACGCTTCCCTTTGAACCTAACACATTGCCAAAACGAACCGCCATAAATTTCGTCCGACTCCTCTTTGCCTTTGCCTGAAGAAGCATCTCAGCAATCCTCTTTGTAGCCCCCATAATTGAGGTAGGATTAACAGCTTTATCAGTAGAGATAAATACAAAACTTTCTACCCCGTAATGTTCAGAAGCATATATAAGATTACGAGTAGAAATAATATTATTTTTAACAGCTGAAGAAGGATTAGTTTCCATTAAAGGGACGTGCTTAAAAGCTGCTGAATGAAATACTATCTGGGGTCTAAACTTAGAAAAAATGTGTTTTAATAAACTTATATCTTTAACATCTCCTATAATTTCTTTGAAAGAAACTTGAGGGTATCTTTGCTTAAGTTCTACACTTAAAAAATATACATCATTCTCATTATAATCAAGAAGGATAAGTTGAGAAGGCCCAAAAGATGCTACTTGCCTCGTGAGTTCTGAGCCGATTGAACCTCCTGCCCCTGTAATTAACACACACTTTCCTTTGAGATAAGAACTTACTTCCCTCTCGTCTATCTCAACCATCTCTCTACCCAAAAGGTCTTCAGGTTTTACCTCTCTTAACTTTATCTCTAATTCTCCACTTATAATTTTATGAAGGCCAGGAACAATCTTAATCTTCACCTCAGGAATTTGGCAGTAAGAAATTATGTCTCTAATAACCTCTCCTTTTGCTGAGGGGATAGCAATAATTATCTCCTCAACCTGATACTTCTCTACTATAAAAGGAATATCTTTTCTTGTTCCTAAAACCTTTACTCCATGAATTCTTAGATTCCTCTTAGCTGGATTATCATCTATAAATCCTATTATATTAAGATTTATGTGAGGATTTCTTCTACATTCTCTTAATACCAAGACTCCAGCTTCTCCTGCTCCTATAATAAGAACTCTCTTAGTCTTCTTCTGTTTAGAGAAACCTACCCTTTCTCTAAATATCCTGGCAACTAATCTAACTCCTCCGGTTAAGCCTAAACATATCCCCCAATCTAAGATAAATATTGAACGAGGAAAGCCTATAATCCCATGAAGAAAAACAACAAACAAGACAAATATTGTAGTGGCGAAAAAATTAGCTTTTAAAATCTGCCATAAGTCAAAAACACTTACATACCTTAAAGAAGAACTAAATACACCAAAATAATAAAAGACTAAGACTTTTATTATAATTAAAACAGGAAGAGTTTTCAGAATAACGGAAGTATATCCTTTAATCGAGAAATCAAAACGAAGGAGAAAAGACAAATAATAAGAAATGGCAATTAGAAAAATATGAAGAAGTATAATTAAGGGATAACGGTATCTTCTTAAGAACTTCAATTTATGCCCCTTTATAAGCTACCGCATATATTATCTTATAATCTCTATTAATAACTTCGGGATTAATAGGTGTGGGAGATAAATACGTAGTTAAGTCCTTTTTAATTTCTTTGGGAAGGATTTGGAGCTTGCCAAAAAATAATCTTTTAAGAAATGCTTTTCCTTCCATTGTCTTAGGGATTAAATTAAATGAACTTGCTACTCTTTTCAAGAAAGAAATTAACTTATCTTTAACCGAGCCGGAATCTGCAAAGAACCCACCATACATTTCAACCTTAGAGAAATATTTAGTTAGTAGACTGTTAAGCTCAAAAACTGAAAAATATTTTTTACTAAAAGCCGAAGGATGAAAATCCCGCCAATCCTTATTTACTGTCCCAATAAGCAAAATCCCTCTGGGCCTCAATACCCTGTAAGCCTCTCTTACAAATTCTTTAGGTTCTTCTAAATAATATATTGCTTCATACAAAATTACTAAATCAAAACTCTCATCTTCAAACTCTAATTTTTGAGCATCCATCCTCTTAACCTCTATATTAAGCCTATCTTTATAGTGGTCTTTAGGAAACCTCAACACTTCCTCGTCAATATCCACCCCCACGACTCTATTAGCAACCTCTCCTAAATAGCCCAAACCAATTCCTGACCCACAAGCTACCTCTAAAACATCCCTTCCTTGAGCAAATTTAAAAGCGAAAGTATATCTTTGATAAATTCTCTGCAATTGCTCTAAACTTACTTTTTGCCCAGGAAGCTCAGTTACTTCAAAATATTTAGACTCTGTATCCATAAAATTTCTTTATAGTTTTAATAACATATTCAACCTGAGTTTCCTTTAATTCCGGATACATAGGAAGAGAAATCACCTCTCTGGCTAACTTCTCAGAAACAGGAAGTCTAAACTTATATAAATTAAGCCCCTTTTGGTGATGAAGAGCAATAGGGTCCTTAATCAAACATTCTACACCTTTACTCTTAAGGTATTTAAAAAGAGCGTCTCTTTTTTTTGCCCTAATTACATAATTTTGATATACATCATAATAAGAATTATCTGAACAGGGAGAAGGAGGGAGCTTTACCTCAGGACAATCTCTTAAGCCTTCATTATAAATCACAGCAAGCTTTCTTCTTCTTTCAATCCATTTGGGAAGGTACTTTATCTTTATATTCAAAACCGCTGCCTGAAGATTATCCAATCTGCCGGTGAAACCATATCTTACTATATTAGTCTTAGTCTTTTGACCATGGTCTCTTAAAAGAAGAACTTCTTGATAGATTTTTTTGCTATTGGTAGCTAATGCTCCTCCATCACCAAAACAACCCAAGATTTTAGCTGGATAAAAACTGAAAGTACTTGCCACTCCAAATGAACCAATCATCCTTCCTTTAAATCTTGCACCTAAAGCCTGGGCTGAATCTTCAATAACAGCTAAGTTATATTTTTTGGCTACCCTCAAAAGCTTCTGCATATCGCAACTTCGACCGTTAAGATGGACTGGTATTATTGCCTTTGTATTAGAAGTTATAGCTTCTTCCAGCCTATCCATATCCATAGTATAATCATCTTCTTTAACATCTATCAATACAGGCTTGGCCTGACAATGCACAATTGCTGCTACTGTAGCTACAAAAGTATGAGAAACAGTAATAACCTCATCACCCCTTCCTATACCTATTGCCTTCAAAGCAAAGATTATAGCATCTGTCCCATTGCTTAAGCCTACAGCATATTTTACTCCCAAAAAAGAAGAAAGCCTCTTCTCAAACTCTTCTACATCCTTGCGTAAAATCAAATCCCCTCTCTCCAATACTCTTCTAATTGCCTTATCAATCTCAGGCTTTAGGTTGTGGTATTGAAGAGGATAATTTACAAAAGGAACTTTATACTTCATTCTTCTTAAAGTCTTATATAGGCTGGGCCTCTTCTCTTATATTCCTTTTTAATCAAAACTTCAACCTCATCTAAAGTCTTTGGTGTATAAATCTTGATATTTGGCAAAGGTTTTAGAATTTTAATGTCTTCATCTTTCTCAATATTATGAGTAAAACCTAAAAATTTATAATACTTATACCCCCCTACTCCTACAATTTTAACATTTTCGTTATGATAACAAACATCGTCCCTTAACTGCTCATAACAGCGCATTATCGCAAAAGGGATAATCCCATACACATAGGGTTTCTTTCCACTTTTTGCTAAACCACTAGCTACCCCCATATAAGTCTGCTCAGCAATCCCACAGTTAAAATATTGGGCTGGAAACTTTCTTTGAAATTCTTCAAATAAATTAAAACCGGTATCATCGTTAAGAAGAATTATATCTTTATCTTTTTGGGCTAACTTTATCAGACTCTTAACAAATAGCTCTCTTAGCTTTCTCATAAAGCTCCTCAGTCAAATTATAATAATGCCACTCTAATTTATTTTCTGCGAAAGGAATACCTTTCCCTTTAACTGTATGACAAATTATTATATGTGGTTTATTTTTTACCAGAGAAAGCTTCCTAAAAGCCTTAAGCAAGGCTTTAAAATTGTGCCCGTCTGTCTCTTGGACATCCCACCTAAAAGCTCTCCATTTTTCTACCAAAGGCTCTAAGTTTAATACCTCGTTTGTCTTTCCAAAGGCTTGAAGTTTATTATAATCTACAATAATTACTAAATTGTCTAACTTATGATGCGAAGCAAATAAAGCTGACTCCCAGGTAGTTCCACAATCTAACTCTCCATCTGAAATTAAACAGAATACCCTGCTTTTCTTCTTATCTAATTTCTTAGCCAAGCTCATTCCTATTGCTACAGGCAAACCATGACCTGCAGAACCAAAGGAATGTTCTACTCCGGGCACAGTATGATGAACTAATCCCCAATATTTGGAATCTGGCTCATAATAGTTTTTTAATAAATCTTTCCACTCAATTATGCCTTCCTCAGATAATATTGAATACAGAGCAGCAGCTGCCCAACCTTTGCTCAATAAAAATTTATCCTCTCTCCTCATTACTTTAAAATAAAGTGTTACTAAGATTTCTATACAAGACATACAAGAACCTAAATGGCAAGCCTTATGCTGAAATAATAAATCTATTACTTTTAACCTGATTTTCTTGGCTATTTTTTCTAACTCCATAGAAAAATTAAAAAGTATTAGGAAAAATTCTAAAAATAGTTTTGGCTATTATCTTCAAATCTAACCACAAAGACCTATTCTCTACATATTCCTTCTGAAGTTTTAATTTAGTAGGTCTAATTTTCTCCTGATAAGTCTTCTCAGGGTCAGAGCTTCCCTTTAAAACTTCCTCTTCACGAATATCCCACAAAGAAGCTAAGTCGGTAATTCCCGGTTTTACCGATAAGATTTTCTCTCTTTCCTCTTTAGTCATCATACCTACATAAAAGGGGACCTCAGGCCGGGGACCTACAATGCTCATCTCTCCTTTTAGAACATTAATAAATTGAGGAAGTTCATCTAACTTATACCTCTTTAAAAACTTTCCAATATTAGTTAAACGAGGGTCATCCGCAGAAGTTGAAGGACCTCCAAGTTTGTCAGCATTTACAACCATAGTCCTAAATTTAAACATTTTAAAGGGCCTGCCTCCTCTGCCAATTCTAATGCCTCTATAAAAAACAGGGCCTCTGTCTTCTTTTTTTATCAATAAAGCTATTAGCAAAAATAAAGGAGCTGTAATCACTAAGCTTGAAAGAGAAAATGTAATATCAATTATCCGTTTCCACACTCTCTCTTTAATATATTATTTTCTGAACCAACTCACTACTTCTTTTCAATATTCCTGAAAAATATTTAATTAAAAACAAAAACTCTCTTTAACTTATAAAAAGAACGCTTAAAGAGTTCAATGTCTTTCTCATCAATCATATCTAAAAATTTCAATATTAAGTATTGTAACATAAAAAATAAGATTATAAAGAGCAAAACCGAAAAAAAGCCTCCTTCCGTAAAAATGAGCACAAAGAAACCTATTCCTATAGCAGTTAGAAAAGAATAAAAAAGAAATTTAATATATTCTTTTCTAAACAGATTAACTCTATTATAACGACACAGTTTATAATAAGCTATCCCTTTCATTAAAAAAATACTTATAATGGCAGTAATTCCTGCGCCTTTAATTCCTAAACGAGGAATCAGAAGAAAATTAAAAGATATACTAAAAAGAGCTCCAATAAAAGTATAAAAAGCAACAAACTTAGTATCTCCTAACCCGATATTCATTGCTTCAGTAGCGCCAAAAAGGGTGTATATTAAGTATCCTATAAGAAGTAATCTTAAAACAAGAGTTCCTTGAACATAGTCTTTTCCAAAAAGACCTAAAAAGAACTCCGGGAAAAATATAATAGTAAATATTACTCCTGAAGTTAGAATAAAAATCCATTTAGTATTTCTTAAATACAGTTCGTTAATCTTTAAATTATCATAACTAATCTCTTTAAGATTCTTAGCAATCACTGGAGTAAATATATCCATATTGCCTAATAAAAGCAGAGGGGTAAGTCTTGCTATCCTAAAGGCTATATTGTATATGCCTACTTTATAAGGCCCCAAGAAATAGCCAATGAGCAGACTATCTGTATAAACTGTGACCAAAGTTAAAAAATCAAAGAAGAGAAGAGGCAAGCAAAATTTAAATATCTCTTTTAAAAAGAAAAAGGAAACTTCTATCTTAGTAAATAGTTTACGAGACCATAGAAAAAAAATCGAAATTAGCCCCGCTATCCAGAAAGAGAATAAATATATAAAAGCTATTTTAAGAAGACTAATTTTAGTAAATACTAAAAGCACAACCCCAAAAAACCACAAAAGACTGGGGAAAAAAGAATTTATCAGCCGAGAGAGCCGTATATCCTCATAGCCCTGAAAAATGGCTCCTACTGTCTCTATAAATGCTAAGGGAATGAAAGTAAATGAGGTTATCTTAAGAATTGCAGAAAGAGAAGGAATTCTAAAAAGCCTACCAGCATAAGAGGAAAGCCCGTATAAGCTCAAACAAACCCCTGCAGATACCAGAATACTTAAGAATAGGCTTGAACCTATGACTTTATCTATTTCAGCTAATTTTCTCTCAGCTCTATAATTAGCGATAAATCTAGATAAACCTCGATTTAAACCTAAAAAAGAGATTACATTCCCAAAACTAAGAATCAGAAAATTTAAGGCCCATACCCCATAAGAACCTGCTCCTAATTTTCTAGCTAAAATTAAATTAGCAAGAAAAAGAAAGACAACCCTAAAAACAACTCCACTTGCTCCATAAAAAGAGCCTCTGGCTAAGCTTACTTCGTCTCTAAGTTCATAGTTACCTTTAGCTTCCATAAGTAGAATCAAATATATCCAAGGGTATGGAGATGTCTTTTTACTTTATCCTCGCTAATCTCGGCCAACACTCTTTCTCCTGCAGATGTTATTTTTTTACGAGGATATTTTTCTACTACTAACCAAGGAACTTCAATTAATTCTCTTATTCTGGGCCCAGAATGTCCATAGATACGAACAGGGAAAAATTTAACCTTGCCTCCGAAAGATTCCCCATGGTCTGAGGTAATAACTGTCTTGCCTTTAAGCTCTTCTAACAATTTCTCTACATAGACTAAAACTTCTTTCAGGTTATCTTTATAAGCTTTCATTAAAAAATCCTTAGTAACCCTTCCCATAGCAAACATATAAAAAGGATTCTTTCTTTTGTCAAACCTGGTCTCTCCTATAAAAGGGTCATGAGGCTGGAGAAAATGGATAATAAGACGCTTATTCGGATAAAGGTTGTTGATTCTCTTTGCTTCCTCATAAACCGTCTGAGGGAGAACTGTCCCGTATCTTTCCAGCTCTTCATCAGGAGCTATATAAACAGTCTTATAGAAACACTCCTTAACTTCCAAGATAAAAGGGTTAGAAGAGACATAAATGGTCTCAGCAAAATATTTTCCTGAAAAATTTTCTCTTAAAAACATCCAGGTATGAGAACCCCGAGATATTTTCTTCTCCAAAACTCCTTTTATCCAGTCTACTTCTTTAAATGTATCATATCTACAAGCATCTAAAATAATCAAATTATCCCAATCTTCATCCATCACATAAATACCTTCATTCTTCTCCCTTATTATGTAATGAAAGAAGCCTCTGACAAAAAGAGACGGCAATCTAAAATACCACCACTCTTCTTTATACCATCCACCTTTTAATTCTCTAACCGCCTTCTTTACTAAACCAAGTAACCCCATAATTTCTCTCCCCCCTTTAGATAAAATACTTTAATCATGCATAGACCTTCTGCCTCGCCAGACCTTACAGGGTAAAAATAACATAACTAACCCTAAAAAAGAACCTACCCCATACCCTATATGCCGTAAAACAAACACCACAGGAGATACCCAAAGATAAGCTATCTTCTTTTTAGTAAAAACTAAATGAAAAGGAGCTAAAATATTAGAAATAGCATATACCCCAATTATAGAGAGAAAGGCCAACCTAAATAAAGGGAATTTAAAAGCTAACGGCCCAGAAACAACCAAGCTCTCTAAAAAAATAAGAGGCACAATATGTCGTAAGGAAAAGCCTTGGCTTTTAAATCTCAAAACATAAATTGCCCATACTCCGTCAGCAAAATTATGTCTAAAGAAAGTTTTTAAATCTGCATCTGCGTAGTACTTTATCACGATATCAGGAACAACAAGAATCTTTCCGCCTGCTTGTTTTAGGCGCTTATTAAAATCCAAATCTGAACTTCCCGAAAGCTCCTCATTAAAAATCCCTATCTTCTCAAACACTTCTCGTTTATAACAACCAAAAGCAGTCGTATCTGCCCAGCGAGGTTTTTTTTGTACCAACCTTTACATAAGAATTCCCTGAAGCAAAAGGGTGAGAAACACCATTGGCTATAGCGTTTGCTATGAAAGTATCACACTTAGGTATTATCTCCAAAATCCCTCCTACATTATTTGTGTTATACTCCTGCATATACCTAACACATTTAAAAATATAATCTTTTGAATAGATCAAATGGGCACTGATTAAAGCAATTAAATCTCCTCTTGCATTAGCAATACCTTTATTAAAGGCTGATGAAGATATAATTTCAGGATTATCCAAAATATTTATAAAAGTGTACTTTTCAGTGGAACTCTGCAAAATATTCTGTGCGTTATCCTTACTCATTCCATCAGCAAGCAGAACTTCTAAAGAATCTTTAGAGTAATTCTGCGCAATGAGAGAATTAAGACCCTCGCCAATAAAGGCTTCCTCATTCCGACAAGGAACTATCATTGAAATGAAAAGAAGATTATTTTGTAAATTCTCCATAAACTTTTAAGAACTATCGCTCTCTAGCCCCAATTATATTCTCCATATATTCAAAGATCTTATTAGAAATCAAAAAGAATATCTCTCTTTTCACCCCTTAAATATATAAGGTTGAAGGCATTACATTAAAATTATCTCCTTCTCTTTCCAATGTGTTTCAAAAAGAGGATGTTGATGAATATTTATTCATGCGACATAAATTTCTTGCGCAAAAGGTAAATACTGTAAAGAATCTTCTTGTAATAGATGTTTTCACCGAAAATGGCGAATAATATTCTTTTAGTGGTAATTAAAAATGTGCCGAGCAGTAGTTTTAAGATAAAGATTATACTATTCATTTTCCCATAGAATAAGTTTATTACCTGTCGTTCTATATATCTACGATATTCCATATTAATTTGGTTAGAAACTCCGCCTAATCGAAAAACAGAAAGGATACAATCCACATATTTAATCTGAAAAAGGTTTTGCTGACGCAATCTTTCCCAAAATTCTGTATCCCCGGCTACTTTGAAAAGAGGATTATAGAGTACGGACTGGTATATTCTTTTGCTAATTAATACTGCCTGGTGAGGAGGATTGTATTGATACACCCTTTTCTCATCTATGGGCCAAACCCAATCAAGGAGTTCGTCTCGAAAAGCAATTCTCACTTTAGCGACTATTAAAAGCGGCTTTTCTTTTTCATCAACTGCCAGATGCAAAACCTTTTCAATGGCATCTTCAGAATAGAGATAATCACCAGCATTAAGGTAGAAGACATAATCTCCCCGAGCAATTTTAGTACCTTTATTCATTGCATCATAAATCCCTTTATCCGGTTCACTTTTCCAGTAAGTAATTTGGGACTCGTATTTTTTGATGATTTCCAAACTTTTATCGGTTGAGCCACCGTCAATAATGATATATTCGATCTTCTTATAGGTCTGATTAACAACACTCTGAATGGTCTGCTCAAGATATTTTTCATTATTTAAACAAATAGTGATAATACTAACTAAGGGTTTGTCTTTCATTTTTAACCCAGATAACCTAATGTTTTCAGCCGTTTTTTAATTATTTCCTCTTCCTTAGAAGAAAAAGAAGTTTGTTCTTCTCTATGTACCACAGGCTTTTTAAATCTTGGTTTTCTTACCCCAGGTTCAGATTCGGCATTAAAAATTTCCATGAGAACTCTACCATCCATATCGGTAGAAAGAGGGAGATCAAACATATGCAATATCGTTGGGGTAATATCAATTATTTGCAAGTTTTCCAACTCCTGCTTATTCTTGATATCCGAACCAGAAGCAATAAAGATTCCGTAAGGGTCATGAATATATTTATCGTTATCAGTGATAACTTTATCGTAGGCTCGGAAATCAGGAGCATAATTTTCCTCCGTCTCTACGAATAAATCAGGGATATAACGCGATGAATCAGGATATAGTTCCTCTTTTCTCCAAACATTCTTGACTACTCGTACTTTCCCATCTTTGAACTCCATTAATCTATCTATTAAATCCTGTTTAATAATCTCTTCATCCGAATCAACTATCCCCTGATCAAAATTTTTCTTACTATGAATCCAGATTCCCATAAAATTAGAACTAGTATCGGCCAAAGAAAAAGCCTTTGTCTCATCCCATTTTATGTCAGCTGAGATCGCTTCAGGATCAAAATGAGAAAAGTGGTGTGTTACTCTACTGAGAAATCTGTACCCAGCCATTAAAAGGGGCTTAAGTTTATATTTTGTTAAGGTCCTGACAATTTTTAAGGATTTATTCTCTTTTCCAAACTTGAGATAGCCGGTTTCTTTTAGAAATGTATTTATATTGAAATTCTTTTTGACCCTGCGCGCACCATGATCGCTGACAATAAAAAGATTCCAATTGTTTTTATCTACCATTTTTAGTATTGGTGCAATATATTTATCAACTAAGATATAAGTCTCTTCTATTGCTCTTCTATCGCCCAGATGCATTGCAATGTCGGTCAACCTAATTACCCAGACAAAAAGTTGCCAGTCCTTTCTTTTCAGTAATTCGCTTGCTACCCTCACCCTCTCCTTAAAGTTGTATTTTGCGGCTTTTAAGCGTTGGGAATTAGTAACAATTTTCTCCAATGGCTTAATCTCCATCTTTATCCCCAAATCCTCAGGATAGGTCTGAAAAGTACCAAAATCACTGCCAATTACAAAACCATTTATCTTATAAACCGGATTTGTGCCGGGAACATTAACAAGACCGGTCCTTAAACCCTCTTTGCCCAATAATGTCCAAAGCATATCCTTTTTCCATTGCGTAGAAGTAAAAACTTTCATTCGATAATCGCTTTCCAAGCGTGAGAAACCAACTGCTCCCAATTTACCCGCATTTTTCCCAGAAAACATTGCTATCCACGCAGGAATGGTAATTGGCGGAATTGTGCTCTTTAACTTACCGAAACAACCCTGCTCCATCACCCTTTTGAAATTATTCAAATTCCCTCTTTTGATGAGGGATTTAACAATTCTACTATCCATTCCGTCAACTCCAATGACTAAAATTTTTCTCATCTTTTCTTGACTAACCTTATTAACCCGTAACTTGAACCAAGGCCATAAGTCAAATGAAGAGTAGCAAATATTATAAACATTAGAAAGAAATATTTTATACTTCTCTTCTTGATGGCTATCTTCAGAGAGAAGTAAACATTAACTAAAATATAAGAGCCAATGATAATTGAAAATAACAAAAAAATGGGACGAAAGAAAAGTCCCATTATCCCTGTAATCATTAAACTCAAGACAAAAAATAAAGGAACAAAATGCCGTAAGGGAACCGACATTTTAAGATATTTGAAAGATGGAATAACCCAGAGGCCATTCCTAAAATTATGTTTACAGAATGAAGGAAAATCAGACCGCGCATAATAATAGGATATAATCTCTGGAACCAGGAGAAGTTTTGCGCCTGCCCTCTTTAGTTTTGAATTATAAATCAAATCCTCAGAGAATTCAATCTTCTCATCAAGAAACCCAACCCTGTTTAAAATCTCTTTTTTATAACAGCCGCTGAAAATTGTATTACTTTCTCTTGGTTCTTTACAGCCAATTCTGAAAAAAGAATCTCCTACACCAAAAGGATGAAATAAAGATAGAGCAATTGCTTGACCAAGAAAAGTATTATCCTGCGGAAGAGTTTTAATTATTCCGCCTACTGCATCGGCATTATATTTATTTAAGAAATTTATGCATTTGCTAACATAATCCGGAGGATAAACGGTGTGGGCGTCCATCCTAATAATAATTTCCCCTTTTGCGTTCTTCATTCCGATATTTAATGCAGAAGGGATTATTTTCTTTTTATTATTGAGTAGCTT